>OBKM01000203.1_pt1 | contig 30167 bp, 30 predicted proteins | sample 1519691 | NCBI WGS metagenome assembly OBKM01 (sample SAMEA37050418, study PRJEB22526) | metagenome | biome: saline pan; feature: lake; material: water | place: Egypt | collected 2015 | depth 0.5 m
TTCGATGGCGAGAGCGAGCAGCGATGCGGCGAACATCGGACCACGGTCGAGGGTCATAGTAGGGGTTGGGCGCACGCGAAGTCACGCCTGTGGTGAAGGGCTCTTGGAGGGCCCGAAGACATCAATTGAAAACAGGTTCTTGAGAAGACGCCAGCTCAACTCCTTCTTTCAACTCTTCTTTTGAGAGAGGGAGAAGTGCCGCGTTTCGGGCGGCGGAGGAGGGCAGTGCTGAGCCGTCGACGTAGGCTGCAGGGGAAACATTGGCCAATGTTAAGCTTGATGTGTCAGTAGAATTGGTGGAAAATCGTCCGGGAATGGGTCGAGTTGGACGTCTCGGCACCTTTCCACGACTTATTCATAAACAAACATTGACCGTAGCACCTAAAAGTAGACTGCCGCAATTAGGCAGCCGGACCTGAATCAGTTTAGCCTTACTGTGGCAAAAGCGGTCTGGGTTGGGCTGCCTGTCCACGCGAATAGAACGACTCAATATTATGGCACGCAGAGACGACCTGACGGGAGAAGGCACGGAAACGGGTAACACCGTATCGAATGCCAACAATAGGGAAAAGCGCAAATTCAAGCGCAACCTTCAGAAGAAGCGATTCTACATCCCTCATGAGGATCGTTGGATTACGCTGAAGGTATCGGCCAAGACCCTGAAAACCATCAACAAGAAGGGAATCCAGGCTGTGCTGAAAGAAGCACGCCGTCAGGGCATTGACGTATAAGTGAATCTTTTAGACAACAAGTTTTAGATACCTATGGCACAGGGCGATCGTATCCAAATTACGCTCGAATGCACTGAGGAGCCGGGCACGTCCCGCTACACGACGACAAAAAATCGAAAGAATACGTCGGACCGCCTCGAGCTGATGAAGTACAACCCTGTACTGCGCAAGCACACTCTTCACCGCGAGAAGAAGTAACGACCCATGGCGAACGCAAAGGCAGCAAAAAAGATGGCGAAAATTATCGTCGCCGAGAAGACGGACGACGGAAACTACCGGTTTCGCCAGAAGATCGTCCCGCTCGACGACGTGCAAGACGAGCTAGAAAAAGCTCGCCAGAACTAAGCGACTTGCCGTCGCCGGTCAATCGGGGCGTGGCGCAGCCCGGTAGCGCACCTGCTTTGGGAGCAGGAGGTCGCCGGTTCGAATCCGGCCGCCCCGACTGGAGTTGTGCGGCGTTTGCTGAGCAGTTCCTAGATGTCGCTCTCAGAGAAACGGTATAGGAAGCTCCTCGCACCGTCGAAGTCTCCATAGATGGGGCTCCCCGATCAACCTGCGCCCGTAGCTCAGCTGGATAGAGCAGCGGACTTCTAATCCGCAGGTCGCAGGTTCGAATCCTGCCGGGCGTGCTGCTAGGGAGTAGGTGCGTTTTCCGCCTCTGGAGTGGAACTCTCCGACGGTTTTCTTGATATGCTGTAACGAACAGAGCGCCAACACGGTGGCGTGGCCGAGTGGTTAGGCAGAGGCCTGCAAAGCCTTGTACGGCGGTTCGAATCCGCCCGCCACCTCTCAACGGTTGACACCGAAAGCCCTCTCCAGATCAAGGTCTGGGGAGGGCTTTTCTTTTAGAACCTGTTTTGATTTTATCCGAGGCGATTTAGGACGATTCGTAGCATCGCGGTTCGCATCATTGTCTCACTCGAATGAGTATGCCGCTCGTAGTCTCGGGTGAGGCGGCGCCAGCCGCCAAACCAACTAAAAGTCCGCTCAACGACCCATCGTTTGGGATCGACTGAAAACCCCGGCGTTTCCTCCTTGCGCTCAACGATGTCGAGCGATCCGTCCAACTCGTTTTCCACTTGGTTATCCAGCCCACGATAAGCGCTATCGGCAAAGACAGTCTCGCACCGGGTCGTGTGGCGACCGATTGGCTTTAGGACCTGCAATGCCCACTGTGTTTCATGATCTCCAGCCCCGTGAACTACAACGTTCCAAAGCAGCCCCTGAGCGTCGACCGCAACGTGGCGTTTTCGGCCTTTGACGCGTTTGTAGGCGTCAAAGCTCGAGATTCCCCCGGCGCGCGAAGTGGCCACCGACTGACAGTCAAGAATCAACGCGCCCGGTTCCCCTGCGCGCCCGGACTGTCGGCGCGCAGTGCGGCGCACGGCGCTGAGCAGACACCGGAGTCGCCCTTCTTCTCGCCAGCGGCGAAAGTAGTAGTAAACGGTCTGCCAGGGAGCAAACTCTCCAGGCAACATCCGCCACTGACAACCTGTTTTGACCAAGTAGAGAATCGCGTCAAGGATGTCTCGGCGCAGGTCATAGCTGCGCCGCCGTTCGGTCGTAAAATACGGTTTTATCAGTGTCCACTGGGAGTCCGTCAGGTCGGAGCTGTAGCGCTTTTGGCGCATGGCTTGGGCCGTTCATTTTCGGAGTGAGCTTGCGATTCATCCCGAAAATGAGACGGACTCCCATTCGTTTGCACACGCTTTGTGATCAAAAAGTGAAATCAAAACGGCTTCTTAGACTCGGTACTGGCTCGGGAGTCGCCAACGCGCTAACTCCACGTTCGCCCTTCGCCGTTTCTACTCGCCCATTTCCCCATCCACTGCTCACTAAATCCTAGAACGGAGCGTCGGTGGGAGGCTGGGGGGCGTTGACGCTATCGCCTCCTGCACCCATGTCGCCCCCGTCCATGCCGTTCGAGCCGCCGGGGCCGTCGTCGTAGCGCGTCGTGAGATTCTCGAAGCGCGCGTACTGGTCGACGAAGGCAAGCTCCACCGTGCCGACCGGCCCGTTGCGCTGCTTGCCGATAATGATCTCGGCGATCCCTTCGGTCGAGTTGCCCTGCTCATCGACCGTGATGCCGTAGCGTTCGGCGCGGTAGATGAAGGCGACCACGTCGGCGTCCTGCTCGATGGAGCCGCTTTCGCGGAGGTCCGAAAGCTGCGGACGCTTGTCGCCGCCGCGATTCTCCACGCCGCGGTTGAGCTGGGAGAGCGCAAGGACCGGCAGGTCGAGCTCCTTAGCGAGTCCCTTGAGCGAGCGCGAAATATGGGCAATCTCCTGCTCGCGATTCGCGTTGCGCCGCACGTTCGATGCCTGCATGAGCTGCAGGTAGTCAACCACCACGAGGCCGATGTCGTGCTCGGCCTTCAGGCGGCGGCACTTGGCACGCAGCTCTAGGGCACTCAGCCCCGGCGTGTCGTCAATGAAGATGTTCGCCTCTGAGAGCTTGCCGGCCGCGCGGGCGAGGTGCTGCCAGTCTTCATCGGTCATCCGGCCTGTGCGGGCCGCATGCGCGTCCACACGGGCTTGTGAGGTCAACATGCGTTGGGCAAGCTGCTTCGCTCCCATCTCCAGCGAGAAGATCGCCACGCCGGTCGAGCGCTCGGGGTGCGTGGCCGCGTTCTGCGCGCAGGCGAGCGCAAAGGCCGTCTTTCCCATAGACGGTCGGGCAGCGATAATGATAAGATCCGACTTCTGCCAGCCGCTCGTGAGCTGGTCGAGCTTAGGAAAGCCGCTCGGCACGCCGGTAATGCCGCTCTCGCGACCGTGGATCGACTCCAGCTCCTCCAGCGTGTTCTTCACGACGTCGTTGATCGAGGAGGCCGACTTGCGGAGCTGGGAGTCGGAGATGTTGAAGATCGCGCTTTCAGCCTTGTCAAGTAGCTCGAAGGCGTCGGCGCTCGGGTCATAGGCCTCGCTGACCACGCCCGTCATCGTTTCAATCAGCTTGCGCAGAAGCGACTTCTCGGCGATGATGCGGGCGTGGTACTCGACGTTTGCAGCCGAGGCCACCTGCGTGGTAAGCTCGGTCAGGTAGTACGAGCCGCCGACATCCTCGAGCTGGTCGCGGCGCTTGAGCTCATCGCTGACGGTAACAAGGTCCACAGGGTTGCCGCGCTCGAAGAGGCTCAGAATAGCGGCATATATTTTCTGGTGCTTCGAGTCGTAGAACGCCTCGGGAGGGATGACCTCGATGGCTTTAGGAATGGCCTCTCGCTCGATGAGCATCGCCCCGAGCACAGACATCTCGACGTCGGTTGCCTGCGGGGGCACGCGTCCCGATTTACTGTGCACCTCTTCCGCCTTTGCGCGTTGCCGCTCGCTCTGGCGGCCGCGTAACTTGTCCAGCGGATAGGCCGACTGGCCCGCCGCATCAGGATCGATGCTGAGTCGAGATTGTGATTCGTCCTGCTCGGCCATAAATCGTCTCAGCCGTCAGAGTGCGAGAAGCCAGTGAGTGGGGCACCAGCGCGCCTACCATCCTACAACGGATCAGTCCGTCAGTTGATCATACCGCGTACGGAGGAGCTTCACGTCCTCCCACGTCGGCCGCTTCCAGTTGGGATTACGAAGAAGGGCCGCGGGGTGATACGTGGCGATCACAGGAATGCCATAGAAATCGTGCTCTTTGCCGCGCAGCGATGACAGTGAAGAGCTGCGATCAAGCAGCGTATTGGCAGCGACCTTCCCTACGCACAGAATAATCGCCGGGTCGATGAGCGCCAGTTGCTTGTAAAGAAGGGGAAGGTGCGCGTCTCGCTCCTCCTCGCGCGGATTGCGGTTGCGCGGCGGGCGGCTCTTCAAGATGTTCGTAATGTACACTTCCTCGCGCTCAAAGTTGATCGCGTCGAGGATTTTGTTGAGCAATTGACCGGCACGTCCGACGAACGGCTCTCCCTGCTTGTCCTCGTCCGCCCCGGGCGCCTCGCCGATGATGACTAGGTCGGCCTCGGGGTCGCCCGTGCCAAAGACAACATTCTCGCGCTCCTCATCGATGGGGATGAGCACCTCATCCTGCATCCAGGATTCCACGTCCTCGAGCTTTTCCATCGACTTGTACGGCGCATCGTCAGGGATGAGCGCCATGATGCGTTCAGGAGGAGGAAGCGAAGGGTCTTCGGCAGGATCGACTTTGTTGCCAAACAGATCGTAATTGGCCATGGTGTCGTCTGGTGCGTCCGTCGGTGGGGGTGAAGAAGGGGAAGAGGGTGTATCAAGCGGGACGAGCGGGCCCTGGCTGGCCATCTCGTGCTCGAGGTGCGCACGAAGCGTGCGAAGAAGCTTCTGCATGAGCGCCGGACGCGATCAGCGGAATAGCGATGATTAGGAGGGAGCGTTGCCGTTCCGCATGCGCACGGCTGCAACGCGATCGAGAATAGCCTCGGCTACTTCGATTTTAGGCATCGTCGGAAGGTCTTCTTTGTATCCGTCGCGATGCAGAAGCGTGACTCGATTGGTCGGCCCGAATCCTGAACCGGATTCCAGCGGATTGTTCAGCACGATCCAGTCGAGGTTTTTCTCTTCGAGCTTCTCGCGGGCGTTTTTGACACCTTCCTCAGTCTCGAGCGCGAAGCCGACGAGCTGCTGGTTCGCACGCTTGTGCGCGCCGAGTTTCTTTAGGATATCGGGCGTGCGACGCAATCGCAACACAAACTCCTCGTCGTCATCCTCTCGTTTCTTAATCTTCGAAGCTTCCGTACGAGACGGCGTGTAATCGGAGACGGCGGCCGCCATGATAACCAGCTCGGCATCGCGGCGCTCCGTGACGGCAGACAGCATCTGCTTGGTGGTTTCCACGTCGACGCGTTCCACATCCGGCGGCGTTTCCAGATTGGTAGGCCCGGTGACGAGGGTCACGTCAGCGCCTCGCTGTGCGGCTACTTCGGCCAGAGCAAAGCCCATCTTACCGGTTGATCGGCTCGTAACTACGCGCACAGGATCGATGGGCTCGTGCGTCGGCCCCGCCGTGATGAGAACGTTCATTCCGGCCAGCGAGTCGGTATCCTGAGCCGCAGGACGATCGGGCGTGGGCTCTTCGGCTGGTGGCTCCTCCTCGGGAGGACCGACCGGCTCGTCTGACACCGGCGTATCTCCAGCGGGCGTATCGGGTGCGGGCTGATTAGTTTTTTCAGGCTCGTCGGCCTGAAAGGGTCCGAGCGGCGACTCCTCGGACGCCGGCTCCTGTTCAGGAGCCTCTGGTTCGACAGGGCTCTCTTCGGCAGATTCTGTGCCGGTAGGTTTGTCGGCGGACCCGGGGTCCGAAGGTCTGGGATCCTCCTCAGCGCTGGTGCCTTCGTCGGCAGGTCGGGACTCTTCCGCCTCGGCGCTTGCGTCCTCGGCGGGTGATTCTGGAAACTCTGTTTCTGGAAAAGAGAATGGATCTTCTGGCGGCTCCGGCAGATCGGGTTCGGAGGGCTCGCTCGCATCATCGGCCGGAGGAGCCGGTTCCGGCTCGGGCGACGGCATGTCTGGAAAATCCTGCTCCCCTGAGGGGTCCGCCTCCTCTTCGCGATCGAGCGGTGAAGGCGCAGGAGAGGGCGGCTCAACAGGCTTGTCCTCAGCCGCTTGCTCGGCCGGTTCTTCGGAGACCGGTTCCTCAGAGGGTGGTTCCTCAGAGGGTGGCAGCTCTTCGGAAGGCTCGTCCTGAGGCCCCCTGTGAGGCCCTTCGGAGAGATCTTCTTCAGATATATCCTCTTCAGAGAGATCCTCAGGAGCGTCGTCGCCAATGAGATCAACGACCCGATCGACGATCGATTCTGGTTCCGGAAGGCGTCCTTGCCCAACGAGCCCGCTGGCCAGCTCGCCGTGCTCGGCTGGCATGATTCGGTATCCGTAAGCACGCAGTCGATCTAGATTGGACTGCGTGGCAGGATGCTGGTACATGTCGCGATCCATCGCCGGACAGACGAGCAGCGGACACTGGGCCGAAAGGGCCGTTGCGGTAAGCATCGAGTCGCTGAAGCCGTGCGCCAGCTTGGCAATGGTTTGAGCCGTTGCCGGTGCAATCAGGAATACATCGGCCCAAAGCCCGAGCGACACGTGCTTGGTCCAACGATCCTCGGCCTCGCTTCCACTGTCAGAGTCCGGGAAAATGTTGGTCAGCACCTCTCGCTCCGAGAGCGTACCGAGCGTCACCGGCGTGATGAAGCGTTCGGCATCCGGCGTCATCAAAACCTGAACGTCGGCCCCCGAGGTTTTGAGTTGACGTACGAGAAGAGCGGATTTATAGGCAGCAATGCTGCCAGTCACACCGAGCAGCACCCGGCGATCCTGAAGCGAAGCATTCGATTCGTCAGACGCCATGATGTGAACGGGAGGTCAGGAAAATAAAATCATTATGAGTCCGGGGCAAGGATCTATCTTCCCCCGCAAACTACGGGCCGATTTTAATTGAGATGAGCTGTGAGGCCTTCAGAGCAGTAGAGCAGCTCTACGGAAGAGTGCATGGGCGATAGACGGAAAGGCCTATTATCCCGTGTAGCTCGGAGGAGATATGCCCTCAGCGCCGAATAGGCAGGGAGAGAGGAGATCAAACGAGCGCTCGTCGGGCGGCTCACTCGTTCTCACTCGGGTTGCGGTGATACAGTTCTTCGTCGAAGAACTCGTCGATGGCAATAACCGTCGGTTCCGGCTTCCTCTCGTACTCGATCGAAATTTTTGCCTGCTCTTCCTGCATGCGCTCGTCTTCCATCTCCGGGCCGAAGCCTTCGAAGTACGAAAGCTTGTCGTCGAGCTCGGACTTCATGTTTGATGCTACCTGCCGGGAGCGCTTGGAGAGGATAGCAACGGATTCGTAAATGTTGCCCGTTTTGTCGGCCAGTTCATCGACATCGATCGTTTCAATCGGCATAAGCTACAGGATTAATAATTTCGGGAAGGCAATGGTCTCTTGTTAATCAGTTGACGAACCGATGCACGTGTTCCAAAGTTTCCTCCACTGCTTCGTCAAGCTGATCGTTCACAACGACCGCGTCAAAGCGATCGGCCTTTTCGATTTCCATCTCTGCACGCTCAAGCCGCGTGCGCAGGTCGTCGGTTGATTCGGTGCCGCGATGCCGGAGCCGGCGAGCAAGCGTCTCTATCGAAGGAGGGGCGATGAAGATGACGAGCGCCTCATCTCCGAAGATACGTTTCACGTTTTCAGCGCCCTTCACGTCGATGTCGAGCAGGATCGGGTGCTCACGGGCTTTCTCTTCTATTTCTGCACGCGGCGTCCCGTAGTACAGACCCGGATACACCTCTTCATACTCGACCAGGTCGCCGCGCTCGATATGCTTCTGAAATTCTTCTTCCGACACGAAGTGGTAGTCGATGCCTTCCGTCTCATCGTCCCGTGGAGGGCGCGTCGTCATGGACACGGAAAACTGAAGGTTCGGCAGCTCTTCCATCACCCGGTGGGCAATGGTCGTTTTTCCGGCACCGCTCGGAGCCGTGACAACGATGATATGGCGATCGGACATGGAAACGGAGCCACGTGGTTTAGGTGGGGAGGAGGAAACGATGGGAATAGCACGTGTTGCGCCGGGTTGTTCCGGCGGGCAGGCCGCTTCTTCTCATCACTTACTCGACGTTCTGCACTTGCTCGCGAATTTTCTCGATGTCCTCCTTCATCTGGACGACTTCGCGGGTGATAACCGGATCGTTCGCTTTCGATCCCATCGTGTTCACCTCCCGGTGGATCTCCTGGGTGATGAATTTCAGCTTGCGGCCTACCGGCTCGTCGTTTTCGAGCGCTTCGCGGAAGAGGTTCAAATGGGAGCGCAGCCGAACGCATTCTTCCGTGATATCGAGCTTATCGGCTAGAATTGCGATCTCCGTCTCAAGGCGATCCGGATCGATGCGCTCATCCTCCACCAGTTCGGACAAGCGCTCTTCGAGGCGTTCGCGCTGCTCTTCGACGCGCTCAGGAGCCTGCTCTTCAATCACGTCGAGCCCTTCGCCGATCGCGTCGATGCGGTCTTCGAGGTCGTTCCGCAGCGCTTGTCCTTCGTCGCGGCGCATCGCCTGCAGCTGATCGGCTGCCTCGCGAAGCCCTTGTTGCGCGGCGGCCCAGGCTTCTTCGCCGACGTCGGATTCATCCTCGACCGTCGTAAACACATCCGAGAATTCGAGAAGGTGGTCGAGACGCACTGAGTCGTCGATGTCGGCAGCGGCGCACAGATTCTTGAGCAGCTGTCCGTATTGCTCCGCGGCCTCAGGGTCGACTTCGATGGGAATGACCGACTCGTCGGCCTTTCCGAGCTGAACGTAGACGTTGAACTTCCCGCGCTCGAAAGTCTCCTTCACGAACGACTGGACGTCGGCCTCGTGATCCTCGAGGGCGTTAGGCACGCGCACTGACACTTTGCAGTGCCGCTTGTTGACGGATCGCATCTCCACGGAGGCCGTCACGCCATCGACCGTCGCGTGGCCCCGCCCGAAGCCTGTCATGCTAGATATCATAAAGCGATCGACTCTAGGGTTGTAATAAGTATAAGTAATAGAAAAGCCGAGCCGCTGGGGCGACCCGGCTGCAGAGCGTCAAAACTACGAGCTACCAGCGTGATTGCTGACAGCAAAGGCAGCGGAGGGGGAGGGATTCGAACCCCCGGTACCGATAGACGGCACACTCGCTTTCCAGGCGAGCCCCTTCGACCGCTCGGGCACCCCTCCGGTCCGGTTGCTAATCACTGCGCGTAAGGTAACTGAAATCAGCCGCAAGTGTTCGAGGCGTCCAGTGCTGCTTTACGCGTTGCGGTACGCCCGTCGTTACACGCTCATCATGGCTTCTTCCTTGCGCTCGACGAGGTCGTCGATTTCCCCTGTGTACTCGTCGGTCAAGTCCTGGAGCGAGTCCTCGGCTCGGTAGCGGACGTCTTCCGACAGTCCTTCTGACTCCTGGATGTCCTGAATCTGATTTTTGGCATCGCGGCGCGTGTTGCGGATCGAGATGCGCGCCTCTTCTGCCCGCTCGTTCACCTTGCGCACCAGCTCCTTGCGTCGCTCTTCCGAGAGAGGGGGCACCGGCACGCGAATCTGGGCTCCATCGTTTGACGGATTGAAGCCAAGGTCCGATTTCATGATGGCCCGCTCGATATCGTCCACCGCGCTCGTGTCGAACGGCTGAATCAGGATCAAATCGGCCTGCGGCGCCGTGATGCTGGCGATCTGGTCGAGCGGCGTCTGGCTGCCGTAGTAGTCGACCATCACGCTTTCCACCATGGCGGGCGATGCTCGCCCCGTGCGAATCGACTTGAGCTGCTGGCGGAAGTGATCGAGCGCCTTCTGCATCTGCTCTTCGGCGTCGTCGAGGGTTTGCTGTATGGGATTGTCAGGCATGGATCTGAGATGGGTGATGAGTCGGCTGACGAAGAGGGTCGTACGGCAGTCGCTACGCAGGCATATGGGCGGTGGCGGGTTCCGTTTCGTTCCAGTGCACGGTGGTGCCTACCTGTTCGCCCTGAAGAAGCCGCTTAAGATTTCCCGGTATCCCCATGTTAAACACAACGATAGACATATCTGATTCCCGGCAAAGCGTGAAGGCCGTCATATCCATCACGCTGAGTCCGCGATCAATCACCTCGTCTCCGTGAATGCGAGAAAACTGCTTAGCCGATTCGTCTTCTTCGGGGTCGTCTGTGAAGATGCCGTCGACTCGAGTCCCCTTGAGGATGACCTCGGCATCGATCTCGAGCCCGCGTAGCGCGGCGGCTGTATCGGTTGTAAAGTACGGGTTGCCGGTGCCGGCACCGAAGATCACCACGCGCCCCTTTTCCAGGTGACGAATCGCCCGACGGCGAATAAACGGCTCGGCGATCTCCTCCATCTTGATGCTCGACTGCAGGCGGGTAACGAGGCCCGTTTGCTCCAGCGCATCCTGCAGAGCCATGCCGTTGATCATGGTAGCCAGCATGCCCATGTAATCGGCGTGGGCGCGCGTCATACCCTTCATGGCGTTCTCAACGCCCCGAAAGATATTCCCGCCACCAATGACGAGGGCGACCTCAGCGCCCATCTCGACGACGGATTTCACTTCATCAGCGTAAGCCGTGAGAACTTCCTCGTCGATCCCGTACTCTTTGTCGGGGCCGAGTAGCGCCTCACCACTTAGCTTGAGAAGAACGCGCTGAAATCGAAGAGGAGAGGAGGTGTCGTTGGACGACATGGGGCAAATCGGAGTCTACAAGTTCATAGATCAATGCAAGCTACAAGGCATCTTCCAGCTTTGCAACGCGCGGAACGGACCAACGCACAAAAAGGCGCCCCCACTAACTGAGGGCGCCTTTTTCGAAGAGCTCAACATATCGATGCAGCACTTTAATCGCCGAGCGAATATCGGACGAACTTCGTGACGGAGACGCCAGCCTCCTCGAGCATCTCCTCCACGCTGACGGAAGCGTCTTTCACAAAGGATTGCTCTAGAAGGACGTTGTCCTCGAAGAAGCGCTCCAGTTTGCCTTCGGCAATCTGATCAATGACATGCTCGGGCTTGCCGTCACTGATCGCCGATTCGCGCGCAATTTCCTTCTCTTTTTCCTTTACCTCATCGGGCACTTCGTCGCGTGTGACAGCAACGGGGTCGAGTGCGGCGACTTGCATGGCCACATCCAGGCCGACGTCCTCACGGTCGCCGTCGCCGGTCACGTCCACGATTACGCCAAGGCGCGAGCCGGAGTGAACGTAGGAGACGAGCGTTCCGTCGTCGCTGTCGATCAGCTGAAAACGCCGAATGGCGATCTTTTCGCCGATGCGACCAGTCAGCTCGGCCAGCTCCTCGCCGACGGTGAGGTCGTCTTCAAAAGGTAGCTCTTTCAGTTCCTCGACATCGTCGGGACGCTCAGCGAGCGCGATGTCTGCTATCTGCTCGGCGAAGCCGCGGAAATCATCGTTGCGAGCCACAAAATCCGTTTCGCAGTTCACTTCGGCGATGGCTCCGGACGTCTTATCGTCCGAAATGGTGGTCACGACAAGGCCTTCGTCGGCCTCTCGGTCGGCGCGCTTGGCGGCAACCTTCTGGCCTTTCTTGCGCAGCAGTTCGACGGCTTCATCGAAGTCGCCGTCGGCTTCCTGCAGGGCTTCTTTGCAGTCCATCATGCCCACGCCGGTGGCGTCGCGGAGTTCTTTTACGTCTTGAGCGGAAATACTCATCGGTGGATGTTTGGTGCAGTAGTAGATGCGAAAAGAAGGAGGGAGGGATAGGTCAGAGTCAGCGTCTACTAACTCTGCTGCTTTTTCTTACGAGCCTCTTGCTTCATTTGATGCTCCTTCTGGCCCTCCTTGATCGCGTCGGTGATGATAGAGGTAATCAGTTCGATGGAGCTCAGGGCGTCGTCGTTGGCCGGGACGGGATAATCGATTTTCTTCGGATCGCAGTTCGTATCGGCGATCGCGATGATGGGAATGCCCAGCTTGCGCGCCTCGTTGACAGCAATGCGCTCGCGCTTCACGTCGACGATGAAAATGGCGCCTGGCAGGTGTGCCATCTCTCGAATGCCGCCGAGCACGTTTTCGAGCTTCTCGTGCTCGCGCAGGCGAACCAGCTTCTCCTTCTTCTTCAGCTTATCGAGCGTGCCGTCGCGCTCCATCCGCTCGATTTCCTCCATGCGCCGGATGCTTCGGCGGATGGTCTCGAAGTTGGTCATGGTGCCGCCCAACCAGCGGTTCACCATATGCGGCATGTCACACGACTCGGCGTGTTCGCGGAGGATATCCTGCGCCTGCTTCTTCGTACCAGCGAAGAGGATCGTTTTCCCACGCCGGGCGAAGCGTCGGGCCGCGTCGGCCGCCTCATCCAACATGACCTGCGTCTGCATCAGGTCGATGATGTGGATGTTATTGCGATCCATGAAGATGTAAGGCTCCATGCGCGGATGCCACCGGCTTGTGAGGTGGCCAAAGTGTGCGCCGGCCTTGAGGAGCTCCTCGATGGAGGCCGCATGGTCGGTTTCTTCCTCCTCTTCGTCGGATTCGGCCGCTTCAGTATCGGCTGCATCAGCCTCTTTCGTCTTCTCTGCGGCCTCGTCTTCGACCGCTTCAGAGGTGTCAGACTCCGGTACCGCCTCGTCTTCTTCCGTGGCGACGTCTTCAGTCTCCGCCTCACCCTCCGAAGAAGAGGCTTCCTCGGTGGCTTCAGCTTCGGTTTTGGTCTCCGCGTCGGGAGCCGGTTCGTCGCCGTCGGCTTCTGCGACGGCTGTATCTGGATCGGTAGGGGTATCAGGCGCTTCGGCCTGATCTTCTTGTTTCTGTTCGTCAGACATAGATTTGGTTTGATTAAGGATTGGGTTTGGGCTTCTACGGCCGTCGCCTGGCCCGCGAAATCGCGATGTGGCGCGTACGCCATCCTGCGATCAACCCACGGTGCCATCAGGCCGTATGTGTGGTTTTGGGTTTCGAATGGCGATTTTCGAGTGACGAATATTCGCCAGTCGCCATTCGGCGATCGAACTAACGCTTGCTGTACTGGCTCTTCTTGCGGGCGCCGGGCTGACCGTACTTCTTCCGCTCGACCATGCGGTCGTCGCGCGTGAGGTATCCGGCGTCACGAAGCGGCTTGCGGAACTCTTCGTTGTACTGGACGAGCGCCCGCGCGATGCCCAAGCGCGTCGCCTCTGCTTGACCGGTGAGCCCGCCGCCGTTGGCATTCACCACGACGTCGAACTGCCCGATCGTATCCGTTACTTCGAACGGCATGTCGAGCTCGCGCCGTCGCCAGGCCACGGGGAAGTACTCCGTGGCATCCGTATCGTTGATAATTACGTTGCCATCTCCGGGACGGAGATAAACGCGCGCGGTCGATGTTTTGCGGCGCCCAACGGCATTGAATTCAGTTTCTTCCATAACGTGCGTTGGAAAGATGATGCAATGATAAGTCGTGCGTGCTAAGGAATCTGGAGCGCTTCATCCAAGAAATCGCTAGCTTTGCTCCAGCGGCTTCGGCTGCTGCGCTTCGTGCGGATGGTCTGGACCCGTGTACACCTTCAGCTTGCGCAGCATATCTCGGCCGAGTCCGCTTTTCGGAAGCATGCCTTTAACGGCGTGCTTGATGATAAACTCCGGCTTCTTTTCGCGCACTTCTTCGGGCGACTCTAGACGCTCGCCGCCCGGGTAGTCGGTATAGCGGCGATATTCCTTATCCGTCTCCTTTCGGCCGGTGAAGACCGCCTTATCGGCATTGACGACGATCACGTAGTCTCCCGTATCAACGTGAGGCGTGAACGTCGGCTTATGCTTCCCGCGCAGTACTCGCGCGATGCGCGAGGCAATGCGTCCCACCACCTGATCGGCGGCGTCAACAACATACCAGTCGCGCTCGACCTCGTCGGGCTTAATGCTTTTCGTCTTGAAGCTCTGCGTATCCATACCTGTACCTTTCGGGTGCTCTCATCCGCTCCGTTAAAAAGGACCTCACCCCTGTGCGCTAGGCGCGTAGCAGTGAAACACGCGGAGTGTATTCACCTCGCGCCTCATGATGCTCCTCACACAACGGGCAAGGCTGATGTTCAAGACACTATCTCACGAAGCAGGGCGGGGGCAAGTTTTCGTATGAGCCGATTATTCCAGTAATCTTGACGTACGTGCGAGCTAACTGAGTTTTTAGAGTGAGAATACTTGATTAGTGCCTGATCTCAGTCTTATATTCTCAAGTAAGCGTTTCTATTTCCCCGCGGTCGGCCACACCGTCGAATGGCGCGCTCTCCTCATGAACACATCAAGCAGGTCGTAGACTGTCTTCCTTTCTCGGTAGACGACGTGGATGCCGTCAACGAAACCTTCCAGCGCTGGCGCCAAACCGGATCGGAGCGTGACGAGCGATGCATCTCGATGTGGACGTACTGCTTTACGCTGCGCTATTTTCTAGCAAAGTCTGCGCAGGGAAACCTGCGAAACGCTTCTGACCTCGATGCCCTCGTCGATAAGGCGTACACTAAAATTCTGGACAACCGGGATAGTGTCCGGAACGCCGCGCGATACGCGAGTTGGGTCAGCGTTGTCTGCAAGAACGTCTTCCTGAATTATTCCCGGCAGGATCGTCGGGAGCAGTCGATTGATGAAGACGGCGGTCCCACGCTTACTACTGAGCCCTCTACCTCGTCATACGACGCTGGTTTTGTGACGCGTCTCTTGGAGACTTGTATCGAAGAACTCCCCGAGTACCTTCAAGAAACAGCCCACCTCTACTTTATTGAAGGATACACTTACGAAGAAATCAGCGAAGAGATCGACAAGCCCGTTCCTACCGTCCGAACGTACAAGCACAAAGTCGTACGAAGATTTAGAAAAAATAGTAAGATCGCCGAGCTTCTGGAGCGTTCAATACGCGAATAGTCTGGGGCTGACGTTATATCTTGAACTTTGATGTGTCTGATTAAACGCGCAGTATGGAAGTTAACCAACAGTCTTTTCGCATCTATCTTCACAGGCCAGCGCCACTTTGTACTGAGCGCGAGGTGCCGTCCACGTCGCTTACTCCTCAGCTTCTCTGACACCTGCTCACCGTCGATCTTCTAGACAGGTCTGGTCACTGAGCAATGAAAGATATCGAAGCCAAAATTTTGCGCTTCAACCACCTCTCCGACGAGGAACAGGAAGTCGTTGAGTCTTACGTCCAGGACCATGACGAATGGTCGGACCTCCTTCGGGATGTGAAGATGATCGGTGAGTTGACCGATAAGGTGCAGCTGCTCCAGGACCCTACCGCGAGCGACGAAGCGTTGGCCCACTACGCGGTTGCTCGTCACTTTTCGTTCGGGAGCACCTCGACACGCCTTGAGGCCATTTTCCGCGACGTCGAGCAGCGCCTCGAAGAAAACCCTGAATTGCGCCGGCGCCTCGATGAGATCGAGGAGCGTATTGAGGAATCGCTTCACACACTAGATGTCGAAGCGCATTTTGAACGAGTAACCGGCCACTCGCTCGAAGATGCACAGCATGACGCCTCGCAGGCCGCAGTGACGACTGTAGGCGCGCGCTCCCGAGACCGGTCGGCGGAAGAGGTGCCGCTTTTGGGGTGGATCGGTCGCTTGCCCACGGGCGTCCGATGGGCCGCGGCGACCGTTGTGACGCTCCTGGTCCTGTACGGCGGACTCTTTCTCGTCAGCGAGTGGACGCAGGAGCCTGCTCAGCGCCTCGCCGTTGTGGACATCGACGAAACGGAAATCGAGGGATACGAACCGCGCGTTCGCGGCGAAGCGCCCGCCAACTCGGCCGAAGAACTCACGGCCGATGAGGCCTACCTCCAAGCGCTCCATCATCTGCGTGATGCCCAAACGACGACGCTCGGCCTCTTCCCGCGCTACGATGGCGAAGCACTCGAAGAAGCCCGAGACCTCCTGCAAACCGTTGTCGATGATGAGGAGGCAGGCACGTTTGTTCAGCTAGAGGCCCACTTTTTCCTCGGAAAAACGCTTCTCGCCCAGAGCCATATCGAAGAGGCGCGAAGTCACCTGCGAACCGTAGCTATGGGTGAAGGTCGGCACACGGAAGAGGCGGTCGACATTCTGACAGCCCTCGAGGAGCACTATCCGGCGTACGAAGAGGAAATGGAGATGCAAAGCACGCCGTAGGAGGCCGCCCGTCTTGAAACGCCGTCGCTTTGATCCCTTGCAAGCGGCGGGTGGCTGGTTGGGCGAATCTTTCTCTCGCCGACCCTAGGTTTCGCTATCGCAGTGCGCTCCCTTTGCAGTGCGCTCCCTTTGATGTCCGTCTACGCGTACTGGTTCAGCATCACAGGCATGATCAGCATGAGGATGTCCTCGCCCTCTTCCTGCTCCTGCGGTGTCACGATGCCGGCGCGATTCGGCGAGCTCAGCTTGAAGATGGCCTCTTCGTTGTCCAGGTTGCTCAGCACCTCATTGAGGTAGACCGAGTTAAAGCCGATCGTCATGTCCTCGTCGTCATAGTCGCAGGGGACCGTCTCTTCGGCCTCGCTGGACTGCTCGACGTCTTCGGCTGAGATCGTAACGCGGTCGCTTTCTATGGCCAGGCGAATCTGATTCGTCATGCTGGAGGAGTAGAGCCCCACGCGCTTAACCGCGTTGAGCATTTCTTCGCGGCCGATGGCAAGCGTACGGTCGTTCTCGTCCGGAATGACGGCCTGGTAGTTGGGATACGTCTCGTCGATGAGGCGAGCCAGCACCCGCGAGTTGTCGAAGTCGAACACCACATGCCCGTCGTCGACCCGGATCGTGCACGCCTCATCGTCGGCGACGCGCCCGGCGAGCTTCATGGCCTTCTCCGGCACGATGAAATCGAGCGGCTCCGAGCTCGTAATGCCATCGACATTAAGGCGCACCAGCCGGTGCCCATCGGTGGCCACTGTCCGCGTCTCTTCCGGCCCGATCTCGAAGTAGACGCCCATCATTGCCGGGCGGAGCGCATCCTGGCTTACAGCGAAGCTCGTCTTGTCGATGGCCCGCTGCAGAAGGGCTCCTTCCGCCATGATCTGTTGCTCATCTTCGAGCTCCGGCAGGGCAGGATAGTCTTCCCCGTCGTGGCCCACCATCTTATAGTGGCCCTTGTCAGTTTCCAGGGTAATCTCGAAATCGCTGTTCGCCGTAAACTCGATGGGAAGGTCCGGCAGGGCGCGTAGCGTATCGATAAGCCGCTTGGACGGTACGGCGACCTGCTCCTCTTCCGGCGTTCCGTTTGTTTCGAACTGGACCGGCAGGCGCTGGACGATGGAGATCTCGAGGTCGGTCGCCGTCAGCTGGAGCTCGTCGCCGTCCTGCTCGAAAAGAATGCACTCCAGAATGGGAAGTGTGCTTTTCGACGGAACGGCTCCTTTGACCGTGTTGAGGGCCTCGAGGAGATCGGCGCTAGATGCGGTGAATTTCATGGCGGTATCAGCTCGAGTCAGCGATTGGTGTGCAGTGATCTCAAGATACGTGAAAAATGGGGAGGGGATCCGAGAGGCGCTGCATAGGCGCTTAGCGGGCCCGCAGTTCAATCTTACGCCCGATCTCCTCGACCATATCGCGGAACTGCTCGTCGGTTTCGATCTGGTCCTCCACGGTCTTGTTGGCGTGGATGACCGTAGAGTGGTCGCGCCCGCCAAAGTGCAGGCCGATCGTCTTGAGCGAGTGCTGCGTCAGGTCCTTGCAGAAATACATGGCAATCTGCCGGGCGCGCACGACTTCGCGCTTACGCGTCTTCGCTCGGATAAGGTCTTCCTCGATGTCGAGGTATTCGCAGACGATCCGCTGAATCTCCTCGATCGTGAGGTTTACCTTCGTGTCCTCCATCAGATCGCGGAGGACGTCTTTGGCAAGGGCGAGGTCAATTTCACGCTTATGGAGCGTGGAGTGGGCGAGGAGGCGGATGAGCGCGCCCTCCAGCTCGCGGATATTGCTCTTTACGTTGTGCGCGATGAACTCGATGACCTCCTGCGGCAGGTCGATCCCGTCGTCTTCCGCCTTGCGTTGGAGAATGGCAATGCGCGTCTCCAGACCGGGCGCCTGCACATCGGCCGAGAGGCCCCACTTGAACCGAGAGAGCAGGCGCTCTTCAATTCCCTCAATCTCCCGCGGCGGGCGGTCGGCCGAGAGCACGATCTGTTTTCCCGACTGGTGCAGCGCATTGAAGATGTGGAAGAACTCTTCCTGCGTCTTCTCTTTGCCGCTGAAGAATTGCACGTCGTCGACGATCAGCACATCGATCTGCCGATAGAACATCGAGAATTCGCTGATCCGGTTGCGCTGGATCGACTGGACGAATTCCGTGGTGAAGCGCTCGCTGGAGACGTAGAGCACAGTCTCATCGCTGGAACCGTTCAGCACGTAATTCCCGATGGCCTGGATGAGGTGCGTTTTACCAAGGCCAACGCCCCCGTATACGAGGAAGGGGTTGAAGCTAGTTTTGCCCGGTTCCTGACCGATCGCCCAGGCAGCGCTTCGTGCGAGGCGGTTACAGTCGCCCTCGATGAAGCGCTCGAAGGTGTATCCGTCGTTGAGTCGGCTATCGACCTCCGTCTTCTGGATTCCCGGAATGGCAAACGGATTGCTGACCGGCGGCTCCTCCGTGTCCGTCGCCGTCTCCTGCTCGCCAGAGGGTGCGGATTGGGAGACAGACTCTTCCGGCGTTGATTGCGGGTCGCCCGTCGCTCCCGAGGACGTGTCAGAATCCGGCGAACCAGAGCGAGATGCAGCAGGGGAGGGCTCATCCGACGGAGGCGTTCCATCCGATGAGGGAGGCCTTTGAGATTCCGACTTATCGGCCGACTGCCGAGCCGGCAGTTGCATAGAGGCGCCCTCACGGTCACGCTCGGTGTCGTCCTGCTCGATAACTACGTCATAGAAGAGACGCCCCTTCGAGCCGAGCACCTTCGTGACCGTCTTGCGCAGGAGAGAAAAGTAGTGCTCCTCCAGCCACTCGTAGTAGAAGCGGCTAGGTAGCTGAATCGTCAGCTTGTGTAGATCGTCTTCCTCTTCGAGCGAAACAGCTTTGAGGGGTTCAAACCATGTCTTATAGCTCTGCCGGCTGATATTGTCGCGAATTATCTCAAGGCACTCGTTCCAAACCGATTCGGGAGATCGATCCATGCCGTTTGCGTTGTGCCACGGAGTTGCGCCGCCGTTCGTCTGAGCAGCGGCAAAAAATATTGCGGAGTACAGTCAGAAGTCCCAGTGTGAAGCGAGGAGCTGCGCCGGTACTTTCTACCTTAGACCGTGCGAAGCCGCACCATGCGATCCGCTTCGTCGGAAAAACTTAAAGTCGGCAGCGGGTCGCAGAGCGTGGCAACTTATCCACAGCTCAACCTCGGTGTCCGAAAAAATGACGACATTCCCCCATCGTTCCAGGCTGCACTTCCACAACTTATCCACATATATTCAACATCCCTAAGTCGTTTAAAATTAGTGACTTGGGTGCTTTGAGAGAGAATACGCTGTGTATTTCGCGGGGTGGGAACCTGCTCCCAGACCGAGTTCAGGAGGAAGTGGAAAATTGTTCACAAATTGTCCACACCTCGTTCTTGTGGATGATGGGAGTAGTCAAACTCGTATGTGCTGAGCAGAGCGGATCAACAGCTTCCGCTGGCAAGGCCAGCTCCAGCCGGAAGAAAAGTTCAAAACGACTCGACTGAAGTCGGGCACGTATGGTTAGGCTCAACAGCGCAGCCACCCTTTTGAAAACAAGGGCTAACCACGTTAATCATCGCACCACACAACGTCAAGACGGAATGGCTCCTATTTTTGAAGCCGCCCGGAAAATGGCCGGCGCCCGGTTCATTGTAAGAGAAAGCATGTACGCTTTTAGCGGAATGTACTGACCGCACGCAGGAACTGGTGAATAGGGCGCTCGTACCCATACGGCTAAGCGCTTCAAGCGCAGAAATAGAGTTTATGTTTTGCTTTAGCCATTCTGGCACATGCTTGCGATTGACATCACGCCGTTTAAGTCCGGCGTGCACCACGTTGAGAAGCGACCCGATCCGGAGGAAGTAGAGCTTGAGCCGGACGAATTCGAGCATCTTTACGTGCAGGCTCGGCTCGACTGTCACCGCGACCGTATCCTCATGACTCTCCGGGTGCAGGCGACGGCGACGTTGACCTGCGACCGTACGCTTCGGAACTACAAAGAAGAGATCGAGGGTACCTATCGGGTGCTCTTCGGCCCTGAGCGGCTCGCCGGTCAGGAGAGCGATCGGTACGACGAAGTGCGTCCCTTCGACCCCTCCAACCAGGAGATCGAAATCACCGATCTGGTGCGCGATACGCTCCTTCTTTCTATTCCGCATCGTAAAGTGGCGCCCGGAGCTGAAGAGGAAGAGATCACGACGCAGTTCGGCGCACCGGAAGATGAAGAGGAGCGCGAGGAGGACATTGATCCGCGCTGGGAGGCGCTTCGCGAGCTTCGCGACGAAGAAGAGTAGCCGAGGTTGTGTTCTCCGGAAAATCGTAAGCTCTTAATCGACTGGTCGGACACTCCCCTACTTTTCCCCGTTGGGGGTGGACGCCAAATGATCTGCAGCGGCCTGATACACCACTTTTGTGAACACAGATTTCAATAGATTATGGCTGTACCAAAGCGACGACATTCCAAATCCCGCACTCGTAAACGCCGGTCAAGTTACTACAATGAGCTGGATCCCCCGCAGCTTATGGAGTGCAACAACTGCGGAAGCCCGAAGGTAATGCACCGCGCATGTGAGAGCTGCGGCTACTATCGCGGCCGACAGGTGATTGAGCCTTCTCAGGATTACGAACTGTAGGCTTTCGTCTTGCGCGCCGGTGGCAATTTTTTGACGCCGTTTGCACGTTCCCTCTCGGGGTAACTCCGTTCCGTCCTGAGAGCCGGACGTGCATTTTTTTGCTCCATCCCTTTATATTAGGGCCACTACCACACGACGCGTCGGCTTTCTGGCAGGCCCCGTCCTCCGAAGGCGACTGCGTTACGGCGTGCTCTCTCAGACTGAATCACACGTGGTATGGCTATGCGAATTGGAGTTGACGCGATGGGCGGCGACAATGCGCCATCGGTCGTTATAGAGGGAACCGTTCAGGCAATGCAGCAGCGCCCGAACGGCCTGGAGATTGCACTCTTCGGAGATCAGGAGGCCATTGAAGAGGCGTTGGCCCGGCACGAGGAGGTCGATAGGCGCCGGATAGACGTGACGCATGCCCCCGAGACCATCGGCATGTCAGATGCGCCGTCTACGGCTGTTAAAACGAAGACGGAATCGTCCATCCATCTTGGCCTCAAAGCGCACGAGGCCGGTCACATCGACGCTTTCGTGAGTGCCGGCAATACTGGAGCGATCATGGGGGCTTCGCTTTTTATCCTTGGCCGCATCCCGGGCGTAGAGCGCCCGACTGTCATTGGGTTCTTCCCGACGCGGGAAGGATCGTGCATTGTGGCCGACCTGGGCACCAATGTCGACTGCAAGCCGAAACACCTCGTCCAGTTTGCGCGAATGGGTGGTATCTTTGCCCAGTACGTGTACGAGCGTGAGAATCCCTCCGTCGGCCTGCTCAACATCGGTGAAGAGCCTGGAAAAGGCAACGAGCAAATCAAGTCCACCTACAAGCGGCTCAAAAAAGCCGACGGCATCAACTTCTGTGGCAACATCGAGGGAGGAGATATCTTTCATCACGCGTCCGACGTTGTCATCTGCGACGGCTTTGTTGGTAATATTCTGCTGAAGTTTGGCGAGAGCATCATCAAGGTGCTCACCAAGACGACGCATCAAGAAATTAAGCGTCAGCAGCTGGCATCCGAGCAGCAGCAGGTCGTGAAAGGAGTGCTCAATCAGGTAATTGAGGGCTTTGACGCCGAGGAGCGAGGCGGCGCACCGCTGCTCGGCGTGGACGGACACGTGCTTATCGGGCACGGCGAGTCCTCTGTGCGAGCGATCCGACAAATGATCCTCTCGGCCGCTGATGTAGCAGACAGAGACATTGTCCGCCCGATTAAGTCAGCCTTCGCGGAGTAGCACGCCGCGCCATCGATCCCACCCCGAACCAATTCCTATGGGTATGACCCGCTCTTCCTCACCCGAGGACGCCTCGCAGCCCACCTCAAACGGCACACCGTCGCGTCCGCGAGCCGCCATCTCGGCCATCGGCCACTATCTGCCCGAGCCGCGGATGACCAACCACGACCTGGAGCAGATTGTCGAGACGAGTGACGAGTGGATTCGCAAGCGCACAGGCATCCGCGAGCGGCGGATTCTGGAAGACGACGACAAGGCGTGCGCGTTCATGGCCGCCGAAGCCGCCAAGGATCTGATGCGCAAAAACGACATTGATCCAACGACGATTGAGGTCGTGATTGTAGCGACGGTCACGCCCGATATGCTTTTCCCGGCGACCTCCTGCCTCGTGCAGGATAAGATTGGGGCAAGCAACGCATGGGGGTTCGACCTCTCGGCCGCCTGCAGCGGGTTTCTCTACGGACTTGCAACGGGCGCTCAATTCATCGAGAGCGGACAGCACGAGCGGGTGCTTGTCATTGGGTCGGACAAGATGAGCTCCATCGTGAATTACACGGATCGAACCACGTGCGTCCTCTTCGGCGATGGAGCCGGAGCTGCCCTGCTGGAACCCGACGACGAGTGCGGACTCGTGGATACCGAGCTCCAGACGGACGGATCGAAGGGGGATCTTCTGTGCATGCAAGCGGGCGGAAGTCTCAACCCGGCCACGCACGAGACGGTCGACGAACGAATGCACTATCTGTATCAGGATGGGCGTTCCGTCTTCCGCTACGCCGTCAACGCGATGTCCAACGTCTGCGTTGAAGTCATGGAGCGGAACGAGATTGACAGCGAGGATGTCGATTATTTCGTGCCTCATCAGGCCAACAAGCGCATCATCGATGCCGCGGCCCACAAGATGGGTCTCTCTGACGACCAGGTCATGCTCAACATCGACCGCTACGGCAACACCACAGCCGCCACGATTCCGCTCTGTCTGCACGACTGGGAGAGCGAGCTGAGCCGCGGCGACACGCTTATTCTTGCCGTATTTGGGGGCGGATTCACCTGGGGCGCTGGATATCTCCGATGGGCCTACGAGGGGAGCAACACGGCCCATTCCGACTAACGGACTGCTTTACCATTTGCAACTCATCATCCATCATTTGCCACCATGAGCAAAACAGCATTTCTCTTTCCTGGACAAGGTTCGCAACATGTGGGCATGGGCCAGGACCTGTACGAGGAAGTGCCCGCGGCCCGCGAGCGTTTCGAGCAAGCCAATGACGTGCTCGGATTCTCGCTCACAGACGTGATGTTTGGCCGAAATGCAGAGGACGAACTCGCGGCCGAAGAGGCGCTCAAGGAAACCGATGTGACGCAGCCCGCGCTCTACGTGCACAGCCTGGCAGTGATGGAGCTTCTGGACGAGGAGGGGATCGCACCGGACATGGCCGCCGGCCACAGTCTCGGGGAGTACAGCGCCCTTGCGGCGACGGGGGCGCTTTCGTTCGAGGACGGCCTGCGCGTCGTGCGACGCCGAGGCGAACTGATGGCCGAGGCGGGAGAGCGGCGCCCGGGAGCCATGGCCGCCGTCATCGGAAGCGATGACGAGACCATCTTCGAGGTGTGCGAAACGGTCTCGGAATCGAGCGACGGCGTAGTGCAGCCCGCCAACTTCAACGCGCCGGGACAGGTTGTCATCTCGGGGGACGTGGAGGCCGTCGAGCAGGCCACCGACCAGATTGAGGGGCGGACAGTCACCCTTCCGGTGAGCGGAGCGTTCCATTCGCCGCTGATGGAATATGCGCGAGAGGGCCTGGCGGAAGCCATCGACGCCGTTGGCATTCAGTCGCCGCGCTGCCCGGTTTACCTGAATGTCACGGCCGAGCCCACCACCGATCCTAACGTCATACGCGAGGCGCTCCTCGACCAGCTTCTCTCGCCTGTCCGGTGGGCCCAGTCGCTCCAGAGCATGCATGAGAATGGGGCGACCCGCTACATGGAGGTAGGAGCCGGCAACGTGCTCCGCGGTCTCGTCCTGCGCACGATCGGTCGGGAGGCGGAAACGATCGGACTGAGCTCGACCGAGGATATGGGGCGCCTCAAGGCTGCGCGATAGCGACTCTTCGCGCATCGTCGTTCGCCATCCATCCCTAACACCAACAAATATCGCTGCTCGGCGTGTAAGGTAGCAACACGCACTTTTGCTGCGATAGGCTTACAGGTTAGGGGTGCATCCATGAACGCGAGCCGCGAAGAAAATACGCCAGCTGCTTCTGTTGCATGGCGCGCGACAGGAGGCCTTGCGCTGCTTCTTGGCCTTCTGCTCCTGCTCGCCGGCTGTGCCCGGAGCGCGTACGAAGCAAACCATACCAATCTTGCACAGGGCTATCTTCCTTCGGAGCGCACGGTTCCACATCATCCCGACTCCCTCAATCATCTCGACATCATAGAGCAGGACCAGACCTTCGAATTTGAGCTCGACAAAAGTTACGAGTCGCTCTGGCGCGAATGGTCGTCTACGCTGCGGGCGGAAACCGGCCGTACGCAGCGCGCTCGAGGACTTGAGTTTCAGTCCTTTGCGACTCTGTGGAGCCTGGATCTGTCGCTGGCCGCCCTGGAAGTGGAGCTGGGGATTCAGGGGCTGTCGAAAGACCTAGCACGTGACTACATTGAAGATCGGAAGCGAAATCAGAAGGAGTTTCTCCAGATTGATGTTTACAGCTACGCCGATCCCGAGCAGTCGAGCGACACGTGGCTTAACACCCCCGGGCGCCGCGTCATGCTCCGCGACGACGCCGGAAATGAGTACCGACCCGATAGCACGGAAACTTCGATTCCGAGAGAGGCACATGGCACGGGAGAGACGGCAATCTACCGTCGCAACTCGTTCATCTTCAATCGCATGGACGAGGAGGGGAATGACATCTTGAAAGACGTGCAAACTCTCCGTCTGCGGGTGCAAGTGACCGGCAACGATAACTATTATTTCTCGTGGTCCTTCGACGACCTTTCCAGCATTTCTTCACGATAACCCCTTTCCCCATTCATGCAGGTTAATTTATCGGATCAAAGCGTGCTCATTACTGGCGGAACGCGAGGAATTGGGCGCGCCCTGGTAGGTGCCTTTGCGCAGTCCGGCGCACGGGTTGCTTTCACGTACCGCTCCTCTTCGGAGGCGGCTGACGAGATCGTAGACAACTTAAATGACGAAGGTGTTGAAACTCTCGCTCTGCAAGGAGATGTCGGAGATATGGAATCGGCCGAAGACACCATCGAGGCGGTCACCGACGCCTGGGATTCGGTCGACGTGCTCGTGAACAACGCCGGCATCACGCGCGACGGGCTTCTTCTCCGGATGCGGGAAGGAGACTGGGACGACGTCCTTGAGACGAACCTGAAGGGGGTGTTCAACTTCTGCAAGGCCGCCTACCGGCCCATGATGCGCCAGCGCAGCGGTAAGATTATTAATATCTCATCGGTGGTCGGCATCACGGGCAACCCCGGGCAGGCGAACTACGCGGCGTCGAAAGCAGGAATCATCGGGTTCTCGAAGAGCTTGGCCAGAGAGCTCGGTAGCCGCGGAGTAACCGTAAACGTAGTGGCGCCCGGATATGTAGACACCGACATGACGTCCGACCTCAGCGACGACGCTCGTGAGGCAATGCTTGACGCCGTTCCGCTTGAGCGCACAGCGCACCCGCAAGACGTCGCGTCCAGCGTACTTTTCCTCGCCTCCGAAGCGGCCGACTACATCACCGGCCACGTTCTCCACGTCGACGGAGGGCTCGCAATGTAAGAGCAGAAGAAACTTTCGGAAGAAGCGTGCGATCTGTCGAGGCGCCCTCGTCTCCAGGGATCGTTTGTCCAGAGAGCGTCGTAAGCATTACTTGTCACGCGTTGCTTTTTAAGCGACTTCAGCGTGCAGCGTCCCCCTTTATCAGTTGAGTGGATTGTATTGAATCAACCACATCTTATGTCGACCGAGACCGAGCAGAAGTCCTTTGTTCAGACCATTGATCTGCGATCGCGCACCCAGAAGAAAAAGCGCGAAGAAAAGTTTGGCGATCTGCGCGAGCCAGACCCATCCCTTGACGAAGTAGAGGCGGACGATCTTCCCAACCACGTGGAGCAGGTGTTCCGCGCAACCGGCTGGGAAGACCTGATGCCTGTTCAGAAGAAAGCCATCCCGTATCTGCTTGATGGCCAGGATCTTATCGTCCAGTCGCGCACCGGATCGGGGAAAACGGGCGCCTTTCTGCTCCCGCTCTTCAATCTTGTCGATCCGGAGCGAGAGGTAGCCCAGGTGCTCATTCTCACGCCCACGCGGGAGCTGGCGCGGCAGATCCACGAAGAGTTTGAGCGAATGAAAATCGCCACGCCCAAAACCCACGAGCTTGAGACCGCGCTCCTGTACGGAGGCGTCGGGTACGGCCCCCAAATCAGCGCGCTGAAGGGCGGCGCGCAGATCGTCGTCGGCACGCCGGGACGCACGCTCGACCACCTCAAGAACGATAACTTCAAGGCCGACAACGTCGAAATCTTCATTCTCGACGAGGCCGACGAGATGCTCTCGATGGGCTTCTTCCCCGATATGAAAGAGATCGCGAGCTATCTCCCTGAAGAGCGGCAGTCCTACATGTTCAGCGCGACGATGCCGCCGAAGGTGCGCGTCGCCTCGCGCGAATTCCTGGACGACCCGGGATTCCTCTCGCTCAGCGCCGATCAGGTGAGCGTTGACACCATCGAGCACCGCTACTATCTGGTGCCGCCGATGGAGAAGGACGACGCGCTCACGCGCATCATCGACGCAGAGGAGCCCGAATCAGCGATCATCTTCTGCAACACGAAGCGCGACGTCAGCTACGTCAATCAGTATCTGCAGAACGAAGGGTACGATGCCGACGAGATATCGGGCGACCTCTCGCAGCGCGACCGCGAGAAGGCTATGGATAAGATTCGAGAGGGTGATCTTCGGTTCCTCGTAGCGACGGACGTAGCGGCGCGCGGGATCGACATCTCCGACCTCGACTTCGTCTTCATGTACGACGTGCCCCAGGATGAAGAGTACTACATTCACCGGTCCGGCCGGACGGCACGAGCGGGCAAGAAAGGCACCTCAGTTGTGCTGGCTACCCACGAGGATGAGTACCAGCTCATTCGCACGGCGAGCCGCTACGGCGTTGATCTAAAGCGCCACGAACTGCCTGAGTCGCAGGAAGCCCTAGAAACGGAAGCGTACGATGAGCTCACAGAGCGTTATCGCCTCTGCTCGGAAGAAGAACGCGACGAAATCGATCGCTACACGGGCTTCGTGCAGCGCCTGGCGGAGGATGAGCCCGAGCTGCTTGCGCAGTTCGTGAAAGGCATGGTTCAGGAGAACGATGAGCCGAAGGAGACGTAGCGCAGATTCAATGCGATAGGGGGCAATGCATGCGTACTGCAGCACGGATTTGGATCGCCATTCTCTTTATCGCCGGAGCTACCCTGGCACCGGCCGCGGCGATACCAGCCGACACGACGGACGCTGACTATCGCGTTTACACCGGAGAGGGCGAGCCGGCCACGCTCGATGATATTCAGGACGCCTTCGTCACGACCGACGTCGTCTTCGTCGGCGAAACGCACAGCGATCCGACGGCCCACGCACTTCACGACTCGCTTCTCCAGCGCGCCTACGACCACCACCTGCTCGCTGATACGACGCTGGCGCGCCCGGTTGGCCTCTCTCTTGAGATGTTTGAACGCGACGCCCAACCCGTCGTGGACGAATATCTCGACGGCCTGATCACCGAAGATCACTTCCTCGCGAGCAGTCGCCCATGGGACCAATACGAGTCGGCGTATCGGCCGCTCGTCGAGTTTGCGCGGACGCACGACCTTGCCGTGTTGGCGGCCAACGCGCCCCGCCGCTACGTAAACCGCGTCAGCCGAGAGGGGCCCGAGGCGCTGGAGGATCTGCCGCCGACGGCCCAGCAGTGGCTGCCGCCACTACCATATCCAGGACCATCGGAGGCGTACCGGGCCAAATGGGAAGAGCGAATGCGCGGGGCCATGGGCGACGACCACGGCGCTGATGCAGGCGATGAGGAAGCGCACCCGCACGCCTCGATGATGGAGCACATGCTCGATGCGCAGGCGCTCTGGGACGCCACGATGGCGTACACCATCGCCGAGCACCTGATGCAGGCGCCCGACGCGTTCGTGGTGCACATCACCGGGAGCTTTCACGTGTCAGAGGGCACCGGCACGCCCGAGGCGCTTGCCCACTACCGGCCCAGCGCGCGAACGACGTCCGTGGTCATCCAGCCCACTGACGACATAGCACGCTTCGACCCGGAGCAACACGAGGATCTGGGCGACTTCGTGATTCTTACTGACAGCGATCAGCTGCCCGACCTCGGTCCCATGCAGTCATTCTGAATCAGTCCTTTCACGGCGAATATCGACCCGATATATACGCCTCCAGATCCTGGACACGGCTCATGGCCTTGCTCGACAGGTGCTTGACGCAGTCGCCGATCGAGATGATTCCCACGAGTTCGTCCTCCTCCACGACCGGGAGGTGGCGGCACCGATAGTCTGTCATCATGGCCATGCACTGCTCTACGGTCGCATCCGGGGCGATCGTAACTATTCCCTCGGTCATCACTTCTCCAATGGGCGTTTCTTTGGGCGCGCGCTCCTCAAGGGCAATGCGCCGCAGGTAGTCGCGCTCGGTGAAGATACCGACAACGGCATCGTCTTCGGTCACGACTATCGATCCCACATTTTCCCGAGTCATCGTCTCGATGCTCTCAAAGACCGTGGCCTCAGGCTGCGTGGTGATAACGTCGTGCCCCTTCTTTCGAAGAATTTCGCGTACGAATACGTCCATGGCTACACCCCGTATGTTGCTGTAAGTTGAAGAAAGAGTTATTAATCATACCTTCACGTAATGTACATGTTCAGACCAGGGAGTAGTCTGCTCGTCTGCGATAGCGCCTGGCATACGTGGAAGCCGCGATGGGTGCGTTGATTTGCGACGATTCGCACCGGCGGCGCTTTCTGGGAATCGTGGTCTACCAGTGGGCGGACGGGAGGGCGAACGAATCAAGTTTGCTGGAGTTAGCACCACTGGTTCGACTTTTGCGCTAATGTTGGATTGCATTCGAAGGTCAGCGATGCACCACATGCAGCTGACTGCAACCAGGGAAGAACCTATGTAGACCTGTCAGATGATAGGGAGAGGAGGCCCCATCCCGGCATGACACATCATCGAATTGTTTTGGTTTTGCTTCTGGGCCTCTTGATTGGTGCCATGCCGGCCGAGGCGCAACGGATTAATCTGCATGGCCTCTCTCAGCACTACGGCCCCGAGGAGTTCGACTATAACGATGAAAACTGGGGAATCGGGTATGAGCATGGCGTCATGGAGCGAGATCTGATCGAGCTGGCTCTCGGTGGAGGAGTGTTCAGGAATAGCTTCCGAAACACGTCGGTGTATGTATCGGGAGTTGCGACCATTCCTCCGGACTGGCCAGTGCGCGTTGGAATTATTGGATTGATGGTGACTGGATACGACGGGACACACCGAGATCCCGACGGAAATGAGATCAACCTCGGCTTCGCTCATACTGTGACGCCGATTGTCATGCCGGGCATCTCTATTGGGTACACCGTGCAGTTTCGCGCAGCCGTCCTTCCAGCTACCAATGGATTCGTGACAGGACAGCTTTCTGTAGATGTGGGAGACCTGTGGTGAGAGGGGGCTGAAGGGAAAGGCCGAAGAGAGGCTATTGGAGACCAAACCGCTTCGGAACTGGCGTCTTCAAATCGAGGCACTACGCGCGCTCGGGAGATAGCTCCGTCTACACCGTCTCACGCGGGCGCTCGCCCAAGCGATCAGCCGGCGCGTTATCTGAGATGCTGGCTGAGGGGAAGGGAGAGTGCAATTCGATCCAGTGATCCCTAGTTTTTGAGGGCTACATCCGAAGTAAACCAAGTAGAATAGACTGCACAGGAGCTAGAACAGAACAGGTAGGACCATGGAAAGA
>OBKM01000204.1_pt1 | contig 30129 bp, 36 predicted proteins | sample 1519691 | NCBI WGS metagenome assembly OBKM01 (sample SAMEA37050418, study PRJEB22526) | metagenome | biome: saline pan; feature: lake; material: water | place: Egypt | collected 2015 | depth 0.5 m
TACACCACCGAACACGTCCCGCCGGCGTATCTGTCGACCGAGTCGTGAGCGACTGCGTTGTGAGCAGCCCGGTTGTTGGCGACTGTGTTGTCGGCGACTGTGTTGTGGGCGGTTGGGTTGTGCGCGACGTGATCGGGAACGACGTGGTCGGTGGTGGCGTCGCCAGCAACCAGTCGTCGACGTGGTCGGTCTCGGTCGTCGTCGACACGGTACTTTAGGGCGCGCTCACCATATCTCAGCCATGGATATTCCGCTGTACGACACCCTCGACGGACAGGTCGCCCTCGTCACCGGCGCAACCCGCGGCATCGGCGAAAAAATCGCTGACGGGTTGGTCGACGCTGGCGCAACGGTGTACGCCGGGGCCCGCGACACCGACGACATTACCGCGAGCGACCGCCGGCCGATCGAACTCGATGTGACCGATGCCGCCGAGCGGCGCGCGGCACTCGACCGCATCGACGACGAAGCCGGGCGACTCGACGTCCTCGTCAACAACGCGGGCGTGATGGACAGCCGTGAGGAGCTCGCGTCGATGTCGACGGCCGCGATCGAACGGACGCTGGCGACGAATCTCCACGGCCCGATTCACCTGACAAAACGGGCGTTGTCGTTGCTCCTGGCACGTCCCGGCAGCCGCGTCGTCAACGTCTCGTCGGGGTTGGGTGCGATCACCGAGCCACAGTCGGGCCGGATGCCTGCGTACCGGATTTCGAAAACCGGGCTCAACGGCCTCACGCGGTATCTCGACGGCGAGTACGACGCGCTCGTCGCCAACTCGGTGTGTCCAGGCTACGTGCAGACCGACATGACCGACGAGAACGCTCCGCGAACGCCGAAAAAGGGCGCTGAAACCCCACTCTGGCTGTCGCGCTTTCGTCCGGATGCGCCGAGCGGCGGTTTCTGGCGCGACCGTGAGCGCAAGCCGTGGTAGCGTTCGATCACGGCGGTGAATCCACTCTTGATGCGCGCAGCCAGAGGAACAGTCTCGTCGCTCGCGGATTCGTGAAAAGTGGGCACCGCAGCCCGCGCGAACGAAAAAGGCTCGCGCAGGCCGAGCGCCCAAATGGTCCCCGCTGACGCTTCGGCCCTCCAAAGCGAAGCGTCAACTGAAACAAACGGGCGAACGGATTTAATTATGTCGGGTGCGGTCGATGCTGCCGCAAGGGTGCTCCTTGGTAACGAACCGGCGTGTTCGCCGGCCGCGGTCGCAAAAAGACGCGCTTTTCACCGGCGGATGCCTCTCGACAGCTATGAGTGAGCTTCCTGGACGCGTTCGCCGTACGTTTGCCAGCCATTCCTCGTTCGAACCCCGCGATGAGGGAACATTCGAGGCGGTCACCACCCCGTTCGAGGGAACCGTCGAGGCCGACGCGGGCGATGACGGCCGGATCGAGGTTTCGATTCGCGTCACCGTTCCGTTGTTGAACGCGGTCACCGAGGACGAGGTTGCGCCGGTCGTCGAGGACGGCTGGTGCGAGACCTTCGAACTTCGCGTGCGCGACATTGGCGGCATTTTTCGCACCGAACGCGACCTCGAGCCGACGGTCACTCGCGAACCCGACTCGGTCGTCGTCGAAACAGGGTTCACCGATATCAACGAAAACCGCGTTGTCGACGACGCGGGCGCCGTTATCGATTTCGTCGAGGGAACCTTCGTGCAGGGAATCATTCCGGGCTACGAGTACACTGAACCGGTCACGAGCATCATCAGCCAGGCCAGACGGGCCGCCGGCAGCGAGTAGCGGGTTTTATTCCACTTCGGCGAGTCACACGCTTAGGCCAACGCGATGTACGTCTGGGTTGTTTCGACCCCGCTGATCGTCTGAATGCCGTCGGCGACGATTGTTTTGACCGCCGCGGGGCTGTCGACGTCGACTTTCGCGATGAAATCAACGTCGCCAGCGACGATGTTGGTGTCGATGACGCCGTCAATCTCGTCGATTTCTGCACGAAGCCGGTCGGCCTCGCCGGTGTTGGATTTCACCAGAATGTAGGCGGTCACCATCTCACTCACCTCCGGCAACCGCGGTCGCCTCGGGATGTAACTCCTCGCCGACCAGGAGCTGTCGAACGTCCGAGAGCGCCGAGAACTCGGCGAGCACCGCGACCCGGTCGCCCGCTTCGAGCGAGTCATCTGACAGCGGAATGCCGAGCGACGCGTCGGCCTTCCCGAACGCGAGAATCCGCGAGTTCTGTGGGAGCGACACCTCGCTCAGCGAGTAGCCCCGCATTGGCGAGCCCTCAGTCACCGTAATAATGAGGATCTGGAGGTTCTGGGCCACGTCGGCAATGGCGGTGATCGAGCCGCCGAGCAACGCGTTTTTCGCGCCGATCGCACCCAGTCGCTCGGGGTAGACGATTTCGTCGACCCCGTCGGCGTACTGCTGGTAGATCTCCTCGCGGTAGTCCTCGTCGATCCGCATCACCGTTCGACAGCCGTGGTGGTCGGCGATGAGACAGGCCGCGAAGTTGGCGTTGAGATCGCTTGTGAGCGCGCCAACCGCGTCGCACTCCCCGATTCCCGCTTCCTCCAACACCGACTCTCGCGAGCCGTCGCCCTGGACGACATCGAACGCGACGGTTCGCGCGCGGTCGGCCGTCGCGGTGTCGCGCTCGATGAGCGTTACCTCGTGGCCCTCCTCACGGAGTACCCGGGCGGTTCGAAGGCCGACCCGTCCGGCACCAATGATGATGAAACGCATGTGATCACATAACACGCGCGGGGCGCATAACTGTATCCCTGGCGATCCGCTCTCACCGAACCGTTGGCGTCGCCATCGACAGCCGTGAACGGGTCGCGGTCGGGCGAACGCTTTTGTCTGCGCTGTGTGAGTATGACCCATGGTTCATGCGTTCATCATGGTCAAAACTGATGTCGGGGCCTCCGAATCGCTGATCGGTTCGATTCGCGAACGTTCCTCGGTGAGCGACGCTCACATCGTTGCCGGCGACTTCGACCTCATCGTCGAGGCCGAGGTCGACGAGGTGTACGAGGTTCTGCACACGGCCGCACGCGAGATACAGGCGCTCGACGGGGTTGAGGAGACCAAGACCTACATTTCGCTGGAGGACTGAGCGCACGGTTCTATCGAAAGCCGATACGTCAAAGACCGTCCGGGCCCTACAACGGGTATGCTCGGAATCATCGCGACGGGGCTGTTTCTGGTCGTTCTCGCCGGTCATACGATCGGTGCGGCAATTATGACGCGCTTTTTCCGCCTTCGGTTGGAGACACAACTCGGATGGGTCGTCTACTCGCTCGGCGTTATCCCGGTGGTGTTGCTGGTTTCGACGCTGTTTTTCACCGGCGTGTTGCAACTCGGCCCAAACCTCGGTTCGCCGGCGGTTGCGGTCGCCGTCACCGTTGGCCTGCCGCTCGCACTCGGCCTGACCATCGACCTGCTGTACGTTGCCCAACCCGACGAGGTCGAACTCCCCGACACGCAGTGAGCGACGACCACACGCCGTCGTCGACACGGCTTTTTGTTCGTTCTCGGCCGGGCTATTCGTTTAGCTCCGTCTCAATCCGGCTGACGACCTGTTGAAACACGGCTTCGGGTGACTGTGTTGCATCGATCCGGGCGAACCGTTCCGGATCGTCGGCGATGAGTTGTTCGTAGTTTTTCGCGACCTGCTGGAGATACGCAACCCGTTCGAATTTGTTGGTTCGACCGCTGCGCTCGGCGGCGGTTTCGGGGTTGATGTCGAGGTAGACGGTGAGGTCGGGGGTTCGCGAAATCGGCTCGTGAACCGATCGAATGTAACCGATTGGGTCGTCGACGACGCCGGCCAGCGTCGCGCCCTGGTAGGCATAGCGTGAGTCACTGTAGCGATCCGAAATCACGAGTGCGCCGTCGGCGAGTGCGGGCCGGATCACGCGGGCGAGGTGGTCGGCGTGGTCGGCCGTGTAGAGAAAGAGTTCGGCCAGCGGGTCGGCGTCGTCGTCACCGACCGACCGGTAGACGGCGTCGCCGTACCACGAATCGGTTGGCTCGCGCGTCATCACCGCTTCGGGGTAGCGCTCGCCGATTGCCTCCCAGACAGTGGTTTTACCGCTGCCATCGAGCCCTTCGAGCGTCACAAGCATACACGAATCTCCCAGCGCGGCAGTATCAACGGTTCGCTCTGGATCACCCGGTTTGCTCCGGATCGTCCACCGGCGTACTTTGTAACGTCCACCGCTTACGCTGGATTGCCTCCTCCGGTCGCCTCCCTCACGGCCGACGCTGGTCGCGCTCACCGTTTCCGACACGCTACTTTTAGGTCTATTCGGCGAAGTATATCTGCCATGGATGTATTAGTGGCCGGCGGGAACGGCTTTATTGGGACGACTCTCGTTGCCGAACTGCTCGAACGCGAGCACGAGGTCGCCGTGCTGGCGCGGAATCCGAATGCTGCCGACCTTCCCGAAGAGGTTGAGCGCGTCGCCGGCGACATCACCGCGTACGACTCGATCGAATCGGCTGTCGACGGCCGCGATTGCGTTGTCAATCTGGTCGCGCTCTCGCCGCTTTTCAAGCCCAAAGGCGGCAACGACATGCACGACGAGGTTCACCGCCACGGAACCGAAAACCTGGTACGCGCCGCCGAAGCGGGTGGCATCTCACGGTTCGTCCAGATGAGCGCGCTCGGCGCCGACCCCGAGGGAGCGACCGCTTACATCCGAGCGAAGGGGCAGGCCGAACAACACGTCACCGACTCGTCGCTCGATTGGGTCATCGTCCGGCCGTCGGTCGTCTTTGGCGACGGTGGCGAGTTCGTTTCCTTCACGAAAAAGCTCGCACCACCGTTCGTGACGCCGCTACCCGGCGGCGGCAAGACGAAATTCCAGCCCATCTGGGTCGGCGACCTCGCTCCCCTGTTGGCCGACTGTGTCGATGTCGACGAGCACGTCGGCGAAACCTACGAACTCGGCGGCCCCGACCAGCTTACGCTCGCCGATGTCGCGCGGCTTGCCCACGGAGCCGACGGCCGCTCGGTGACCGTGGTGCCCGTGCCGATGGCGCTTGCCGGCGTCGGGCTCTCAGTCGGCGGCAAAATTCCCGGCTTCCCAATGGGAGCCGACCAGTACCGCTCGTTGCAGTTCGACAACACGACCGACGAAAACGCGGTTTCGGCGTTCGGCGTCGACCCTGCCGAGTTGACCTCGCTTGCGGCATATCTCGGGACGTAGTCGGTGAGGCTGTCGTCGCCGACACTAGCTGGCCGCCGAAAACGCCGGCCGTGTCGGACTCACGTCAGACGAACCGCGGGAAATCGGGCGGTACGTCGGTTGTTTTGGGCCGATTCCTCTCCGCTCGGCTGACAGATAGACACAAGCTTTATTGCCGCTTTCGTGTTGGTTTCTCACAAATGAACAGGGGGACTTCGGTATGAAACTCGCAATGATCGGCTTCGGCCAAGCCGGTGGGAAAATCGTCGACAAGTTCCTCGAGTACGACAGGCGGACGGGCTCCGAAGTCGTCCGCGCGGCCGTCGCGGTCAACTCCGCGAAGGCCGATCTCATGGGACTGAAACACATTCCCGAAAGCCAGCGCATCCTGATCGGCCAGGCCCGCGTCAAGGGCCACGGGGTCGGCGCGGACAACGAACTCGGCGCGGAAATCGCCGAGGAGGACATCGATGAGATTCAGGGCTCGATCGACTCGATTCCGGTTCACGAGGTCGACGCCTTTCTCATTGTCGCCGGTCTGGGCGGCGGCACGGGCTCTGGCGGGGCACCGGTCATCGCCAAACACCTCCAGCGGATCTACACCGAACCCGTCTATGGCCTCGGCGTGCTTCCCGGTAGCGACGAGGGCGGAATTTACACGCTCAACGCCGCGCGTTCGTTCCAGACGTTCGTCCGCGAGGTCGACAACCTGCTCGTGTTCGACAACGACGCGTGGCGAAAAACCGGCGAATCCGTCCAGGGCGGCTACGACCAGATCAACGACGAAATCGTCCGTCGGTTCGGGGTGATGTTCCGCGCCGGAGAGGTCAAAGCGGGCCAGGAGGTCGCCGAGTCGGTTGTCGACTCCTCGGAGATCATCAACACGCTCGCGGGCGGCGGCGTGTCGACGATCGGCTTCGCCCAAGACGAGGTCGAAGATCCAAACAGCGGCGGGTTGCTCTCGCGGTTCCGCGGCCCCAGCGACGACACCGACGGACTCGACAGCGCCCATACGACCAACCGAATCACGAGTCTCGTGCGCAAGGCGGCGCTCGGTCGGCTGACGCTTCCCTGTGAGATTCAGGGCTCCGAGCGTGCGCTTGTCGTGGTTGCGGGCCCGCCGAAGTTCCTCAACCGCAAAGGAATCGAACGCGGCCGCAAGTGGCTCGAAGAGCAGACCGGCTCGATGGAGGTTCGCGGTGGGGACTACCCGATTCGCGGGGCCGACCGCGTTTCGTGTGTCGTTCTGTTGTCAGGCGTCACTAACGTGCCGCGCATCAAGGAACTCCAGCAGGTCGCCATCGAGGCCCAAGACAACATCGAGGAGATCCGCAAAGAGAGCGACGAGAATCTCAGCAACCTCGTGACCGACGAGAGCGACGAACTCGAATCGCTGTTCTAACGCCGGTTCGGATTTTCCGGCTCCGTATTCATGCGCACGCTCGTGCCGTTTGCCGCCACCGATCCGAAAACCCGCCTATCGGGCGTGCTTTCGCCCGCCGAGCGCAGCGAACTCGCCCGGCTGATGCTTTCGTCGGTGCTTGATTCGGTTGTTGCTGCAGGCGGTGAGCCGACGGTTCTCTCGACCGCGTCGCTCGCGGTCGATTCGCTCGGGCTCTCGGACACGACCGCCGCCACCACCCGTGTCGTCGTCGACGACGATCCGCTGTCGGTTGCGGTCAACCGCCATCTCCGGCAGGCGGCCGAAGCCGACTCGCCCGAAGCGACCCGAATCGTCATGGCCGACCTGCCACTGGTCACCGCGGGCGACATCACCCGACTCACCGACCGCGCTGGCGACGTCGTCATCGCGCCGGGACTGGGTGGCGGCACGAACGCACTCGTCGTCCGCGAGCCCGCCTTTCGGGTCGACTACCACGGCGCGTCGTCTCTCGACCACCGTCGACGGGCGAATAGCCTCGGCGCAACGGTGTCGACGATCGATTCGCGGCGACTGGCGACCGATATCGACGAGCCGAGCGATCTGGCCGAGGTGTTGATTCACGGGGAGCGAGCGGTTCGCGACTGGCTCGTCGATTTGGGCTTCGAACTCGAGACCGACGACGGCCGGGTCGGCGTCAGCCGGTGTGGTGAGTAAGCGAGGTTGGGTAAGACACGAATCGCTCGGCGAGCCGTGACCGACACTCGAGGCGAGCCGTGACCGACACTCGAGGCGAGCCGTTTTTGCTCCTCGCGGCCCGCGTTCCGGTATGTTCCCGGCGGCCGACAAGTACGACATCGAACTCTCGGTTGACGAGTCGGCGGTCGATTCGTTGCTGTCGGTCACGCCAGACGACGTTTCGCCGCCGGCCGAACTCACCTTCTCGCGAAATGTTTTCGTGCCGCTGACGACCGCCTGCCGCTACACCTGCACCTACTGCACCTACTACGACGTGCCCGGCGAGGCGACGCTGATGAGCCCCGACGAGATCCGCTCGGTCGTCGAACAGGGCGTCGACGCGGGCTGTACGGAGGCGCTGTTCACGTTTGGCGATAAGCCCGACGACCGGTACACCGAGATTCACGCCCAACTCGCCGACTGGGGCTTCGACTCGATTACTGCGTACCTCCATACAGCCTGCGAAATCGCGCTCTCGGCGGGGCTGCTTCCGCACTCGAACCCCGGCGACCTGACCGAATCGGAGTTTCGCTCGCTCAAACCGGTCAACAGTTCGATGGGTGTGATGCTGGAGACGACTGCCGACGTTGCGGCGCACAGCGGGAATCGAAAAAAGACACCCGGCCAACGGCTCAACACGATTCGGGCCGCGGGCCGCGCCGGCGTGCCCTTTACCACGGGTCTGCTCGTCGGCATCGGCGAAGACTGGCGCGACCGCGCCGAGAGTCTGCTGGCCATCCGCGCGCTCCACGAACGGTACGGCCACATTCAGGAGGTCATCATCCAGAACGTCGTGGCCAACGAGCGTTCCTCGTTCGACCGGCCGAGCGTCGAGACCATGCGCCGGACGGTCGCGATGGCCCGTGTCGCGCTGCCCGACGAGATTTCGGTGCAAGTTCCACCAAACCTTTCGCCGACGCGCGAGCTGATCGACTGCGGCGTCGACGACCTCGGCGGCGTTTCGCCGGTAACCGACGACTACATCAACCCCGACTACGGGTGGCCCGCGCTCGACGAACTCCGGTCGATCGCCGCCGACGCCGACCTGCCGTTGTTCGAACGCCTGCCCGTCTACGATCGGTATCTGCCGGCCGACTACCGCCGCGAGTCGGTCGCCCGGGCAGCCCCGCCAGCCGCGGCCGACGGCTGGCTCGCAGGGCCGATCCGGACGGCGCTGTCGGCGTCGAACGGGTCGGGCGAACGGTTTCGGGCCGTTGCGCTGCGCGAAAAAGAGGTATACAGACGTTAGTCGTCCGCGGCAACCGTGTCGCGCTCGCCCGTCCGTACCGACGGCTCGAACATCGGCGAGCCGTCCGCTCGCGGCCCAAGCGTCGGGCCGTACGGACCGCCGTCGACGCGAATCGGCCGCCGCGTGCGGTAATCGGTCGACCGTTCGACCGGACGGCGGCCGATTGCGGTGATCATTTCGACGTAGTCGGCGACGCTGCGCACCTCGCCGTAGCTGCCGCCGGCGCGCTTGGTTATCTCTTCGGAGAGAATCGTCCCCATGAAGTCGTTTGCGCCGCAGCCCAGCAGTTTGAGCCCTTTCGCGTTGCCGTATTTGACCCACGAGCTCTGAATGTTGTCGATGTTGTCGAAAAAGAGCCGCGAGACGGCGATCATGAGTTCGTCTTCGGCATCACTTGCGCCGCCGTCGACGACATCGTGTTCGAACAGCGGCGTATTCTCGTGGACGAACGAGAGCGGAACGAACTCACGGATTGCGCCGGTTCGGTCTTGGAGGTCGCGAACCCGCGCTAGGTGCATCGCGCGGTGGCGCTCGTTTTCGACGTGGCCGTACATGATCGTCGCCGTGGTGTCGAGGCCGGCGGCCATCGCGCCCTCCATCGCCTCGATCCAGTCCGCGGAGGTGATTTTCCCCGGGCAGACCACCTCACGAACCTCGTCAACGAGGATTTCCGCGGCGGTTCCGGGCGCGGAGTCGAGTCCAGCGTTTCGGAGCGTTCGGTAGACTTCCTCGTAGGACCACTCGGTGCCGCGCCTTGCGTGGTAGGCCTCTTCGGGGGTGATCGAGTGGACGTGAATGCCGTCGACCGACATCGCCTCTATCTGTTCGACGTAGGTTCCCGGATCGGTCGTGTAGCGTTCGGGTGGCTTGTAGTTCACCTCGCTGGCGGGGTTGTCGTGGCTTGCCAGAATCTCGTGATGTTCGGCGTTGAGCGCGAACGCCGGGTGGAGTCCAGACACAGAACAGACCTCCGAAATCCCGAGATCGAGCGCGTTGTCGACAATCTGTCGCGACTCGGCGGGCGTTTTCGTGAATCCCGCGTGGTCGTCGTCGGCGTCGACTTCGAACTGGTGGGCGGTGTTTTTGAAGTTACAGAAGAGACAGCCCACGTTGCAGGCGGTGGTGACGTTGTTGTTGAGGTTGGCGACAAACGTGACGTCGTCGCCAACGCGTTCGGCCCGCCGCCGGTCGGCCAGTTCGAGCACCTGTTCCTTTCGTCGCTGGTCGATTCCGTCCGTGTCGGTGCCTGTCGTCAACAGCGCAACGGCGTCGTCGACGCTGAGCCGGCGGTTGTCACGGGCGTTTGCGAGCGCATTCTCGAAGGGCTGATCGGTCTCAGCGCGGTGGGCGAACTCGAAGCCGCTGGTTGCGAGCGCTGCGGCCGACCGATCGGTCATTGTCGGACGGTCGGCCGTCGTGAGTAAAAAGGGGTCGGTCACGGAGGCCTGCGCCGGTGTTTCCGTGCCTCCGACCGCGCTGGATTGAAAGATTCATACACCCGGCCGCCGCCGGTACGCACATGACGAGCGTAAAGGAGTTCCTCGTCGACCGCGAGCCGACGGCGACGACACTCGGCAGTGGCCGATTCGTCTTTACCGATGCCTACTCGGTGTTCGACTGGGGGCAGATGCCCGACGCCATCCCACAAAAAGGCGCGAGCCTCTGCACGATGGGCGCGTTCAACTTCGAGTTGCTCGAAGAAGTCGGTGTCCCGACACACTACGTGGGCGTCGTCGACGCGGCCGGTGAGGTCGGCCCGCTTTCGCGTTGTACCGAGGCCCCAACCGAGATGACGATCGAACTCACGCAGGTACCCGACCTTCCGTATCTCGGCGGCTCGGCGGCCGATGGCGCGTACGACTACGACGCCTACCACGAGGCCGCCGCCGACAACTTTCTCATTCCGCTCGAGATCGTCTTCCGTAACACTGTGCCGGTCGGTTCGAGCCTCCGGCGACGCGGCACGCCCGCCGACTACGGCCTCGCACTCGACGACTGGCCAGCCGAAAAAGTCGACCTCCCCGAACCGGTCGTCGAGTTCTCGACGAAGTACGAAGAACAAGACCGGTATCTCAGCCGGGAGGAGGCCGACCGGATCGCCGGCATCGCCGACATCGACGCACTGGAGTCGCTGGCTCGGTCGGTCAACGACGTCATCACCGAGCAGGCCGCGGAAACAGGATTCACCCACGAAGACGGCAAAATCGAGTGTCTCTACATCGACGGCGAACTCCGCGTTGCCGACGTGGTCGGCACGTTCGACGAAAACCGGTTTTCGGTCGACGGTCGCCAGCTCTCGAAAGAGGTGATCCGGCAGTACTACAAACGCGAACAGCCCGACTGGGTCGACGCCGTGCGTGCGGCAAAAGCCGATGTCGAGAACGCTGACGCGGCCGACTGGCGGCCGCTGTGCGAGGTTGAGCCGATCTCGCTGCCCGGTAGCGTTCTCGACGCGGTCGCCAATATGTATGCCGCCGGGGCCAACGCCTACACCGGCGAGCCGTGGTTCGACGCGCCGCCGCTTGACGAGACGCTCGCGGCGCTCGATTCGGTGTAATCGATTTGTTAGTCGTCAGCGAGATGTTCGATATCGCGTGGTTCGATCGAGCGGTCGACCGGCTCGGTCGGATTGGACTCCTGTGCGGCTTGTGAGAGGCCAAGTCGGTAGTCGTCGGGAGCAACGCCGTCGCGGAGGCCCGTCCGCCCGCGATGGACCGTCACCGCGTCGTTGAGGTGGAGTCTGACCGCTTCGAGCAACGCCTCGGCTTCGAGCGGCTGGCCGCGAGCCTTGATTTCGTCGATGAGCGCGTCGTCGGGCACGTCGAACGCCCGCTGGGTAATGATCGGCCCCTGATCGAGATCGGTCGTCACGTAGTGGGCGGTGACGCCGGCGATGCGAACACCCTCCTCTTTGGCCTGCCGATAGGCCGCCGCGCCGGGGAACGAGGGCAGGAGGCTCGGATGGACGTTGATAATGCGATCCTCGTAGCGGAAGACGATTTTCGGGCCGAGAATCCGCATGTAGCGCGCCAGTACGATCAGGTCGATGTCGTGTTCGACCAGAATGTCGAGCATGCGATCCTCGTCGGGCGAGCCCTTGCCGTCGCCAACGTCGTAAAACGGCACGTTGTGGGCCTCGGCGAGTTCGCGAAGCGTTCCTCGGTTGCTGATAACGACAGACACCTCGACGTCGAGGTCGCCGTCGGCGGCTGCGAGGAGCGATTCGAGGCAGTGTGATTCCTTGGTGACGAACACGGCGAGTCGGCGGGTTTCGCGGTCGCTCGGAAACCGGACCTGGATCTCGACGCCGAGTTCCCGGCCCAACTGTGCGAGCGCCTCGCGAAGTTCGTCGCGCTCGGTCGTCATCGCCTCGGTGTCGACGCGCATCGACATCCGAAACAGGCCGTCGCGAACCGCCTGGTCGAGATCCTCGATGTTGATTCCCCGCTCGAACAGCAGGCTCGTCACGCGAGCGATGAGTCCGGTTTTGTCGCCGCCGATAACCGTGATTTCGGTGAGTTCGGTCGTCATTGGGTTACCACTGTCCTGTGTTCGTCTCTATCCATGGACGGTCGATAGCCACGGGCGGGCAAAAACGTGTTTATCGGTCGACCAGCGAAATGTTGCTGCGTTGGTTGGTTGATTGGTTGGTTGGTGTTGCGGTGTTGATTGCGCGTTTTTCGTCGTGTTTTGTCGGTGTTGTCACGTCACCCGACGCAACCGACTCGCCGGCCGTCCGCACAACCGCTCGCCTCACCTATTCACGAACGTGTCGTATCGGGTGGTTCCAAAAGAGCTTTTGACCACGCTCGCGCAACTTCGTCCAATGACCGCCTACACCGCGACTGTGACCGTTCGCCTGAAACACGGCGTGCTCGATCCCGAAGCCGAGACGACCAGACAGGCGCTCGAACGGCTCGGCTTCGAACTGTCGGCGCTCCGGTCGGCCGATCGGTTCGAGATCGACCTCGACGCCGAGGACGTCGCGGCCGCCGAGGCCCGCGCGGAATCGATGGCCGAACGACTCCTGGCGAACCCGACGATTCACGACTACGAGGTGTCGGCTGCGCCGGTCGATGAGGGGCAATGACGGTCGCCGTTATCCAGTTTGGCGGCTCGAACTGCGACCGCGACGCGGTTCGTGCCCTCCGATTTCTCGATATCGACGCCGAGCGCGTCTGGCACGAGGACGGGCTGCCCGACGAGACGACCGGCATCATGCTCCCCGGTGGCTTTTCGTACGGCGATTATCTCCGTGCCGGCGCGATGGCCGCCCGCTCGCCGATCATGGACGAGGTGCGTGCGGCCGCCGCCGACGGGACGCCCGTGCTCGGCGTCTGCAACGGCGCACAGATCGGCTGTGAGTCCGGACTCACCGCGGGGGCGTTCACGACAAACGCGAGTGCGCGGTTCCAGTGTGAGCCCGTTTTCCTTCGGGTCGAACGAAGCGACACGCCGTGGACCGAAGCCTTCGACGAGGGCGATGTCCTCGAGATTCCAATCGCCCACGGCGAGGGTCGCTTCGAAATCGACGAGGCACGCTACGAGCAGCTCCAAACCGACGACCGCATCCTCTTTCGGTACTGCGACGAGCATGGCAATTTGACCGACGGGGCGAATCCGAACGGCTCGACCGAGCATGTCGCCGGCATTCTCGGCGAGCGCGAGTCGGTGGCGGTGTTGATGCCGCATCCAGAGCGGGCGACGCTCCCTGACGTCGGCGTCACCGACGGTCAGCCGATTCTGCGGGCGTTCGGCGAGTAGCCCGTGTGCTGGTGGTCGGCGACGCGACCTGTCCGCTGAAACGACTTCCGTCATCCCAAACTAATTGATGGTTGCTGTGTACCACTCGGTATGGGACTCCTCGCACCGAAACTCGGCCGTGGCTGGCTCATTCCCTACGTGCTGTTGGGGGTGGTAGGACTCTACGGGGCGCTTGCGGTGCTCGAACGCAATCCGTTGCTGCCGCGAACGTCGCTGCCGCTGTCGACCATCGTTGTCGCGGTGTTGCTCGCGCTGTATGGCTTTCTTCTGCTCAATCGTGGCGAACAGTTCGACCAGCGGCGTCTCGAACTCTGGACGAGTCGCACGTTCACCCGGCTGTTCCGCCTCGTGTTGCTTCTCTACGCGGGGGCGACTGCGCTCGTCCTCATCGCGCTCTGGGTCGGCGTTCCCGAACACCCGGCGCTCACGGTCGCCGAAACCATGTTCTTCGCCGAGTCGCTGTCGACGGCCGGCGCACTCGCCTGGGCGGCCACCAGTCGGTTCGTTCTCGATGCGGTCGTCTTTGTCGTCGTCGCCGTCGGCTTTCGCGTCGGGTTCGAGTTTGACCGACGGCTCTGGCTGCTCGCTGGCGGCGTCTATGAAACCGATATCGACTCCGATCCCGAGTACGTTGGCCTGTGGGAGCGCTACGTGGCGTGGCGTCGTGGCGACAACTGAGCGGTGTTGTCGGCGACAGGGGTTCTCTTTCCGTGTGGTCGGGTTAACTCCGCCAGCACGAACCTGTGTGGATTCGACCATGCACACCGCACACGACGGGGCAACAGTTTTGTTCGCCTCTGTGTAACACAAATGTATGTCGAGTACGGATACGCCAGAGAACGGTGAGCCGGAGAAAACAAATATCAACATCAGACTGACCGAGTCGTTTCTCAGCGATATCGATGTCACGTGGCAGGACGAAGGCTACAACAGCCGAAGCGAATTTATCCGTGATGCGCTTCGCGATGCGGTCAAGCATCCGGGACTGACGCGCGAAAGCTGGAAAGAAATCGCCGCGGTCGAGTACGCCCGCAGAACGGACGACAGCGAGGTGTTCGACCGCGACGAGATACGGTCAGATGAGTAACACGGACGACTGGACATGGCAGTTTCGAGCACCTGCAAAGCGGGCGTACGACGACCTCGATGGGCACGCCCGGATGCGGATTACGGACAAGCTAGACGCAATCGTCGCCGACCAATGGCGCGATCCGAGCGATTATACTGAACCACTGACCGGTGTTCCACATTCCAAACTTCGGATCGGCCCGTTTCGTCTCGGCGTGAGTTGCGATCACGCCGCAAAAATATTCGATATTTACACTATCGAACACCGATCAGGTGCGTACAAACCGGGCGATGACTGACCGTTGCTGTCGGAGATGGCGACTACCGCACCAACGGCATTACGGAGACGCCGACTACCGCGCCAACGGCATTGCGTAACTCGTCTCTTCCTCAATAACAAGTTCCCACGTCCGCTCGCACTCACAGCTGACCTGTCCGAACACACTGGGATCCTGCCGGAGATCGAAATCCTTGATCGCCTTCTGAACGCGGTCGTCGCACTCGCCGCAGTTGTGCGCGCCACGGTCCGAGCCGTGACCCACGGGATCCGAAATAACGATGGCGTCGACATCGGCGGTCTGTTCGAGCACGTCGGCGACCGACCAGAGCCACGGCGGCCGGTAGCCTCCCTCGCGAAACAGCTCGTTGACCATCGTGTACTGCTGGACGTTACAGGGGTTCATCGAGACGGTGTGGCAGCCCTCGACGGCGGCACACCGCCGAACCGATTCGATCATATCGTCGCGGGCCTCGCGCTCCGAGAGGAACGGTGGCTTCATCAGCAGATAGGCTTTGACACCAGCGCCCGCGTCGGCGGCGGTTGCGCAGGCGGCCTCGAAATCGTCGAAATCGAAGTACTTGTTGACGCAGTCGTGGCGAATTCGGTCGGTTGCGGTTTCGAGGCCGATGGCGATGTCGACCGCGAGCCCGTGGTCGGCAAAATCGGCAATTTTCTTGTGATCGACGAAATCCGGCAGTGATTCGAGCACGATCCGGTCGCGGTCGGCGAAGGTTTCGGCGATCGCCTTTCGTGTCTCGGCGGGCACTTCGCGTTCGTCGAGAAACGAGCCGGAGGTGTAGATTTTGATGAGCGGGGCGGGTTCGTCGGTGCGGTCGGCCTCGTGGTCGAGACAGACCTCAATCTGATCCATCAGCGCGCCGTGTTCGACAGTCCCGCCCTCGACGCTCTCGGCGACGTAGCCACACATCGTACAGCCGCCGGCGCGGGCCCACCGGCAGCCCCCGGTGTTGAGGATGATCGTGAGCGACTGATAGACGCCGTCGGGCGTGTTGTCCTCGTCGACCCAGACGCGCGTCGGTTCGTGGGGATCGTAGTGTTTCTCTTTAAGACCGCGAATCTCGCGCATCACCGAGTTGTGGGCGTCCATACCGCGCCCCTTTTCGTAGACTTCGGGACTGGGTTTGCTCATTGGCGGTGGCTACTCGGCTGGGGCGTAAAACCGCATCGCCCCCGCGATCAGCGCACCACAGGCCGCGCTCACGGCGTTGATGACCAGATCCGTCATCGACGCGGTTCGCCACGGGAGTGGAGCTTGGATCGCCTCGATGACCGCGCCGTACGCCGTCACCGCGAGAACAACGGTGGTTACGCCGAGGAGCGCTGCGGTGCCCGCCGTCCGTGTCGCCACCGTGTCTCCGGTCGTCGTTGACTTCGCGGTTGTCGTTTCGGTCGTCGGTGCTGTCGCCGTGGTCGTTTCGGTTGCCGTTGCTGTCGCCGTGGTCGTTTCGGTTGCCGTTGCTGTCGCCGTGGTCGTTTCGGCCGTCGTTGCTGTCGCCGTGTCCGTTTCCGTTTCGTCTTCGCTTCGGCTTCTCGCGATCCACTTCGGCCAGCCGATCCCCCGGCTATAGTTGACGCCGAGGAGTGCAAGAACTCCGTAGCCAAGCACGTGACCGAGTGTCGTCAGTCCGACCACGCCGGCTGGCTCGCCCGCGTGAACGGCCGTCGGCACGGGCACAACCGAGCCGACGAGGACTGCGGCCGCCACCGCCACAATACTGATCCGGAGGGTTCGATCTCGAGGGCTGTCCACACCTGGCTCTCCGGTCGCCGGGAGTATGTCACCATCGCCGTCTCGCTTGTGCGGAGGCGACGACAGCGCGCCTCGCGTCGACTCAGCCGAGAAACCGATCGCTGACGTCGTCGTCTGGAATCATACACTGGTCTTTGCGGCCGAACCAGTCGTAGCGGTTGTCGGCGACGAAATCGTAGAGGCGGTCGCGAAGCCCACGCGGAATGGGTCGTCCGGCGCGGGCGAAGGTGTAGGGCCATCCGAGCAGTTCGGCGACCCGGATTGCCGCCGTCGACTTCGTGTAAAGGCCCTTGTTGTCGACGAGAAGCACGCTGTCGAGGTCGTCTGGATCGAGCCCGTACCGCTCTTGAACCGCGGTACCGATCGGCGACTGCAGCGGAGCAAACGCGAGTACTGCGTCGGTATCACGCGGAATAATCCACTGGATCGTCCCGTTACAGAGGTTGCAGACGCCGTCGAACAGCAACACGGGCTGGTCGCCGATTTCGGCGAGAACCGTTTCCGGGTCGATGTCGCGTTCGGGTTCCGTGTCGCCTGTGACGGTTGCGTCCGCGTCGTCCTCGACGTTCGGTTTTGTCCCGTCCTCACCACTCGATTCCGCGTCGTCGCCAGCGGTCTCGTCGCTCATTCGTTGGATTCCTCGCTCCAGCGTGTACTTCGTCCGGCGATCACATCAAGCCCGGGGCTGTAGTACCGAACCGGCTCACCGGTCGGCTGTGCGAACCCGTTGGCCGCAAACAGCGTATTCGACTCGGTGTCGGCCGCCGCGGGGTACAGCGTCCACGGTTCGTGGTCGACGTCGGTGTAGCGCAGCGAGCCGTCCGTTGCCTCGGTGTACAGCCGGTACCGTTCGACCAGAAACCTCGCAAGCGGGTCGTCGCGCGCCGCAAACGGCTCGCCGGTCGGCCAGTAGGTTGCGTCGTAGTGTGCGGGTCGGTCGCCGGGATGTCGGCGTCGGCTGCGAAACCGGATGCGCCCCTCGTGGGGGGAGAGGCTGATCCGCGCGTAGTAGTACGGCAGGTGTTGCAACACTCGTGCCCCAAGCACGCTCGCCAGTCCCTGTGCGTCGAGACTGAAAAAGTAGACTCCCGGTTCGTTATCGCAGGTGACGTAGGTTCGGAGGTTGAGTTCGGGCAACCGCAGACCGAGACGGGCCGGTACTCCTGCTGGCCGGATGTCGACGTTCGTGAACGGGACGACTGAGAGCCACGCCCGGCCGTCGTGGGTGTCGACCGACAGCCGGTCCGGGAGCCGTTCGTCGAGCGCCGCGGGCTCGACGGGCCAGTTTTCGAACAGTAGCTGTCGCCAGCCCATCGCCAGTGAAACGCCCATGCGCAGTGTTGGGACTGTGTCGATAAAACGCCTCGCAGAACGTGCTTTCGTCGTGCCTTTTCGCCCGCCAATTATCCACTTGCTGCGTGCTCACCGCCTGTTATCGCTCGCGAACGTGTCGCACCTCGCTTGCAATGCCGCGAGTCGACTCGATCATTTCGGGACCGCTCATTTCGGCGCGGCCGACGGCGAACGCCTTTGGACCGGTGATGACGACCTCGTCGCTCGGCCTGATCGACTCGCTGGCGTTGACGACGCCCGGCGCGAGCACGCTGCCGTGGGGCACGAAGCCGTCGATTTCGACCGTCCGCGTCGGCGCGTCGCTTTCGATCCAGCGGTCGCCTCCGGCGAGCGTCAGCGCCAACAGCCCGTACTGCGGCACCATCGTTGCCAACTGGTCGCCGTCTGGGTTGCGAATCTGAAGCTTGGGATACCGGCCGGTCGTCGAGATGTCGATGTCGCCAAACAGCGCGTCGCCCGCGCCGTCGCCGAACTGGTAGTCCGCAATCGCTTTCACCGTGTTGTGCTCGCGTTCGCGTTTCGCATATTTCAGCTCGCCAGCCATCGCCGACGCCAGATTCGAGAGCGACTCCCCGTCGGTGGGATGGTCTGAAACGGTGTACTCGACATCGAGGTCGAGTTCGCGTTCGACCCGCTCGACGATGTCGCGGTAGCCGTGATCCGGGACGTGTGCGATGATTCGTGGATACTCGTTTCGCCGCAGATACCGTTCGAGGACAGCGGCAACGAACTGTTTTTCGTCTTCGGACCAGCGGCCGGTTACCACCGAATCGTAGTGCTGGGCGGGATAGGTGAGTTCGAGTTCCTGCGGGACGACGCCGATGGGGGAGGTCATCGAAACGGTGTGGCCGCGGAAGCCGATCGCCTCGTGGAACAACCCGTGGCTCTGTGAGTCGCTGTAGGGCTTTCGCGCCGAGCAGGGCACGAGCACGAGCGGGTTGGCAAAGCGGTTGCGGTAGCGTGTGGTCACTCGCTCGGCAAAGCGCTGGATTTCGACGCGCCGAAGCGAGTCGCTCGTTGCGGCCGACAGCTCGGCGGTACGGAACACGGGCGTTCGACGTTCGAGATACGCGTACTGGTCGTCGAACTCGCGCATCGCCGCGGTGAGCCAGTTGTCGTGACGCGCCTGCCCTTCGATGTAGTCGCGAAGTCGCCCTGCACGAATCCGTTCGCGCACCCGCCGGAGTTCGGCGTCGAGTGCCGCTACGTTGTGGTCGAGACAATCCTCGCGGGTGAACGCCGCACGCGGCTGCTGGCAGGCCGAACAGGCACACGGGAGTTCTTCGAGATCCGCGAGGAAGTGTTCGCCGTCGGTCGTGAGGTACTTTCCTTGGCTCGCTTTGATTTTCGCGAGTTTCGCGTCAACCGCGTCGACCCCACCGTAGGCGAGTGTGGCGACGTTTCGCGGCGTGGCGACGCCAGACAGCACGAGCGCCGTGTCGGCCGGGAGCGCCGCTTTCGCGGTAAGAATCGCGTTTTTGAACCCCGAACCGTGGCCGACGAAGCCGCCGGCGTCGCTCAGAATGTAGCCATCAGCACCGAGATCGCGGGCGCTCTCGCTGGCAACGACCGCGGCGCTCGGGCCGTCGATGTCGACCGAGTCTGTTGCGAACGCGTCGCGAACCTCCTCGCGGGTGCCGGCGGGAAACGCCCGATGGGGCACGATCGTCAGCCGACTCTCGTCGCCCGCCGGCGTTTCGTTGTCGTTGACCCACTGGCTGCCGCCGTCGACGAGGATGTCGTCGACGCGTGCCGGCGTTATCCGTGGCGTCGATAGCCGGAGTTCGCCGAGCCGCGCCGCCCCGTCGCGGTCGTGGACTTCAAAAAAATCGGTCATGTTCGGTGGTCAGTCGCCGCCGGCAAACTATCTTGCCTTTCGGCCCCGGGACTTTTCGCGGTGCGCCCCGATACTCCGGTATGGATCACCTCAGCGGCACGTGGAGCCGCTCGCAAACAGAGGCGTTTCTCGCCGACACGACGGTACCGCTGCGGCTGTCGTGTCACACGCCCGCCGACTCGCTGTGGATGCTCTCGCTGTGGTTTCGCTACGACGACGGCTCGCTGTGGTGTGCCACGAGCGCCGCCGCCGACGTCATCGAGTACCTTGCACACGACGATCACGTCGCTTTCGAAATCTCAACCAACAAGCCGCCGTACAAGGGTGTTCGGGGCAACGGGCAGGCGACGGTGACGCCCGACGAGGACAAACAGCTGCTTCGGTCGCTGCTCGACCGGTATCTCGGCGGCACCGACTCGTCACTTGCCGAGCGGCTTCTCGCGCCCGGTCGCGAGGAGGTGCGGATCGAAATCGATCTTGCCCGCGTTTACACGTGGGATTTCACCGATCGGATGGCGAGCACTGCCGACGAGTAAGCTCGTCCGGCTTCGCGTGTCGCTGTCTTCGTTCGATTCACTCGCTCGCGTCGTGCTCGCCGGCCGCCTTGTCGGGTTCTCGCTCCTGTACCGCCGCCAGCGCCTCGGTTTCGACCCGATCGGGCACGCGAGCCAGCGCGTCGTCGTGCCAGTCGCCGACCGCGAGCGTGATCGCCGTCTCCGGGTTGGCCTCGGCGAGTGCACGAACGCCGTCGGCCGCCGCACACTGGCCGGCGCGGTCGGGCCGGTCGGGAACGGTCGCTGTCAGCGGATAGCTATCGGCCAGCGCCAGCGGAAACGGGCCGAACGGCGCGCGAACCCGCCAGACCTCGTCGTAGCCGCTGTCGGACGGTATTCCGCCCTCTGTCACCAGCAGCGTCTCGGGTGTCTGTAGCCGGCCGAGTCGCCGGTGGTGTCGCCGAACTTCGGGCCGTCGAGCGCTCTCGGCGGAGAGATAGAAGAACGACCCCTTCGAGACGGGGTCGTCGGCTTCGAGCTGGTCGGCGTGATCCAACAGCGCGCGGTAGCCGTCGTACATCGCGGGATGACTCCGCGCGCGACGCTCGACCAACTCGAACAGCGTGCCGCTTCGGATCGCCTGTTTGATCCGCCGGAGTTCCTCGAACGTCACGTGAAGGTTGTGCTCGGCCAACAGCCGCTCGCGGCGGTCGTCGGCTTCGTCACGGAGTTCGGCGGGCGTTCGCTCGCGACAGACCGGACACGAACACGGGAAGTAGTCGAGTTCGTCGAGATGATCGGTGCCCGAAACGGTGAGATACCGTCCGGCGCGCGCGTACAGCGCGTAGGCCGCCGAGTCGAACAGATCACAGCCGAGCGCGGTTGCGAGCGCCAGCATCATCGGATGGCCCGCACCGAACAGGTGGACGGGGCAGTCGGCGTCGAGTCCGCGTTTTGCGGCGGTGACCGCCGTGACGACATCGGCGTAGCGGTAGTTGTTCAACAACGGCACGACCGCGCCGATCGGAAACAGGTCGAGGTCGGTGCCGGCGGCGTGACGGCCCGCCCGCTCGCGAAGGTCTGGGTACGTCGACCCCTGAACCGGCGCGTTCAACAACATCCCGCCGACTTCGCACGCCTCGGCATCCGCAAGCGCCCGTTCGGTGGCCACGAGCTCGTTCTCGGCCTGTTCGCGGCTCACATCCGGTGGCGTCGGAATGTCGACGGGCGTCGCGATGTCGCTTTCGATATCGTGTTGAAACCGGATGATCTCCGCGGTCGTCACGCCGATGTCGCCGTACTCGGCGAGCTGAAACGAGCCCGAGTCGGTCATGATCGCGCCGTCGAACCCCAGCAGTTCGTGGAGCCCCTCGTCGAGCGCTCGCTGTCGAATCCGGTCGGTCTGGCGAATAATGTAGGAGTTCGTGATGAGGATGTCGACGCCGAACTCGGCTTCGAGCCGGGCGGGCTCGATCGTGAGTTGGTTGGGGTTGATCACCGGCATGAGTGCGGGCGTCTCGATGGTTCTGTCCGCCCGTGGAACCGACAGCCGGCCGATCCGCGCAGCGCCGTCGGCGTCGCGGATCTCGAACTGGTCGCGCATATGCCCGTTCGTATCCGGGGCGGGTCGGTAAGGATTGCGTTCGAACCGTCGCTACCGCTGGAGTTCGTAGTAGCTCACCGCGAGCGCCGCCCGTCCGTCGCGGATCTCGCCGGTACGAACCGACTCCACGAAAGCGTCGTAGTCGACGGTGTCGACGCGGATCGATTCGTTGAAATCAAGCGACTGCTCGCCAGCGGGCTCACAGCCGGTCGCGACGACGTGGTGGTGAACCGAATCGGCGATGCCGTTGCTCGGCTCGACCGAGACGAGATGGTCGAACGCGTCGGCGACGTAGCCGGTTTCCTCGCGGAGTTCGCGCGCGGCGGCTGCGGCGAGGTCTTCGGCTCCTTCGACCGTTCCCGCCGGCAGTCCACGGTTGATCCGTCCGACGGCCTGTCGCCACTCCTCGATAACGACGAGCTCGCCGTTGGTTGTGAACGCAAGGATGACGACCGCCTCGCGCTCGTCGACCGAATGATAGTCGGTTTCGGTGCCGTTTGGCAGCCGAACCCGGTCGGCTCTGACCGCAAAGCCCGGACACTGGTAGTCGATTGTCGAGTCGATCGTCTCCCACCGAAGCGGCTCCGTTGGCATGCCGTGACGTTCCGCGCGAACGGCTAAATATCGCTGGATGTCGGTTCCGCGGGGCTGCTCTCGTCGGCTCGCGTGAGCCGGATCCGAATAACGCTCCCGCCGTCGTCTGGCGTTTCGATCGACAGCTTGGTGTCGTAGGTCTCGGCGATCCACTTGACGAGCCAGAGCCCGAGTCCGCTGCCGTGGGTAAGCGGCGTGATTTCGGCCGTTCCGAGAATGATATCCTGTTCCGCGGTGGGAATTCCCGGGCCGTTGTCGGCGACGCTGAGTTCGACGGCCGTCTCGTCGACAACATCGGTCGCAACGGTGACCCGTGGCGTGGCCGACTGATTGTGCCGAACCGCGTTGTCGATGAGCTGTCTCACGACGGTTTCGAGCCGGTCGTTGGCGACGACTGACACCGGGGCGTCCGGACTGCGGTAGATGATTTCGGCGTGTTCCCACCGGTTTCGGTACTCGCCGACCAGGTCGCCGATGAGCGGGTCGAGCGCGACGGTTCGCATCGTCGTTGGCTCTTCGAGCACCTGCTTGAGGAGTTTGGCTTCCTCGCTGAGTCGGACGAGATCGGTTGCCGTCCGCTCGATCGTCTCTCCGGCCGCGCGAACCTCGTCGCTCTCGGCGTCGTTGATCACGGTTTCGGCCATGCCCAACACGAGGTTGAGATCGTTGCGGAGGTTGTGTCTGAGCACCCGCTGGAGGACATCGAGATGGCGGTCTCGGCGACGCTTTTCGGTGATGTCGCTGTAGATGGCAAAGCCGTGATCCGGCGGGCAGGGAATGCTCCGGTAGATGAACTGCCGCATTCCTTGTGTCGTCTGTCGCTCGATAACGCCGGAGTTCGGTTTGCCGGCGGCGGTGCGACGGTCGAACGCTTCGGCCTCGGTTTCTCTGCCCTCCGGGACAATTAGCTCGTTGAGCCGCTGGCCCGCGGCGGTCTCGGTGTCGACGCCGAACACCTCGGCGAACGACCGGTTGACCTGCACGATGTAGGGAACCCCGTCGACCAGCCTGAACTCGACGATGGCGTCGTCGAGCCGATCAAACAGCTCCCTGAACCGTTGTTCGGCCGTCATCCGTTCGGACGGCCCCAGTGAAACTGGTGCTCACATCCGTCCGGAACCAGCGGTCGGAATCGTGAGCGCATCCACGGCTGATGCGACAGCCGTGTGCACAACCCATTCATTAGCTACTCTACTTCCGAGATATTCGCGAATCATAATAACTCACCCGGCTACTGTCCCGGTTTTCGTTTTTGTGTGCTTATCGTCGTCTGACATTTTCCTGACGAAACGTCGGCTGGCACCGCGTTTCAGAAAACGCATCGCTCGGTGTGGGTTTTATTTATATGCCGTCCGGCGACTGCGTGTATGCGAACGTTTCTGCTCGTCACCGACTCGGTGCACACGAGTGCGGCACTCTGTGACTATCTCGATTCTCGACTCACCGTCGATGATCGGGTTGTCGCCCTCGGACTGGTGGGAACCGAAGCGGCCGCGACGCCCGAAGACCGCCGGGATCGACGGGATGCGCTCAACGCGGTGGCCGTGCGACTGGCTGGATGCGCGACGGTCGATACCGACCTGGTCGCGGTCGACACCGACCGTCCTGCAACGCTTCGAACCGAGTGTGTCGACCGCGGGGTCGACGAACTCGTCTGTGCCGTGGCGTCATCGGATCGGGCGGACACCACGCTGGCTGCGGCCGTCGACACCGATTTTCTCACCGATCTCCCCTGCCCGGTTGTTCTCGTGGCGTCCGTTGGGTAAGCCGACAAACGCGTACGTATTGGACGCCAGTACGGTTCGCTGATCGGAGTGGATTCGCTTAGCCGACAATGCCGCTTTCGACCGCGTAGATGTAGGCCGCCAACGGCGTAAAGAACACGAACATCGCGACCGCCGCCAGCCGGAGGTTCGTTTCCCCTTCGGTGACAAACAACACGGCCGCAAACACGAGACCGACAACCACGCTCACCAGCAGTGCACTCATCATCCGGGCCGTCATCGCCTCGCTATCCATTGAAACACGTGTTGTGGGAGTCACGTGTTGAGTGTTCCGTTCCACACGGAAGCGGTTTTATCCTCCGCCCGCAACTGGAGCGCAATGGCCACCGCGTTCTTCGATCGACTTGCCGACCGGATCGCGACCATCGACAGCGTCGTCTCGGTCGGCCTCGACTCCCAGTTGGATCGGCTGCCCGAGCATCTCCGTGACCACGACCTCCCACAGTGGGCGTTTAATCGCCGAATTATTGATGCGACCCACGAACACGCGGCCTGCTACAAGCCCAACGCCGCCTTCTATGAGTCGTCCAACGGCTGGCGGTCGCTTCGCGAAACGGTCGCCTACGCCCACGGCAAGAACGTTCCCGTGTTGTTGGACGCAAAGCGCGCCGACATCGGCAACACGACCCGACAGTACGCCGAGATGCTCGATCTGGTCGACGCAATCACGGTCAACCCGTACATGGGCCGCGACTCGGTGCAGCCGTTTTTCGACCGACCCGACAAGGGCGTGTTCGTGCTCTGTCGCACGTCGAATCCGGGCGGTGCGGATCTGCAGGATCTCGAACTCGCAACGGGCGAACCGGTGTACGAGCGGGTTGCCGCGCTGGCCGATCTGTGGAACCACCACGGCAACGTCGGTCTCGTTGTCGGCGCGACCGCCCCCGACGAACTGGCGGCACTCCGCGAGACGGTTCCCTCGCTGCCGTTTCTCGTTCCCGGCGTCGGCGCGCAGGGCGGCGATGCCGAGGCCGCGGTCGAACACGGTCTCCGACACGACGGCGTCGGCCTCGTCAACTCCTCACGCGGCATTATTTTCGCCGGCGAGGGCGAGCAGTTTGCCGCGGCGGCGGGCCAGTCGGCAAACCGGCTCAAACAACGGCTCAATCAGTACCGCGACCGCTGAGCCGGCGTAATCGACCGACCACGCACCCGAGAGGTGGCCGATTCCGTTCGGGTCGCCCCCGATTCTGCGCCATCGACACGACCTCTTTCTTTTTTGACCGGTTCAATCACCCCGGGCCCCGGAGAGCCTTTTACCGAGCGAATATATTGGGCGACTGTGAACGAAAACGGGCTGCTGTTGGGGGTCGCTGCGGTTCTCATGGGAATCACGGTTCTCATGCTGGTTAGCGGTCTCGTCGTCAGCCCGATTTTCCTTTTGGTGGCGCTTCCGTTCGGCGGGGCAGCCTACTTCATCTGGTACCACGCCAGCGGGCGACTCGCCGAGCGGGTTCGGGAGAATCCTCGGGCCTATACCCGATCGCAACGCGGTGGGGACGCGCCAGGCTCGTTCGGTGCAGGTGCGGGTTCGGGTGGACGTTTCACCCGGGAACGGACACGACAAAACCGCCGCAGCGCACGGTCGGCGGATCCGACTGCCACTGATGGTTCCCCGCGACTGACACGACGCGAAGCCGCCCGCATTCTCGGTGTCGACGCGACCGCCGACCGCGAGAAAATCAAACAAGCCTACCGCGCGAAAGTCAAAACCAGTCACCCCGACGCGCCAAACGGCGACGAGGAGACGTTCAAATCGGTTCGCCGCGCGTACGAGCGGCTCGCTGCCGAATAGACGCATCACTCTCTCTCTCTGCCGAATAGATGCATCACTCTGGCGGGGAGTCGAATTGCGAGCAACCGCCCACCATGCTTCTGTTGTTCTCGCGTCGCTGTTACTACTCACGTCCTCGATTCGATCCGTTTCCGTACTGTGATACGGTGTGACACCACACGAAAAGCGTTTTTACAGCGCCCTGCCTACGAGCGTCCATGAGCGCCGACCGGGCCAGATTAGAACAGGCCCTTGCGCGCGGCGAGGAAGAAAACGGTTCGATCGAATTCAAAGAACGCCTCACGCGGGCGCTCCACCTCGCGGACGGTCGGATGGAAAGCCTCGCAGCCCAACTCCGTCACCGGGTGCTCTCGGGCGACGGCGAGGCCACCTACGTCGTCGGCGTGACCGACAACGGCGGCATTGCGGGCATTGCGCCGGACGCCTTTTCGGAAACCATGGACGTGCTCTCGTTGCTCGCCGACGAGGCGGGCGCACACATCGACGATGTCGAGACGTGGAGCGCCGGCGACGACGGGCTTGTCGGCATTGCCACCATCCGCGAGGGCTCAATGCTGACCGCCGACACCGGTCACATCGTCATCGGCACCGCTGGCCACGTCGACCACGGCAAATCAACGCTCGTTGGCTCGCTCGTCACCGGCGAGGCCGACGACGGCAACGGCTTTACACGCAGCTTTCTCGACGTTCAGCCCCACGAGGTCGAACGCGGCCTTTCGGCCGACCTTTCGTATGCCGTCTACGGCTTCGACGACGCCGGCGAGCCGGTTCGCATGGATAACCCACACCGCAAAACCGACCGCGCTCGCGTCGTCGAGGATGCCAGCCGACTCGTTTCCTTTGTCGATACCGTCGGCCACGAGCCATGGCTCAGGACGACGATTCGTGGGCTCGTCGGCCAGAAACTCGATTACGGGTTGTTGACCGTCGCTGCCGACGACGGGCCGACGAAGACGACCCGCGAACACCTCGGCATCCTGCTGGCAACCGAGTTGCCAACGATCGTGACGATCACGAAGGTCGACGCCGTTTCCGACGAGCGGGTCGACGAAGTCGAAAAGGAAGTCGAATCGCTCCTGCGCGATGTCAACCGGACGCCGCTGCGGGTCGGTCGCTACAGCGTTGAGGAGGCGGCTGCCGAACTGAGCGAAACCGTCGTGCCGATCGTCCGGACGAGCGCGGTTCGCGGCGACGGCATGGACGACCTCGATAGCCTGTTCGAACGCTTGCCCAAACGCGCGGCCGATGCCGAGGCCGACTTCAGAATGTACATCGACCGCACCTACAACGTCACCGGCGTCGGCGCGGTCGCCTCGGGAACGGTCAACGCCGGGTCGGTTGAGGCGGGCGACGAACTCCTATTGGGGCCGATGGCCGACGGCACGTTTCGCGAGGTCGAGGTTCGCTCGATCGAGATGCACTACCACCGGGTCGATACCGCGAAAGCCGGCCGGATCGTCGGCATCGCGCTCAAAGGCGTTGCCGAAGCCGAAATCAACCGCGGCATGGTGTTGCTTCCACGGTCGGCCGATCCGCAGTCGGTTCGCGAGTTCGAGGCCGAGGTGATGGTGCTGAACCACCCAACCCGGATTCAGACGGGCTACGAGCCGGTGATTCATCTCGAAACGCTGAGCGAAACGGCGATCTTTTCGCCAGCGGGCGGGAAGCTGTTGCCCGGCGATACGGGCCGGACGACCGTCGAGTTCAAATTCCGGCCGTATTTTGTCGAACAGGGTCAGCGGTTCGTGTTCCGCGAGGGGTCGAGCAAGGGCGTCGGTACCGTGCTTTCGGTGAACGGCGTCGACGACTCCTCCATCGCCGCTGACGACGACTGAAAAGCGGGCTACGCGAGTCCGAACGACTCCGCAACGAGTTCCTCGTCGGTTTCGCCGACGACGTACGTCTCGCCGTCAACCACGTCAATCGTGACTTTCGCCGGCGCGAACACGCGTTCTGGCACCTCGTAGAAGTCCCAGTCGGCGTCCTCGAAAATCCGCTCGAACGGAACGCCGTACTCGTCTCGCGCGCTCGAGGGCACGTCGTCGAACACGGTCGATTCCTCGCGAACTTGGAGGTACACCTCGCCGCCGTAGGCGAGCGAATCATTCGTCCGGGCCATCGCGACCGACTCGTTGTAGCTCACCGGGGCCATCGGTGCACGGCCCGTCACGGTCGTGATCTCGGTGACTGGATAGCCCAGTTCGGAGAGCCGAAACACCGCGAGTTCGGCCGCTCTGGCAGCCATCGAAACGCTGCCGGCGGTCGACCCCGCCGCGTACGTCGGCAAGAAGACGCTCGACGGCTCGACGTTCGCGTAGTCGGCGACGTGCTCGGCGATTCGGTCGTCCGGCAGTTCGATACTTTCGATGGCTAACACGGCAAAATCGAACTCGTCGTAGTAGCCGACGCGCTCGAAGTCCGTTTCCTCGCCGACGAGCGCCCGTGCCGGCCCCGATCCGAGTCCGTTGAACCCCTCGAAATCGAGTTCCCAGCCGGCTTTCTGCGAGCACAACAGCGCAACCGCCGGGTGGTCGGTCGTGAGTTCGACGTACGGAATCGGCGCGCCGCCAACGCGGCCCATCTGGGTGTAGATCGTTGCCAACCCCGCCGTCTGGATGTCGGCGAGCATGAGTCCGGCCTCGATGCCGCCGTCGGCGGCCACACCGAAATCGAGCACCGTCGCGCCGCAGTCGAGTTCGGCCGCAATCACGCCGAGTTCCTCGGTGAAATCCAATGCCTCGTCGACGAGTTCGATCGCCGAGCGGTTGATGCTTTCCATGCAAAGCCCTCGGCTGGCGGCCGCAAAAGCCATTCGTCCCTCGTCGACGCCGACACCGTGCGCTTCGATCGCCGGCTCCACGAATCCGACACGCCATGCCGCACTCACCAGTTCTCCGAACTCGACACGGCACGCTGCAGTCGTCAGTTCTCCGCTGTCGACACCGGGTTAGCGTCCGCCCACGGCATCGCGGCCGAGTTCGGCTTCGACCGCGGCGACCTTGTCGCTCGCCGACCGGTCGCTCGTCCGTTTGTCGTCGATTTTCAGCACCGTGCTGACGCGGTCGGCGTCAACGGCCTTGTGCGCCGAAGCGACCGCCGCCAGCAACGAATCGATGTCCTCGGCCTCGATGACGGTTCCCATCGGGTTGGTTTCGTAGGTCACATCGTGGGCGTCGAGCGCGTCGACCGCCTTGGCGACCTCGCTGGCCATGCTGTCCTCGATTACGGGTGCAACGCTGAGCAGAGCGATTACCGTCATGGCTCGTCTTTTCGGTTCGATCGCCCTAACTTCGCTGGTTGCTGGCGCTGTCGACCAGGTCGGTGCGGAGTGGCTGGCTGCGAGCGCGTCGTCGGCTGGAATGGAGCGTCGTCGCCGGCGGGGTACGTTTTTGCTTGTAGCGGGCAACCTGCGGACATGGCTCCGTACGTCTCACATCCGGTTCGGCGAATTCGGGCCGATCCGACCGACGAGCAGATTTCGCTAGTCGTCGAACTCGACGCCGACGGCGACGACGCGGCGTTGACGGCGATGATCGAGTCGGCCTCGGGGCACGTGCGTCGAGAACTCCAGTTCAACGCCTATCTGCTCTCGATTCCACAGACCGCCGTCGACGAACTGTGCGACGTTGAGCACGTGGTTCGTATCGAAACCGCAAATACGCTCTCGATTCACTCGAACGTTGCCGACCTGCCCGACGTGGACGACCCGACTGGTGAGGACTGATTTTCCCGATCGCAGCGGTTACTCGGATAACCAGCAGTCGCTCGCTGTGTTGTGCTCGGAAGAAAGTGCGTCGGCGGGGATTTGAACCCCGGTTGTAACCATGGCAAGGTTACGTGATACCACTACACTACCGACGCGTGGTGGCTTATGCGTCCACTTAGACGTAGCCGGTGGCGACAGTATAAGGGTTGCGAAAGCGCCCGCGTTGACACCGAAAACCCCGCGACGTGACCCCGATTGCACCAGGTCGCCCAGTTTATTTGTTTGACTCGTCTCACCTGGTGCTGTTCTTTGAAAATATACTATCTGACTGTCGCGTTCTGAGTTGATAAAGCCACGGCAAAATTCTCTCCCGACAAACTGCTGAATCAAGACTGTGTGGAAGTTCACAAGCCAAACAGTCGTCGGTGAACACCGTGTTGAGTCGAGAGAAATGGCATGTCAGGGGGATGAATCAGGAATTATCGCGGTACAGGCGACAGCCGTCGCTGGTCAGTGACGGCTGTCGCCGGGAAGTGAGGAGTGATCAGCCGAACGAA
>OBKM01000205.1_pt1 | contig 30081 bp, 30 predicted proteins | sample 1519691 | NCBI WGS metagenome assembly OBKM01 (sample SAMEA37050418, study PRJEB22526) | metagenome | biome: saline pan; feature: lake; material: water | place: Egypt | collected 2015 | depth 0.5 m
TGACACTCGTGGTGGCGCTTGTCAACTGGGTCTGGTTCGCGCGTATCGCCCGCGGCGAGGCCATCAGCATCCGGACCGAGGAGTACGTGACCGCCGCCCGGAGTCTCGGGGCGAGCAACGGCACCATCATCCGCCAGCACGTGCTGCCGAACGCGATCACCCCCATCATCGTGCTGGCGACGATCCAGGTGGCTTTCATTATCCTGCTGGAGGCGTCGCTGTCGTTTCTGGGCTTCTCCGGGACGAACCTCACCTGGGGGGCAGATGTCCAGCAGGGGCGAGACGAGTTGGCCAACGAGTGGTGGATCGCGACGCTGCCGGGGCTCGCAATCGTCGCCGCCGTCGTGGGCGTGAACCTGCTGGGTGACTGGCTCAGGGACGCGCTCGACCCGGGTATCGAGGGCGAGACGGGGGGGGTCTGAGATGGCCCCACCCCTGCTTCGTGTCGAGAACCTCACCACCCGGTTTTTCACAGAGGAGGGGCAGGTCAACGCCGTCGACGGGGTCTCCTTCGAGGTCGAGGAGGGTGAGGTGTTCGGCATCGTCGGGGAGTCGGGATCGGGCAAGTCCGTCACCGCGCTCTCACTCGTGGACCTGATCGAGACACCCGGCCGCATCACCGACGGGTCGGTGTGGTTCCGTAGCCCCGACCTGGCGGCCGAGATCCGCGAGACAGGGGACACGGTGGCCGTCGACGGCGAGATGGTCGATCTCAGAGAGCTGCCCGCAAACGAGCGCCGCGCGCTCCGTGGCACGGAGTTCGCGATGATCTTCCAGGACCCCATGAGCAGCTTCAACCCGTCGATCACCGTGGGCGCGCAGATCGCCGAGGCCGTCGAGGTCCAGCAGCGCGCGGAGGCGAACCCGCGGGCGCTGCGCTCTCGAACGCAGGGGTTCGGGCTGGCGAAGTTCCTCACCGCATCGATGGTGCCGACCGTCGACTACGTCAGCGACGAGGCCCGCGACCGGGCAATCGAACTGCTCGACACCGTCGGTATCCCCGACCCCACCGAACGCGCCGGAGAGTACCCACACGAGTTCTCCGGCGGGATGCTCCAGCGTGCGATGATCGCCCAGGCGCTCGCCAGCGAGCCGTCGGTGCTCATCGCCGACGAGCCCACGACCGCGCTGGACGTGACTATCCAGGCACAGGTGCTCGAGACGCTGGCCGACCTCCAGGCGGAGTACGGCATGACGACAGTACTGATCACCCACAATCTGGGTGTCATCGCGCGGATGTCCGACCAGGTCGGCGTGATGTACGCCGGGGAACTCGTCGAGCGCGGCACGCTGCCGGATCTGTTCGAACGCCCGGCCCACCCCTACACCGAGGGGTTGCTCGGCAGCAGCCCATCGCTGGACGGGCCGACGGCGCGGCTACAGCCGATCGAGGGGAACGTCCCCAGCCTCCTCGACGAGGAGATGGACGACCGGTGTTACTTTGCCGACCGCTGTCCGAAGGCCATGCACGAGTGTCTCGACAAGCCACCCACGTTCGACACAGAGGGCTCAGAGAGCCACAGCGCGCGCTGTTACCTGGCGCGAGACGAGTACGACCCCGCAGACGCGCTCCCGGAGGGCTACTTCGATGAGTGAGCGGGGCCCGACCGGCGAGGAGACGGGCCACGACGAGCCGCTCCTCGAGGTGCGCAACCTGAAGCGGTACTTCGACGACGACAGCTCCATTATCGACCGGATACTCGGTGCAGAGACGGGCGCAGTGCGGGCGGTCGACGGCATCAGCTTCGACATTCACCGGGGCGAGACACTGGGGCTGGTCGGCGAATCCGGGTGCGGGAAGTCGACGGCCGGCGAGACGATTCTGCGGTTGCTCGAGCCGACGGATGGCTCGGTTGTGTTCGACGGCCAGCCCCTCGCCGCCCGGGACGAGTTGACCGAGTTCCGCCGCCGGGCGGGCATTCTCTTTCAGGACCCCTTCTCGAGTCTGGACCCGCGCATGCCCGTCGGGCAGAGCATCCGACAGCCGATGGAGATCCACGACTGGCCCTTCGACAACGAGGGCGATCCGGCCGAACGCCGCCGGGAGCGGGTCGCGGAGCTGATGGCGCGTGTCGGGCTCTCGGCCGACCAGCTCGACCGCTACCCCAGCGAGTTCTCCGGCGGCCAGCTCCAGCGCATCGGCATCGCCCGGGCGCTCGCACTCGACCCCGACTTTCTCGTGCTCGACGAGCCGACAAGCGCGCTCGATGTCAGCGTCCAGGCACAGATCCTCAACCTGCTCGCCGACCTCCAGGCGGATCTGGGGCTCACCTACCTGTTCATCAGCCACGACCTGGGGGTCATCCGGTACATCTGTGACCGCATCGCTGTGATGTACCTGGGTGAACTCGTCGAGGTGGCGCCGGCCGAACAGCTGTTCACGAACCCCCAGCACCCGTACACGAGGGCACTGCTCGAGAGCGTCCCGCGGGTCGACCTCCAGGAGCGCGAGCGGGACATCGACCCGCTCTCGGGGGATGTCCCCTCGCCGCGTGACCCGCCCTCGGGCTGCCGGTTTCGCACCCGGTGTCCGGAGGTCATCCCGCCGGCAGGGCTCGACATCGACCAGGCGGCGTTCCGGGCCATCATGGACGTCCGTGACCGCATCGCCGGCCGCGAGGTGGCGGTCGACAAGGTGCGCCGCCGTCTGGGTGGGGAAAGCGACCCGGAACAAGCCGCCGTCGCGGACCGTCTCTACGAGCGACTCGTCGACGTGGAACTGCCCGCCCGCGAGCGCCAGCACGTCCGACAGGCGCTCGAGGCCGTCGCCGCCGGCGACTGGGAGCGTGCCGGGGCCGACCTGCGAGAGCGCTACGAGTCGGTCTGTGAGACCGACCACCCGACCGGCGAGGTTTCCTGTCACCTGTACTGAGATGCCAAGAGTCGCCTGTCTGCGGTCCCAAACAGAGCCGGCCCGCGAAAGGTCCGCGACGGGCCGGCCGAAACCGGACCGCTTTTTAACCGTCTGACCGACGAGTCTGTATGACAGATGGACAGGGAATGCCCCCGGAGGCGTCGTCGACGTGGGAACGGGTCACCGACGAGGCCGATGCGCTGGCCGCCGACTACCGCGAGCGCGGCTGGGAGACACTCGTCGTCAATCCGGGCGACGTCACGGTGGTCGACCAGGACGAGTACTTCGGGCTGGACGTGCTCGCACCCGACAGCACGTACGACCGGATCCGGTCGCTGGTCGAGGCCAACACATTCGACCGCTCACACGTCTACAGACAGGACGGCACGGCGCTGACTTACTTCGTGTGTGTCTTCGAGGGTGATAAGGTGGCGCTGGTCGTGCCGGCATACGTCGGAACGGCAGACCTCGACCGGTTGTACGCGCGAGCGCGGGAAGCTGACGAGATGCAGCTCCACGTTCGCCCGCTGGAGTACGTCGAGCGGTCGACGCTACGCGTCTCGGACCCCAGCACATTCTTCTCTGGCGAGATATGAGCGCCACCGTCAACCGCGGCACGGCTTGCGCGCGAACCAACGGACGGTATCCTGTCTTCTGGGGATCCCCCGCCAGTGCGCAGATGCCGCGATGGCGGGAGCAGACAGAGAGGCGTGTTCGCGAGCCGTGATGGGGCCAGAACGAGCGCCGCTGATCGGAAACTACCTCGGCCATCTCCGGCGGGCGGGGGCTCGACACGGGCTCCCGTACGCGGTTCACGAGGACATCTACCGCCTGCTACCCGACGACGACGGCGGGACGAACGTCTTCGAGCGTGACTGGGACGTGCTGGTCGTGCTCGACGCCTGTCGTGCCGGGTGGTTCGAGACGGTCGCACCCGAGTTCGAGCTGTTCGGGTCGGTCGGCCGGATCAGGTCCGTCGGCGCGCGGACGGCGGGCTGGGCCAGACGAACCTTCGACGCGGTGTCGGCGGTCGACCGGCCGGTCACGTACGTTCACGGTGCGAAGTACGGCCGGTTTGCCAGCGACGTGGCCGACATCGAGCGGGTGTTCGTCCGATCACGACAGTTCAGGTATCCCCCGGCCCACCAGATATCACGGGTGGCGCTCGACCGGTGGGAGGGGCCGGCCGAGCGACTCGTGGTCCACTACGCCCAGCCACACTTCCCCGTGTTCAGGCGTCGCGGTTCGCGGACCGACGTCGAGGTTGTCGGGGGAACAGGTCGGGGCGCGAAGGTCGCGCTGTTGAGATATCGTGGCGACTACAACGCGGTGGAGTCACTGTACCGTGCGAACCTCCGGTACGTGCTCGGGGAGGTGGCCGCGCTCGTCACGGACCTCGGCGAGGCCCGGGTCGCACTGACCGCCGACCACGGCGAGTTCGTCGGCGAGTACGGGCTCGTCGGACACTTCCCCGGGGTGCAACACGACGCGGTACGGCTTGTCCCCTGGGCCCGCGTGGGTGGTGAAACCGGTTCGACGGTGTCGTGACCAGGGGCTGTGAGCGCGCGTGACAGCCCCGCCAAGCCGGGGTACCTGCGCCGGGTCGGAGGGTGCGTTTCCGGGGCGATGGGACACGACAGGACACCAAACCAGTTAGGGGACAGCCGTAGACCCACAGACCTCCTACAGCTGTGTATGACCACCAACCAGGTCACAGGCGGTCGAGTCGACGGCGAGACGACAGTCCTGTTCGTCGACGACGAGCCGGAGATCCTGGAGATGTATGAGTTGCTCTGTCAGGCCGAGTACGATGTGCGCACCGCAAGCACCGGGGCGGAGGCGCTCGAACGCCTCGACGGACAGGTCGATATCGCGTTCTTCGACAGGCGGATGCCGGACAGGTCCGGCGACGACCTCATCGAGACGGTCCGCGCGGAGGGCTACGAGACAGCCGTCGGGGTCCTCTCGGCGGTCGACCCCGACCCCGGAGCCGGTATCGAGGTGGACATCTACCTCACAAAGCCGGTGACCCGGGAGGAGCTGTTCGCGGCCATCGACGAACACGGACAACCGCTCCCCGCGTGATCCGGCCACGCCTGTCGGCCAGTATCGCCCGCGTTCGGAGTCCTGTCCGGTGAGCGTGTGTCGCGTGGTCTGGCGACACGGCGGCCGGTTCAGTCGGCGGGTTCGGGTGTGGGTCGGTCGGTATCGACGTCGAGTGCGCCCGCGAGGTCGTACTCCGTGCCGGTCAGCAGGAAAAGCACGTCCTCGACGGGTTCGATGACCTCCGGAACCACGCGTAACACGAGCCAGAGAATGAGTATCATCGCCACGACCGACAGGCTCTGGGCGATAATACGGTCGGCCCAGATGTAGGAGACCCGGAGTTCGTTCTCGACGCCGAACAGCCACATCGTCGCCTCCGGGAAGAGGTGCATATACTGCTCGCCGAAGCTGACGCCGATGAAGACGTTCCGGACGATGTTGAGCGCGTAGATGATGGGCAGTGCGAGCGCAAGCGCACGGAGTTTCCGCCGCCAGGGGGCCCGCACCGCCGCGACGAGGCCGATGATGACGGCCATGCTCCCGAGGCCGGTACAGGCGATGATGATGGTGTAGGTGATGGTGCCACCGCCATCCTGGAAGAACACGAAGGAGTTCTCGAAGGCGTACTCCTTGCCGACGATCTCGCGGTCGACACCGGCCTCGGAGAGGGCGGTCACCACCGGCGGGTCGTACCCGAGTACGCTCATCGCCCAGGCGGTGTGGTCGGTCACCGTCACCGTCAGCCAGCGCCGGAGCGCACGGATGGTCACGAACGGCGCATACACCAGCCCCATGATACCGACCGCCCGCGAGAGTGTGAAAAGCGAGTCACGGCCCGTATAGAGCGTCTTCGCGACCAGCACGGAGAGCGGCGCGGCGATGAGCGCCCCCACGCCACGGATGAAGCTCTCGTCGGCCACGAACCAGGGGTAGACAAGCGCCAGCCAGAACAGCGCGAACAGCCCCCACGCCCCCACGAGCACCCCCCGGGCGTACTCGCGGTCGTGATACTCAAGCAGGGCGCCCACGAGAAACAGGCCGAGCACGAGCCAGCCCAGCAGCTCCGCGTGTCCACCGGCGGCCGCGAGCGCCCCGCGGAGTTGCCCGAACACACTCCTCTGGTACGGTTACCGAGAGTATATGTCTTGTCGTTTCCCGGGTCGTCGGTCGCGCACGCTCACGCGACACGGGCAATCCAGGCGTCGGGGTCGTCGAGCTCCGCCTCGGTGGGCAGCGAGTCCGGGGACTCCCAGGCTCGGGCGGCGACAGCCATCCCGCGCCGGTCGACGACCCGCTCGAAAAAGTCCTTGCCGCGCTCGTACTGGCGACGCTTGACACTCAGGCCGAGCAGACGACGGATGAGCGTCTGGGCGGGACCACGGCCCTGGCGCCGCTTTTCTATCTTCTCGCGGAGGTCGGCATACGCCTCGTCGAAGGCCCGGTCCATCACCAGCTCGGCGTACCCCTCGACGGCAGTCATCGTCGTGTCGAGCTGGCCGAGCGAGTCGCGGTCGATACTGCCGGCGGTGAGATTGTCGAGAGCCTCACCCATCGCGGTTTCGAGATGTGTCGAGAGCCACGGCGCGGCGCCGAACTCGGCGGCGTGGGTGACCTCGTGAAAGGCGATCCACCGGCGGAACCGGTCGTAGCCGACATCCAGCGAGTCGGCGACCCGCCGGATGTTCGGCCGGACGAAATACAGCGCGTGGTCGTCGCCGTCGGCAAGCAACAGCGGGTCGTACTGGCCCAGCACGTGCTCGGCGAGAAAGGACAGTGTAAACGCCATCGTGCCGGTGTTGACCATCCGCGCGACGCCCGGTACCTGCCCCATCTGCTCGCCGAGCGGGGCCATCACCCGCTCGAAGGTGCCGACGTTGGCGTCGAGCCAGTGGTGTCGGTTCTGGACCTCGACACGCTCCGGCAGGTCGAAACTGAGTGTCGTCACCGACCGCACGCGGTCCCGGGCGTCGCGGACATCGCCGGCGTAGGCGCGGCGCTCGGCCGGCGGGATGTCGACACTGCCGGCCTCGGTCGCGGCCTTTGCCGCCTCGGTAACGGCCGTCCAGTCGATGTGGCCGTCACCGCTCGCGCCCGTGACGGCACGGACACTCCGGTAGAGGTTCATAGCCACACGTGGGTGACCCACGAACAAAAGCGCTTCCGCCTACTCGTCGACTGTGACCGGTTGCCCCTCGTCGGCCGCCTCGATCTCCACCTCGGGTTCCTCACCGGAGAGATACCGCACAACTGCGGCGATACCGACGAGCACCAGCAACACACCGAGTATCGCAAGCGGTGTCGTCGGCACGTCCGACCCGTCGTCGCCCGCCCCGCTCGCTGCTGTCTCGACGGTCTCCTCGTTGCCCTCGGCCGCGGCCCCGCCCTCGTCGGTGTCGGAGCTGACGAGACTGCTGAACGGTCGGTCGGCGGCGAACGATGCGTCGTCGAGGTGGAGTTCGATGAACGTGAAACTCGCCATACCGGGTGTTCGGTGTGGCCCATCTTAGCCGTTGTGCCCGCTTGTGCAGACAGCCTTTTGTTGGTGGCGTCCTGATTGACCGATCAGTCATGGGAACAGCCGACACACAGGCCGAGGAGAGTGACCTGCTCTCGGAGCTACCAACCGCCGAGGGCAACGCGATGTGGGAGATATTCAGCGACTACGTGCCCGGCTATCGCTTCCAGTTCGCGGTCGGGGGGCTGGCGAGCGTCATCGCGCGGTTTCTGGAGCTGTTGCCGGCGCTCATCCTCGGGCTCGCCATCGACACGTTCTTCCGGGACGACGGTGGGTCGTTCGCCGCCGAGATGGCCGTCGTCCCGGCGTCGTGGTTCCCGTCGGGTGAGTCCGCACAGTTTCTCACCGTGGTGGGTATCATCGTCGGGCTGTATCTGGTGGTGGCGGCGCTGAACTGGGTCAACGGCTGGGCCTGGAACCACTTCGCACAGCACCTCCAGCACGAGGTCCGGACCGACACCTACAACGCTGTCCAGGGGCTCGACATGGCGTTTTTCGATGACCGCCAGACCGGCGAGATAATGAGCGTGCTCAACAACGACGTCAACCAGCTCGAGGATTTTTTCACCCGGGACCTGAACACGTTCATCCGCATCGCGGTGCTGGTTGTCGGCGTCGCGGCCATCACGCTGTGGGTCAACTGGCAGTTCGCGCTGGTGGCGCTCGTGTCGGTGCCGATGCTCGCAGTCGCCAGCCACGTGTTCGTCCAGGTCATCCAGCCCAAGTACCAGACGGTCCGCTCCTCGGTCGGTCGCCTGAACGCCCGCCTCGAGAACAACATCGGCGGCATCGACGTCATCAAGGCGTACAACCGCGAGCCCTACGAGTCGGCCCGCGTCGAGCAGTCCTCACAGTCGTATCTCGACGCCAACTGGGACGCCATCACCACCCGCATCAAGTTCTTCCCCTCGCTGCGTGTCATCACGGGGATCGGCTTCGGGCTCACGTTCCTGGTTGGCGGCTGGTGGGTGCTCAACGGGCCCCCGCTGGTGTTCACCAGGGAGCTCTCGCTCGGCTTTTTCATCACCTTCCTGCTGTACAGCCGGCGCTTTCTCTGGCCGATGCGACAGTTCGGCGAGATCATCAACGACTACGAGTACGCCCGCGCCGCCAGCGAGCGGGTCTTCGGCCTGCGCCACTACACGCCAGGGGTCGCCGACCGGTCGGACGCGACCGCGCTGACCGATGTCCGTGGCGACGTGAGCTACGAGGGGGTCACGTTCAGCTACGACGACGAGCCCGAAATCCGGGACGTGAGCTTCGAGGCTGGGGCGGGTGAGATGGTCGGGCTGGTGGGCGCAACGGGCGCTGGCAAGACAACGCTGATGCGCCTGCTGATGCGGCTGTACCCTATCGACGAGGGGGCCATCCGCGTCGACGGCCGTGACATCCGCGAGGTGACCCGCGAGAGCCTCCGGGATGCCATCGGCTACGTCAGCCAGGAGCCCTTTCTCTTTCACGGCAGCATCCGGGAGAACATCGCCTACGGCGCACGCGACATCGATGGCCGCGCGGCCGCCTCCGTCGAGAGCGGCTGGCAGCCCGGCACGAACACCGACGACGGAACCGACGAGGGCGACGACGAGGCGGACACCGGCCAGATCGACCTCGGTGTGCCCGAAGCGGAGATTGTCAGGGCGGCGAAAACCGCAGGCGCCTGGGAGTTCATCGAGGAGCTGCCCGACGGTCTCGACACCGTGGTCGGCGAGCGGGGCGTGAAGCTCTCGGGCGGCCAGCGCCAGCGCGTCTCGCTGGCCCGTGCGCTCATCAAGGACCCCGAGATTCTCATCCTCGACGAGGCCACCAGCCACGTCGACAACGAGACCGAGGTGCTCATCAAGAACAACCTCTCGGAGCTGGTCGCCGACCGCACCACGTTCGTCATCGCCCACCGCCTCTCGACGGTCCGGGACGCCGACACCATCCTCGTGCTCGACGACGGCGAGGTCGTCGAGCGGGGCACCCACGAGGAGTTGCTCGCCCGCGACGGCCTGTACGCCAACCTCTGGTCGGTCCAGGTCGGCGAGCTCGATGCCCTTCCACAGGAGTTCATCGAGCGCACCGCCGCCCGCGAGGCCAGCACGTTCACCGACGACTGAACCGACACGGGCGACAGGACAGCCAGCGGTCGCTCGCCGACCCGGCGGCCCGAACCTGCCCCAGCAGGGCGGCGGTGTCGCAGGCCACGACCCCCCGGTTGTTCCCGTCACCCCGCCGGAGCGGCCCGACTGACACGCGTTCGGGTGACCGTCGTGGTACCGTTACACTCACAAGAGTTATACCCGTCCCGGGTGTACATCTGTTTGCAATGTCAGAAGGTAACGTTGATTTCTTCAACGATACGGGCGGCTACGGATTCATTTCCACAGAGGACGCGGACGAGGACGTTTTCTTCCACATGGAGGACGTTGGCGGTCCGGACCTCGAAGAAGGACAGACTGTCGAGTTCGACATCGAACAGGCCCCGAAAGGCCCGCGCGCGACCAACCTCGTGCGCAACTGAACGGACAAGCCGTCTGCGGTGACGGCCCGCTCCCCGTTCTCGGATCACGACACCACGAGCCGCTGTGCTGGGGTCGTCCGTCGGCCTGGTCCCCTTCGGACGCGCCGGGCACTCCAGTGTCGCCGCGATGCGCTCGTACCGAACGGGTCGGGCGGGTCTGTCAGTTCGGGCACCCTGTCGCCGTTAACAGATATCCGGGTTGAGAGAGGTGGCCGGGCTGTATCAGAGAACCGGTGACGCGTTCGAGGATGCTCACCGAGCCCACCGGTGTGTGAGGCCGACACACCACCGCCGGGCTTACGCCCAGGCGGCCCAGGCCCAGGCCCCGAACTGCAGGGCGGCAAGCGCGACCATCGCGGTGACGGTCGGCCACGGGACCTGCCGTCGGGTGTAGCCATGGGCGCCCCAGGCGAGGAGTGGCGCAACTGGCAGGCTCGCAGCGACGACCACAGCCGGCAATACGGCGGGAGACAACAGGAGAAGCGACAGCCCCGCGAGCATCGCGACCCCGGCGTAGGCCCGCCGGAGACGTGCGGGCGACCACCGGACGGCGAGCGTTCGCTTGCCGACGGCGGCGTCGGCCGCCCGGTCGGGCCACTGCGTCGCAAAGAGGTTCAGGAGGACAACAAGCGCGAACGGGAGCGCGGCGACCGCGACGGTCAACACGGGCCCGCCGAGCACCGCCGCGCCGTAGGCCGGCAGCGCGAGTCCGCCCAGCGCGGCGTTTGTCACTTCACCCCATCCCCGCCAGGCCAGCCGCAGCGGGTCGAGCGAGTACTGCCAGCCAAGCGCCGTCGATGCGACGAGCACTGCGAGCGCAGGCACACCCAGCACACCCACGGCCGCGAGCAGGCCGGCGGCGAGCAGGCCGATCCCGAGTGTGCCGACCATCAGCGAACGGACGAACCGCCGTGGGACCGCGGACCCGACGAGCGCGCCACTACCGCCGGAAAACGGTGTCCGGTCGGTCAGCGCGTCGGTCTCGTGGTCGGCGTACTCGTTGGCGTAGTGGATACTCGCCGCGAGCACGGCAAGCGGGACCGCCCCGAGCGCGAGCGGCCGGGCCTCGAGGGTGGCTCCGAGCGCCACCGCCATCGTCGCCCCGAGGAGGTAGACCCCGAGCACGAGCAGCAGCTGCGAGGGTCGACTTGTCGCCAGGGCGACCCGGACGTGTTCGACCACCGTCTGCACAACGGGGTTTCAGCCCGGAGTGGCTTCCCGGTTTCGTCACTCCTGCAGTCGCGCCACGAGCGTCCCGCCGTCGTTTTCGAGCGTGACGAGCCCGTCGTCGACCAGGTCCGCCAGCAGTCCACGGAGCCACTCCCGCCCGGAGCTCCCCTCGGGGGCGTAGTCGACGCGCACCCGTGGACCGAGTTCGTCAAGCGCAAGCGGGCCGTGCTCGCCCAGTGCCCGCACCGCGCGGCCGCGGAACTGCCGGCGTGACCCCTCGAACTCGGGCTGGGTCGGCACGTCCGGGGCGGTGAAGTCCCCGGTCGCGTATGCGTGACACCGGCTCCGCCAGGGACAGCCCCGCTCGTCACACCGGGGGGTCTTCTGGCACACGACACCCCCCAGTTCCATGATGGCGTTGTTCCAGAGCCGCGACTCGCCCTCGGGCATGAGTCGGCTCGCCACCGCCTCGTAGGGTGGTGTCGAGTCACCGGTGTCGGCCCCCCGGACACCCTCGAAGGCGCGATACAGAACGCGTTTGACGTTGGTGTCGACAACTGCCCGGCCGTTGTTGAACGCGAAACTCGCCACCGCGTTGGCGGTGTAGGGTCCAACGCCCATCAGTTCCTCGAGCGTCTCGGGGTCACGAGGGAACTCGCCGTCGAACTCGGTCTGGACCTGCCCGGCGGCCTCGTGGAGGTACCGTGCCCGGTTGTTGTAGCCCAGCCGGTGGTCGGTCCAGAACCCCACCACCTCGGCACGGTTGGCGTCGGCCAGATCTGCGACTGTCGGCCACCGGTCGAGAAACGCCTCCCAGGCCTCGACCACCCGTTCGAGCTGGGTCTGCTGGCTCATCACCTCCGAGACCAGAACCTCGTAGGGGTCGGTGGTCTCCCGCCAGGGGAACGCCCGGTGGTCCTCGCGGTACCACCCAGTGAGCGCCGCCTGCATCGCCTCCCGGTCTGCCCCGGCGAGTATCCGGTCGGTCGGCCCCTCGCCGCTCGCGTCCCCGTCGACATCGGTCATCGGAGGGCGTTCGGACGCGCGGGATTTGGGCGTGGCGGTCGCCCACGCGGGCGCACCGTCAGGGGTCCCGGCCACGTCTCGGTGGCTGTGGGGGCTCACTCGACGGTCACCCGGTCGCCGACGGCGGGGGCACCCGCGTCGTACCCATCAGCGCGGAGCCGGTCGGCGAACCCCGCGGTGTCGTCGCCGTGGACCACGAGCAGTCTGGCGTCACGGTAGTCCTCGAGGAACGCCCGCAGCCCCTCGCGGTCGGCGTGCGCGGAGAAGTCGTACTGCTCGACCTGGGCGCTGACCGGCACCACACGGCCGTCCATCGGCAGGCGGCCGGTCTCGACGAGTTCCCGGCCAGGTGTTCCCTCGACCTGGTAGCCCGTCAGCAGTATCCGATTGGTCGGATGGCCCCGGATCTCCGGGATGTACGAGAGCGCGGGGCCGCCACTCAACATCCCTGCTGTGGTGACGATGACGGTGTTGGTGTCGGCGATGCGCCGGCGCTGGCCGTCACGGCCGGTCACGGTGCGGGCGTTCCCGCTCGCGCGGTCGAGCGCGTCACCGTCCCGCAGGAAGTCGTGATGCTGGCGGAGCAGTCGCGTCACCTCGGTCCCCATCCCGTCGACGTAACAGTCGATGTCGTGCTCGGCGAGCACCAGCAGCATCTCCTGGGTGCGTCCGATTGCGAACGCCGGCACCACGACCGTCCCACCCTCCCAGAGGGTCTGTCGGACGCTCTCGACGAACCGCCGTTCGACGGCCGTGCGGGGCTCGTGTGTCCGGTCGGCGTACGTGCTCTCGGTGACGACCACGTCGGCCGCCGGGCGGGCGCGCGACCCGGCGACAAGGCGCTGGTCGTCGGTGTGGAGATCGCCGGTGTACAGCAGCCGGGTGTCCCCGTCGTCGATGAGCACGTGGGCGCTTCCGGGGATGTGTCCGGCGTCGAACAGCGTCACCTCGTGGCCGGCCGCCTCGAACGACTCCCCGTAACCGTGCGTGTGAGAGACCTCGCCGAGTCGCCGGAGGTTGGTCTCGGTGAACCGACACTGCGGGGTCGAGCCGTGGAGTTTCAGCGTGTCACGGGCGAGCACCCGTGTCAACTCCCGGGTCGGCGGCGTCCAGTGGACCGGTGGGCGGGCGTCACCCGAGAGCAGGGCGGGGACCGCGCCGGCGTGGTCGAGGTGGGCGTGACTGACCACCACCGCATCGGGGTCGGCATCGAGTGGGTATCGCAGCGGCCGGGAGGTCTGCAGGCCGAAGTCGATCAGCAGGCTGTCGTTGACAAGCAGCGCGCTCCGGCCGATCTCGTCCGCGCCGCCCAGAAACCGGAGATCCATACCGCCCGCACGGTCGCCAGCGGTTTGTGTGCCTCGATACCGCTGGCCGAAAACCGTGCTGTACTTGCGGGGCCGGACCCGACCACCACCGGCATGGCTGGTCGGTCGAGCAAGCTGACAGTGCTGTTGGCCTGCACGCTCGCCTTTTTTGCGACGATGGTCGCCAGGCTGGTCATCAGCCCGGTCGTCCCGGCCGTCTCCGCGGAGTTTGCCGTCTCGAACAGCGTCATCGGACTCGCGCTGACCGGGATGTGGCTGGCCTACGCGCTCGCGCAGTTCCCCAGCGGGTTGCTCGGCGACCGCTTCGGCGAGCGGGCGGTCATCCTCGTCGCGGTCGGCGGCACCGGCCTCGGGAGCCTCCTGCTCGCGCTCTCGCCGGTCTTTGGGGCCTTCCTCCTGTTCACGTTCGTGCTGGGGGCGGCCGCAGGCCTGCACTACAGCGTCGCCACGACACTGCTCTCGCGCGGGTTCGACAACACTGGCACGGCAATCGGGATTCACAGCGTCGGTGCCCCGGTCGCGGGGTTGCTCGCGCCCGTGGCGGCGGCGTACGTGGGGTCGCTGTTGGGCTGGCGCTACGCGGTCGCGCTCGGCGCCGTCGGCACACTCCCGGCGGTCGCGCTCGTCGCACTCGGCATCCCGCGCCGGGAGCCACGGCGCCCCGACAGCGCCATCCGGGAGCGTGTCCGGCCCGCAGCGCTTCTGGAACTGCTCGCCAGACCCCCGATCGCCGGCACAGTCGTGATCTCGGTGCTCTGTGCCTTTGTCTGGCAGGGGACGGCCTCATTTCTGCCGACCTTTCTGGTCGAGCACCACGGCTACTCGGTTGAGGCGGCCGGCACCGTCTTCGGGGCGTACTTCCTCGCACAGGGGGTCGGCCAGCCGGCGATGGGCTGGCTCTCGGACCGTCTCGGCCGTGACCCGGCGATGAGCCTCTGTATGCTTGCCGGTGTCCTCGGCTACGGGCTCTTCGTCGTCGGCCCCGGCCTGGCGAGTGTCGCCCTCGCAACCGGCCTGGTCGGCGTGGCGATGAGCTGGGGTGCGACGATGCTCCCGAAGTTCCTCGATCACATGAGTGCCGCCGAGGAGGGCGTCGGGTTCGGGCTCGTCCGGACGACCTACATGATGCTCGGCTCCTCGGGCTCGGTCGGTGTCGGCCTGCTTGCCGACCTGGTCGGGTGGGCGGGCGCGTTTCTCGCCCTCTCGGGGGTTCTCGGGCTCGTGCTGGTCGGGCTCGGCGGCGCGGCGCTCGGTCGCCGCCGCCAGGCCCGGTGACCGACCACAAGAGCCAATCCGGCGGCCACCCGAACTCGGATGATGACCCGCAGCGAGCGCAGCAGGCGGCGCGTCGCCGAACTGCGAACGCGACTCGAGCGCGACCACGGGACGTTCGCGATTGTCGAGAAGACGTGGCGTCACTCGGCGAGCCGGTACCAGCGCTGTGTCGACCGGTTCGAGTCCGGGGCGGACGGCGGGGCGGGTGTCTGGCTGACCAACGACGCCGGTGAGGTGTTGCTGGTCCGCAACGAGTCCGCCGAGGGCTGGAGCGATCCGGGCGGAAAACGGGAGGCCGGCGAGAGCTACGAGGGGGCCGCGCGACGCGAAACCCGCGAGGAGACCGGCATCGACTGTCGCCTGACCGGCGTTCGTGAGCTCCACGTCATCGAGAACCGGCGTGCCGGCGGCGACGAGCCGGCGGTGTTCGAGGCGGTCGTCATCTTCGACGCCGAGTACGTCGGCGGCGAGCCGCGACCCCGCGAGGGGGAGATCGCCGAGGTGGGCTGGTTCGCGACGCCACCGGCGACCGTGCGATACGACGAGGTGCGGACGAGACCGTATCCCGCCGGGCCGTGACCGCGGTTGAACCGTCATGGGGCTGTCGGCGTGTGAGGTGGGGATCAGGCGACATCGGCACGAACACGAAACTGGTGGTACGGGCTCCCGTAGGCGAGTTCGAGCGACCCAACCCACCAGTTCCACCGCTCGACGAGGCCGACACCGTCCGGGGCATCCGACAGGTGGTCGAGCACCCGCTCGACGGTCGGCTCGTAGCCGGCGTCCGCGGCGAGTTGCCCGGAGTCCTCGAGGTCGCCGGCCTGCCGGGCCACCGTCCGCACGGCCTGCTCGCTTCCACCGAACTCGGCGGCGAGTCGCTCCCGGAGCTGCTGCTGGTCCACACCGACGGTTGGTCCGACCGGCTCTTGAACCTACGCATGCGGGAGCCGGGTCAGTCGAGTGCGAGCCCGTAGTAGCCGGGTTGGGTCTCGGACTGTGGCTCCGCGAACACGAACGACTCCGCGTTGTACAGCATCCAGGGGATCGCCCAGTCCAGCAGGATGTCCTCGGTTGCCGGGTCCAGTTCCACGTCGGCATCGAGCCCCTGTAGCAACCGCGCAATCTCGTAGACGGTGTAGAGGCGGTCCGGGTCGAGAACCTCGTCGGGCGCACGGAACGTGAGCGGTCTGAGGTCCGCGAGTTCGTCTCTGGGGACGGGCATACCGCCGGTAGGCCGGCCGGCGACCTAAGGGCTGTGACCGCCCGACGGGTCCGGCCGCAGGCGATGTCCCGGAACCGGGTGGCTGGACCATCGCGGGTGGACACACCCGTCACTGGTGGTCGAACTGGCCATCCTCGGCCGGGCCCCACCTGACCCGTTCAGTTCGAGATTGTCGCCTCGGTTTCGGTGTCGCCCTCGTCCGGGCCGACAATCTCGTAGAGGTTCTGTCGCGCGTCAGCGAAGTAGACGTCCTCGGTGATGACACCGATCCCGTCGAGTCGCTCCAGCGCGTACCGGACGGTTCTGGCCGACAACATCGACTCCTCGACGATCCGCTTTTGTGTGAGTGGACCGTTGTACTCGAGGACCTTGTAGACGAGCTTCGCACTCGGCGGTAGGTCACCCAACTCATCCGCCTCCTCGGCTTCTGTCATCGCTACCCGCTAGTGGCCCGGGGGGGATAAAGATTGAGGACCGGACTCTCAGGCTGGGGTCGCGGCGCTCACTCGAACCGGTACTCGACGCCGTCGTCGGTGTCCTGCACCTCGATGCCGAGCGCCTGCAGGTCGGCCCGGATTGCGTCGGCCCGATCGTAGTTACCGGCGGCCCGCTCCTGTTCGCGGACCGAGAGGACCAGCTCGAGCAGTTCCTCGGTGACGGTCACCTCGCCCTCCGAGCGCTCGCCCAGCGAGAGCCCGAACACGCCACCGCCGAACTCCTCGAGTGTCTCGATGGCCGCCCGGAGCGCCTGGTAGTCGTACTCGTCGGCGCTGTCGACGTGACTGTTCGTCGCGGTGACGAGCTCGAGCAGCGCCGCCAGCGCCGAGCGGGTGTTGAAATCGTCGTTCATCGCCGTCTCGAACGCCGCCCGTGTCTCACTGACCGCGTCACGGAGGCGTTCGTCGGTGACCGTCGTCCGTGCGTGAACGCTGTCGGCGGCACCGACGGCCCGCTCGTAGCCCCGCTCCAGTCGCTCGAACCGCTGTGCGGCCTCACTGACGGTTTCGGTGTTGTAGGTCGCCGGGTTGTGGTAGGCCGTCGAGAGGAGGAAGGTTCGGACCACGTCGGTCCCGTAGCGGTCGACTGCCTCGGCGACAGTCTCGAAGTTCCCCAGCGAGGAGGACATCTTCTCCTCGTCGGGCGCCTCGAGCAGGCGGACGTGGAGCCAGTAGCGGGCGAACGTCTCGCCGGTTGCGGCCTCGCTCTGGGCGATCTCGTTCTCGTGGTGTGGAAAGACCAGGTCCTGCCCGCCGACGTGGATGTCGATGGTGTCACCGAGGTGGGTCATGCTCATCGCGGAGCACTCGATGTGCCAGCCCGGCCGCCCTTCACCCCACGGGGAGTCGAACGTCTCGGCGGTCGCGGCGGCCTCCGGGGCCGGTGTGGCGGCCTCGTGCTGGTGACTCCTGATCTCCCCGGGGTCGACACCGCCGGCCTTCCAGAGCGCAAAGTCCGCGGGGTTGCGCTTCTCGTCGCGCTCGTCGGGGCTCCCCTGGGGCTCCATCTCCCCGATATCCTGGTTCGAGAGCTTGCCGTACCCCTCGAAGGCGGTCACGTCGAAGTACACCGAGCCGCTGGCCTCGTAGGCGTAGCCCTTCTCGAGCAGTGTCTCGGTCAGCCCGATGATCTCGGGGACGTGCTCGGAGACCCGCGGGTAGACCTCCGCACGCAGGAGGTTCAGCGAGCGCATATCACGGATGATGTCGCCGATGTAGCTGGTGGCGACAGCCGCCTCGGAGTCGCCGTCCTCGCCGACACGGGCGACGATCTTCTCGTTGATGTCGGTGAAGTTCTCGACGTGACGGACCTCGTAGCCAAGCCACTCCAGCCACCGGTGCATCACGTCGACGTGGACCCATCCGCGCGCGTGGCCGAGATGTGCCGGATCCGACGTCGTCAGCCCACAGTAGTACAGCAGCACGTCGTCGGGGTCGGCTGGCTCGAACTGCTCGCGTTCGCCTGTCAACGAGTTCGTCACGCGCAGGCTCATCAGCCGTACATACGCGGGCCAGCGTTTGAACGCTGTGGTCTCGGCCGCCCGGGGTCGTCCAGCCGCGTCGGGGGCGGTCCGAGCGGCGAGGCCCGCGAGCAGGCTCCCGGCCGGTGTCGTCGTCGTGTCCACGGGTTTTTTGCCGAGCCGTAACAACCATATGGCGATGGCTGTCGAGCAGGAACCCGAGGACAACCCGTACGTGCGTGACCCCGACACCGAGTTCGAGCCCGTCGAGGCACTCACCGGGTCCAGGGCCCGCAAGCAGGCGGCGCAGTTGCGCGAGGCCGTTCGCTACCACGACTACCGCTACTACGTGCAGACAGATCCGGTCATCGGTGACCGGACCTACGACACGCTGTTCGCCCGCCTGCAGGAGCTGGAGCGGGCGTTCGACCTCGACAGCGAGACCAGCCCCACCCGCCGGGTCGGGGGCGAACCCGTCGACGAACTCGACACCGTCGAACACGTGGCGCCGATGCGCTCGCTCGACCAGAGCGTCGAGGCCGACGACGTGCGCGCGTTCGACGACCGTGTCCGCGAGGCGCTCGCCGATACGGACTACGAGGGCACCGTCGAGTACCTCTGTGAACCGAAGTTCGACGGCCTCTCGCTGGAGGTCGTCTACGAGGACGGTGTCTACACGCGGGCCGCGACCCGCGGGGACGGCGAGCGCGGCGACGACGTCACCGAGCAGGTCCGCACCATCCCGACGGTCCCCGGCCGCCTCCGCGGGGGGTATCCCCAGTTCCTCGCGGTCCGTGGGGAGGTGTACATGCCACGCGACGGGTTCCAGGCGTACAACCGCGAGCGCGTCGAGCGCGGCGACGAGCCGTTCGCCAACCCCCGGAACGCCGCCGCCGGCACGCTCCGGCAGCTTGACCCCGCGGTTGTCGCCGACCGGCCACTCGCGGCGTTTTTCTTCTCGGTGCTTGACTCGACCGCCGACGTCCCAACCCACGAGCAGCTGTACGACCGCCTCCCGGCGTGGGGGTTGCGCGTGACCGACCGCGCGACGGTCGTCGACGACATCGAGGACGCCATCGCCTACCGCGACCGGCTGCTCGAAGCCCGTGACGAGCTCGGTTACGAGATCGACGGTGTCGTCATCACGCTGAACGACCGCGCGGCCTGTGACCGGCTCGGCTACACCGCACGCGCCCCCCGGTGGGCGTTTGCATACAAGTTCCCCGCCCGGAGCGAGCACACGACAGTCCGGGATATCGTGGTGCAGGTCGGTCGGACGGGCCGCCTGACCCCGGTCGCGCTGCTCGACCCGGTTGAGGTCGGCGGCGTCACCGTCTCACGGGCGAGCCTCCACAACCCCGGCGAGATCGAGCGACTCGGCGTCGGTATCGGCGACGAGGTCCACGTCAGGCGGGCCGGCGACGTCATCCCGGACGTGACCGAGGTCGTCGAGCCGGCGAGCGGGGACCAGTTCGACTTTCCCGAGCGGTGTCCGGTCTGTGAGGCGGCCGTCGAGCGTGAGGGGCCACTCGCGTTCTGTCCGGCGGGGCTGGGCTGTCCGGCACAGCGGGAGGCGGCGATCGAACACTACGCGAGCCGGGATGCGCTCGACATCGAGGGGCTGGGTGAGGAGCGCGTCGAGCAGCTGCTCGATGCAGGCCTGGTCGAGGAGCCCGCAGACCTCTACGAGCTCTCGGCGTTCGAGCTCACGGCGCTGGAGGGGTGGGGCCAGCGCAGCGCGACGAACCTGCTGGCGGAGCTCGACGGCACGCGCGAGCCACCCCTGCCCGAGTTCCTGGTCGCACTCGGCATCCCGGAGGTCGGGTCGACGACCGCCCGGGCGCTCGCCGGCGAGTTCGGCGAGTTCGAGGCCATCCGCGAGGCCGACGCCGAGCAGCTCCAGACGGTGCCCGACATCGGCCCGGCTGTCGCCGCGGCGGTGCGGAGCTTCTTCGGGAACGAGCGCAACCGGGCGGCCGTCGACCGACTGCTCGAGCACGTCGACCCCCAGCCGTTCGAGTCCGACACGGGCGAGGCACTCGCCGGCGAGACGTTCGTGTTCACGGGTGCGCTCGACGCGCTCACGCGGAGCGAGGCACAGGAGCTCGTCGAGCGGGCCGGCGGGTCGGCCACCGGGAGCGTCTCCGGCAACACGGACTATCTGGTCGTCGGCGAGAACCCCGGCCAGCGCAAGCGCGACGACGCCGACCAGCACGGCGTGGAGATACTCCCGGAGGCGGCGTTTCTCGACCTGCTTGCCGACCGCGGCGTCGAGCGCTGAGCCTGGCGTGTCACGGGCCCGTCACCCGCCGGAGCAGGGCCGGCGAGCCGCTGGAAGACTTATTAGACCGACCGCCGAAGGGGGAGATATGACGAGACCGGTATCGGGTCGACCAGCACGACACACCCAGATATCGCGGCGATGACGACCGTCGACGAGCTCTGGTATCTGGCCGACGAGGCGAGCCAGCAGGCCCAGCAGACCTACCACCGCCTCTCGACGGAACACGAGGGGATCCTCGAGTTCGAGACGACAAAACACGTCTCCCGGGGGCGCTTCCGGACGGTCGGGCGGCGCATCCGCGAGAACGGTGCCCCGTACGGCGCACACACGCTCGCATACCGGCCGGACGGGACACTCCTGCTGGTGCGCCACGAGGGGGTCGACCGCTGGGTGCTTCCCGGCGGCGAGGCAGACGACGGGGAGTCGTTCCGGGCCGCCGCCGAGCGTGAACTCCAGGAGGAGGCGGGCCTCGGCGCGACCTACCAGGGGCTCGGGATGCTGGGGCGGGTCACGTTCTACAGCGGCGACCACGCTACCTGGGGTGTGTTGCCGCTGTTCGAGGCCCGGGCGGCCGATGCCGAGCCGTCCGTCGCCGACCCCGACGGCGAGATCTCCGACGCCGCCTGGTTCCGGGAGCTCCCGCCGGACACCCGCGACCGCGAGCAACTCCTGCGGTGGCGCGAGCGCCGGCTGTGAGCTGTCACCCGTCGTCGGGGCCACAGGAGAGTCCCTCCTGTTCGTCGGCCCGAAGGCGCCGGACGACGGCCCGGCCGTTGCCGGCCTGGTACCCAAAGAGGACCCGCTGGCCGTACGCGCTGGCGACCCGTGTCGCGTCGACGAGCGTGTCGGTATCGATGTTGATCGCGTACAGTTCGACGCTGAACGGCTTCGGAAGCCGGTCCTGGAAGCCGCTGGCGATGGCCTCTACCCAGTAGGTCGTCGAGTAGGCCATGTCATAGATGGGGACGACGAACTCGTCGACGGACGCGGCGAGTGCATCCACGTCGATACCGCTCCGGCGCTCCAGGTGACCCGGATACGGGTCGGGGTACAGCGTCAGGTACAGCCGACCGGGCACACGCTCGCGTGCCTCGGCGACGAAGTCGGTGATGACCTGCTGTCGCCAGGCCCCCCTGTCGTCGAACCCGCTCGCCTCGAACAGCCGGGTGCAGCGCTCGCAGTGGCAGTACTCCGCGCGGGGAAACCCCACGTCGTCGAGACGGACGTCCTCGTTGGCGGCCGCAGCGTCGGCGACCAGCTCCAGTATCCCCTCGCGGTAGGTTTCGTCTGTCGGGCAGACGTAGTCCCAGTCGAAGTACCGCCGGTCGCGCGTGGCGCGTTCCCCCGCCTTATTGACCGGCGCCAGCGAGGCGTCGCCCTCAACGGCAGCGTTGTCACCGAAACACGAGATCATGTTCACGCCACCCTCGACCGGTGTCGTTGCCCGCCCGGTGACATCTTTCATCTCGAAAAAGGCGGCGTCGAACTCCGCCCAGCCCACCTCGGACTCGTTTCGCGTCACCACACCGTACATACCCGCACCTGGAGTCGGAGCCACGTGAGGCTGACGCCCGGTGTCCGGCGGTGCTCGCCGTGTCCCCGTCGCCGGTCAGTCTCTGACAACGAGGACATAGACCAGCGCAGCGACGGCCAGACCGAGCGCTACCTTGAGTTTCGTCGACATCACCTGCCGGTATGCGACAGCCTCATATAACAGTTTCGGAACCTGTTCGGCAACGGATCTGTCGGCGGGCTGTGGTGGCTGGGGCGAAGGATAACGGTTTTACTCGTCGTAATCGAACCGCTTGCCGTGGGCCGGTAGCTCAGTCTGGCAGAGCGACGGGCTCTTAACCCGTCGGTCGCGTGTTCAAATCGCGCCCGGCCCGCCTTTGGGAGAACAGGCGTGACGAGCAAAGCGGCCCGAGCGATCTGAATGAGACCAGAAAGGCCCAACGGGGTGAGCAGTTCTGGGCGTGGTTCAGATCGCGCCAGACCGTGGACTGGGCGGGAAACCGCAGCAAGGTGAGCAGGCGGCACAGGTGTCCGTCGGTCCGCCCATCCGACCCTGACTCCCGTGTCTCCCGCGCACCTGCCGACGGCGTCTCCTCGACACCACCCTACTCCCGGAGTCGGTGACTCAGTACGACCTCCTCACGCTCGGCTGCTCGGCCGGTCTCGGTCGGCGTGTCGGCCGAGTCCGTTACCATCGGTACCAGTGGGACCCCCGTGTTCTCTGCGTCGGTGAAGTGCTCGTGCATTGTTGATCACCGAATCCTCATGATCTGTAATGAGGGTTCGTGTCCGAACAGTTGGTGCCGACGGACATAAATATAATGGTCGTTCATGCAGGATTCTGACACCCGGGGCCGGTACCGGTGTGTCGGTCCGAAGGGGGCCTGGCCCCCCATCACAGGTGCGGCGAGCGACGAGACCGGCCGTCGGCTATTTCGGTTCGAAGGTGAGAGCGGTTCTTTGCTTTCGATTGTTAATGGAAACTCGCTTGAACGGGCATCCCGTAGTAACGGGTAGGTGAGAGAGTGAACTCGAGAGTGACGGTCACGGGGATGTCGTGTTCGACCTGCTCGGCGACGGTCGAGGAGGCCGTCGGGGGGCTGCCGGGGGTCTCGTCGGTCGATGTCAACTTCGCGACCGACGAGGCAGCCGTCGAGTACGACCCGGCGGCGGTGTCGCTGTCGCGCATCTACGAGGCCATCGAGGAGAGCGGTTACGAGCCCGAGCGGGCACGCACGACCGTCGCCATCGCAGGGATGTCGTGTGCGACCTGTGCCGAGACCAACGCCGGCGCCATCGAGAGCGTGCCGGGCGTGCTGGGCGCGGAGGTCAATGTCGCCACCGACGAGGCAACCGTCGAGTTCAACCCACACGACACGTCGCTGTCAGCTATCTACGACGCCATCGAGGCTGCGGGCTACACGCCCGACCGCGGTGGGGACGAGGAGGACCTGACCGGGGAGCGCGAGAGCGCCGTCGAGCGGGAGCTCCGGCAGAAACGGCGGTGGACGCTCGTCGGCGGGCTGTTGACCGCCCCCTTTCTGCTGGTGATGGTCCAGATGTTCACGACCGGGTTCCTGCCGGGGTGGTTCGATTACGTCGAGTTCGTGCTGGCAACGGCGCTGATGGCGACGCTGGGCCGGCACTTTGTCGCGGGCGCGTACAGGGCCGCGGTGAAAAACCGGCAGGCCAACATGGACACCCTGGTCGCCATCGGTACGTCTGTCGGCTACGTCTACAGCACGGCGGTGCTCGCCGGTATCGTCGCCGGCGGGCTCTACTTCGAGGCGGTGGCGTTCATCCTCTGGTTTATCTACCTCGGCGTGTGGCTTGAGGTCCGCTCGAAGGCTCGCGCAAGCAACGCCCTCCGCGAGTTGCTGGAGATGCAGGCAGAGGAGGCCACCGTCCTCAGAGACGGCGACGAGCGGGTCGTCCCCGTGGAGGAGGTGGCGGTCGGCGACGTGATGAAGATCCGACCGGGCGAGAGGATACCGACCGACAGCGTCGTCGTCGACGGACAGAGTGCGGTCGACGAGTCGATGGTCACCGGGGAGTCGGTGCCGGTCGAGAAGACCGCGGGCGACGAGCTCATCGGCTCGACCATCAACGAACAGGGTGTGCTGTTCGCCGAGGCCACCCGGGTTGGCGAGGAGACGGCCATCCAGCAGATCGTCGAACGGGTAAAGGAGGCACAGTCCCGTCAGCCCGAGGTACAGCGGCTGGTCGACCGCGTCAGCGCCTACTTCGTGCCCGCGGTCATCGTCAACGCCGTCCTGTGGTCGGCCCTGTGGTTTGTCTTTCCAGCGTCGCTGTTTGCCGTCTCAGACGCGCTCGGCTCGGTCGTGCCGCTTCTGGACCCGGTCGGTGGCGGTCCGGAGGCCGCGGTGCCCGGGACCGACGCCAGCATCCCGGTGTTCGAGTTCTCGGTTGTCGTGCTCGCGTCGGCGATTCTCATCGCCTGTCCCTGCGCGCTCGGGCTGGCGACGCCGATGGCGACGATGGTCGGATCGACCATCAGCGCGAAAAACGGCGTCCTCTACAAGGGCGGTGACGTGCTCGAACAGGCCCGGAATATCGACACCGTGGTCTTCGACAAGACGGGCACGCTCACACACGGCGAGATGCAACTGACCGACGTCGTTCCGGTCGACAGGGGCACCCGCCCGGATGGCGGGGCAGAGCTGGCCGCCAGCCAGCCCGGACCGGAGGGCGGGCCCGTGTCCGACCACGAGCGGGTCCTGCTGCGGGTCGCCGCAAGCGCGGAGTCGGGCTCCGAGCACCCGCTCGCACGGGCTATCGTCGGCGGGGCCGCGGAGCGTGGCATCGAAACCGTCGAGCCCGACACCTTCGAGAACGTCCCCGGCCACGGCATCCGCGCGACCGTCCCTGACGGCGAGGTGCTCGTGGGCAACCGGAAGCTGATGCGGGACAACGGTATCGACCCCGGGCCCGTCGAGGGCCGTATGGAGCGCCTAGAGCGGGAGGGCAAGACCGCGATGCTGGTCGCGCTCGACGGCAACCTCCTCGGTGTCATCGCCACCGCCGACACCGTTCGCGAGAGCGCGATGGCGACCATCGAGCAGTTGCACGCCCGCGGCTACAAGGTGATGATGCTCACCGGCGACAACGAGCGCACCGGCCAGGCCATCGGCGAGCAGCTCGGCATCCCCGCCGAGAACATCCGCGCGGAGGTGCTCCCCGAGGCCAAGGCCGATGCTATCGAGACGATCCAGGCTCAGGGTGAGCGGCCCGACGGGTCGCGGTTCTCCTGGGGGCGCGGGTCTCACGGCGGCTCGCGGGCGATCATGGTCGGCGACGGTGTCAACGACGCCCCGGCACTGACAACCGCCCACGTCGGCATCGCCATCGGCTCGGGAACCGACGTGGCGATCGAGAGCGGCGACATCACACTGATGCGCGACGACCCTGCGGACGTTCTCAAGGCGATGCGCATCGCCGACGCCACCATCTCGAAGGTGCGCCAGAACCTGTTCTGGGCGTTCGCGTACAACGCGACGCTGATCCCAATCGCCTCCATCGGCCTGCTCAACCCCGCGCTCGCGGGGGTTGCGATGGCAGCCTCGAGTGTCTCTGTCGTCTCAAACAGCCTCGCGTTCATGCGCTGGGATCCGCAGGACGACTACGTGTTTCTCCTGGCCAGACCGTTCGTGTGGGTCGGCGACCGGCTCGGTGGCTGACAGGACCGTCACTCGGGACGGCGCCGGTCACGACCGGTCCCGGCACGCTCGAGCAGGCGGTCGATACGGCGTTCGAGCGGCGGGTGTGTCGACAGCACCGTGTGACGGCTCTCACGTTCGTCGTGGGTGTACAGCGCCGAGAGGAGACCGCTGCGCGGGTCGTTGGCGCGGTGGATCTTGCCGAGAGCGCTCGCGAGCGCCTCGGGCCGGCCGGTGACCGTGGCGGCCCGACGGTCAGCGGCGTACTCCTGGCGACGCGAGTACGCCAGGTACGCCAGCGTGAACAGGCTCAAGACCGCACCGACCACGAGGACGACAACGCGCTGGAACAGCCGACCGAGACCCCGCCGTGCCCCTGGACGGCCGTCGACCCAGCCGGCTGCACGGTCCACCCCCGCCAGAAGCACAACGACCGGCAGCAGTGACAGCGAGAGCAGTGCCGCGACGGTCCGCGCGGCCGTGAGGGTGAGCGTGTTCAGGAACGTGTCGTAGCTCTCGATGTGTGCGAGCTCGTGTGCGAGAAGCCCCTCGAGCTCGTCGACGGTGAGCAGGCAAAGCAGCCGGCGGTCGAGCACGACCGCCCCCCGACGGGGACCGCCGACCGACAGCGCGTTGGGTGCACCGAGATCCGCGACCAGCAACGGCGGGCACCCGACACGCATCGCCCCGACAAGGCGGTCGAGCCGGCGGTACAGCTCCGGGGCACGCTCCCGGGATAGCTCACGGGCCTGCAGACTGGCGACCAGCCGGACCGTCCCGGCGCGGTAGCCGACGTAGGCCGCCAGAACCACCCCGACCGTGAACGCCAGCACCACAGGGACCAGCCCGGGCGGACTCTGCACGAGCCAGCGAAGCACCAGCGCGATCACCAGCGCGACGGTCGTGTAGACCGCCAGCACCACCACCCCCACGAGCCCCATGGCGACGCGAGCCAGCATCACGACGACGCTACGCGGACCCGATATAAAAGCTCCTGCGCTCGGACCGGCCGTCGAGACAGCGACGAACCGTCGACAGCTGCGAGCCGTGAGCGCTCACACCCCCAGCATGAGGCTGAACCAGACTCCGACCGTTATCGCCCCGGCGACCGCGAGGAGCCCACCCGCGATCAGCCGGTCCTCCTTCTGGTAGAGGTTGACACCGCAGAAGACGGTAACGAGCCCGAGGGGGAGAATCAGCGGTGAGAGCACGGCGGTGAACACCCCGAAAACGACGTACAGGACCCCGTTGTCGTTGGTTTTCAGGCGCTGACCGAACGACTGTTTTTCCCCCGCCATACGTTGATTAACTGTACAGTCAAGCTTGAGGCTGTCGGTTCAGCGGGTCGCGGCATACTCGGGGTTTCCGGTGGCCCACCACAGACAGATCGGCCGGCGACGGGTCGGGTCGCCCGCGACCTGTGATGGACAGGTTGGACCGCCTGCGCAAGGGCCGGACGGGATTCGAACCCGCTATCTCCGGGTTAAGAGCCCAGTGCCTGTCCGCATAGGCTCCCGGCCCACGGAACCCACACCGCCACGGGCACAGCCACGCTCCCCTGTGTGCTTGTTCGGCCGCCACGGGTAAGGCCGTGTCGGTTGACGGACCGAGGACCCCCCGCGACGGCGGGTACGATGTGTCGACGGTGCCCACACGGTATGACGAAAGCGTGTTGCCCGGCGGCCGCGATGCGCCCGGACATACCCCGTCGGCGGTCTCGGGTCCAGATTCCGGCGTGACCCGGTATTTTCACATGTGAGACTGTGTGCCCAGGGTTTATATCTCCTCACGAGAACTGTCTTGCGCACGGACATTGCCGGTGCAAGTCCAACGGGGAGCGTGTCCGTGCGCATGTACCATCCCCGCCCACGGCCGGAGGCGGCAGGTATCCGGCCATCCGCTGGTCTGGCACGGCCGGAGTCGGGTCGCCTCCGGCCACCATCGTCGTCTGTCCTGCGCAGGCGTCACCGCGAGTGTCCAATCCGGCTGACCGCCGGCCCCGGTGTGTGCCAACGCCGGGCCGGCCCGTCCGCCGGATGGCGGCCACGGCTGCCTGGGATGCCGCCTGTGCGGCAGGGCACCCGGCGCAGGCAGCGTCACTACCGACTGGTGGCACCGAGATGACAACGACGCTGACCAGAGCCAGGGGTGGGCTTACAGAATAAGGGTTCAAAACCTTTATCGGTCCGGCGGTCCATATTAGTGTATGCCGATTGCTGACTTCGGGCGGGAACTTGACCGTGTGACCGACAACATCGAAACGTCCGACGAAATACTTGACCGGAACAAGGACCTGATTCTCGACTACAAACAGGATCAAGTGCTCAACGGTCTGAGCGAAGCCACACTGTTGCGGAACACGCAACGGCTCAAGATGGTAGCCGAGCAAGCCGACAAGCCCTTTGATGAAATGGACAAGCGGGACGTCAAAGGGCTGGTGACGTGGGTGCACGAACAGGATTACACCGCCGAAACGATCTATACCTACAAGAACGTGATAAAATCCTTCTGGGGGTGGTTGAAGGACGTTGGCCCGGATGAACAACCGCCGGAAGTGAAATGGATTAAGATGAGCAAGAAAAACGGCAACGGTGACACGCTTCCGAAGGACTTGCTCACGAAGGAAGACATCGAAGCGCAAGCCGACGCCGCAAAGAACCCCCGCGACAAGGCGCTCATCTGGTTGCTGTACGAAACCGGCGCTCGAATCGGGGAACTGATCGACCTCACCGTTGGGGACATCGAGGACCGCAAGCACGGCAAGAAGATCGTCATTGACGGGAAGACCGGCGCTCGACGCTTGCCCCTTGTTGAATCCGTCCCACACCTGAACAATTGGCTCAACAAGCACCCGAATCCCGAGAAAGACGCCCCGCTCTGGTGCAAAATCCAGCAAGGCGGTCCGACCGAGCACCTCAACCCGAACGATATTGCCGATATTCGTGACGTGCACGGCATCGGACCATCACGGGCTGAACAGCTCGAAGCCGCGGGAATCGAAACGGGCACGGATCTGGTGGCACACTCGGCGGAAGAGCTTGCGGACCTTGCCGGTGTACGGCCGGTGACGGCTCAAAAATGGCTCAAGCAATTCGATTCCGACGCAACACTCACGTCGGATATGCAACTCGGGTATCGGTATCTTCGTGAGAAAATCCTTCAAGCAACGATGGACCGGGCCGGAATCGACAAGCCCTCGAATCCACACCATTACCGTCACTCACGGGCGTCATACCTTGCGACCGAAATGACCGAAGCGCAACTGTGTGAGTGGTTCGGGTGGGTGCAAGGGTCCGACGTCCCCGCCAAGTACGTGCACCTGAGCGGCCGCGACATCGACAATGCTTATGATCAGATGCACGGGCTGTACGAACCGGACGAAGAGGAACAAGAACCGGACGTGATTGAGTGCCCGCGGTGCGAGGAACTGAACGAACCAAGCGCGGCGTTCTGTATGCGGTGTGGCTTCGCGCTCGATCAGGAAACGGCCGCGGAACTTGAGGAACAAGTCGATGCCGACATGAAAGAGGATTACCGCAACATCGATCCCAACGACATTGAATCAGCCGAGTTGCTCGATGCGCTCGGGGAAGCTCTCGAAGACCCCGAAGCCAAGGCGAAACTGCTTGAGCAACTCAACGGCTAATCCTTGTCCCCGTCCGAATCGGCTTTATCAGATCGTTCGAAGCCTTCCGGTTTCTCAACAGTCCCGTACAGGTGGGGCTCCGATGGGTCAAAGTCATCACCGGCTCTCATCAGTCGCTCTCGGTCTTCTTGTTCCTTTGCCCGTTCTAACGACAACTCGGCGTGTTCGACATCGGTGATTCGGCCGGCATCCTTCAGTGCCCGAAGCCCCCTTGCAGTGAGTCCGGTCGGCCCCTCTTGTTCAAGCCGTGACTCAATCGAATCCAGGTCTTCCGTTATATCAACGTTGATCGATACCTCAACTTCCGAGTCAAAACCGCGGTGATAGATTGCGTTCTGCAACGCATCTTCGATTTTGTTCTCAATTGCCCGGTGATTGTCGTAATGTTGGAAAATGAACCCGATCATATGGGTCGAAGCCCCACCGACCCATCCGGTTTCCACAGTCTCAAGTTCTCGTGGCGGGATGTCACTGGGGCCGCTTGAAGACCGGCGGTAAAATTCATCCGGAACGGTATCAGTATCGACTTCTGCTGAAAAAATCATATTGCGGTCCCGCTCTTCAAGATGGTCGAATAGGATTCTAAAATCAAGAATCCCTTCACGTACACGGTCGCGGATTTGTTGGCGGATTTTACGCTCATCGTCGGACTTGGGTTCAATATCCGATTCTCCCGCAAGATATTCGCGCTCTCGTTGCGTCAACACGCCTTGCGGCCGGTCCTTGTAGTACGGGTGATAGCGGTAGTGCTTTTCCTTCGCCATACTTCTAAAGTGGATGGTATCCCGTATAAAACCCACGAAACCGTAGGCGTAGGCGTGAGAGCACCAGCACAGATGATTCAGGACGGCCGCGTGACAATCCCGGCCGATGTCCGAAACGAACTGGATCTGCAGAAGGGTGATTATGTCATCATCGACGTACAGCCGGTGGGTGATGGGCGTGACTGACGGCATCGAAGAGCACCGCGAAGAGCTGGAAGCGCTTGCCGAGCGGTCCGACCTGAACAGTAGCAAGTACGCGCGGGCGTTGCTCAACGCGCTCGAAGACAAATAATAACTATGCA
>OBKM01000206.1_pt1 | contig 30003 bp, 30 predicted proteins | sample 1519691 | NCBI WGS metagenome assembly OBKM01 (sample SAMEA37050418, study PRJEB22526) | metagenome | biome: saline pan; feature: lake; material: water | place: Egypt | collected 2015 | depth 0.5 m
TCGCCCGATAGCGACCGCTTCGTGACGACCGCCTCTGTAACCACAACCGACAGCGACGCCCCCGTTCGTGCCGCCCCCGTTTGCGTCGCTCCTGTTCGTGCCGCCCCACAGCAACGCCAACGACCGCACCGTCGGGACTAGACCGACATATAAACCCGCGCTATACTCGCGTTTCGGGCCGAACGCGCCTCGTGCTAACTACTCGCACAAACATCGTCTGAACCCCTCGGAGTCAGTCGATTTTGTTCACGCGGTGACCGGCTCTCTCATCGCCGCTCGATCGCTTCTCAACGATGCCTTTATATAGAATCACAATCAATCAAGCGTTGTATGAGTCAGCGAATGCAGCAAGGTCAGCCGATGATCATCATGGGCGACGACGCCCAGCGCGTAAAGGACAAAGACGCGCAGGAGTACAACATCTCCGCGGCGCGCGGCGTCGCCGAGTCCGTCCGTTCGACGCTCGGACCGAAGGGAATGGACAAGATGCTCGTCGACTCGATGGGTGACGTCACGATCACGAACGACGGCGTCACCATCCTGCAGACGATGGACATCGACAACCCGACGGCCGAGATGATCGTCGAGGTCGCCGAGACCCAGGAGGACGAGGCCGGCGACGGCACGACGAGCGCGGTCGCGATCGCGGGCGAACTCCTCAAGAACGCCCAAGAACTGCTCGAGCAGGATATCCACCCGACGGCGGTCATCAAGGGGTTCAACCTCGCGAGCGAGTACGCCCGCGAGCAGGTCGACGATGTCGCCACCGCGGTCGACGCCGACGACACAGCGGTCCTGAAAAGCGTCGCCGAGACGTCGATGACGGGCAAGGGCGCGGAGCTCGACAAGGAGGTCCTCGCTGACCTCGTCGTCCGCGCGGTCCAGGGCGTCACCGTCGAGGCCGACGACGGCTCCCACGTCGTCGACCTCCAGAACCTCAACATCGAGACGCGCACCGGCCGCGCGGCCGGCGAGTCTCGGCTCCTCTCCGGTGCCGTCATCGACAAGGACCCCGTCCACGACGACATGCCGACCGACTTCGAGTCGGCGAACGTCCTCCTTCTCAACGACCCGATCGAGGTCGAGGAGGCCGACGTCGACACCGCCGTCAACGTCGAGTCCCCCGACCAGCTCCAGCGCTTCCTCGACAAGGAGGAAGAACAGCTGCGCGAGAAGGTCGACACGATCGTCGAGAGCGGCGCCGACGTCGTCTTCTGTCAGAAGGGGATCGACGACCTCGCTCAACACTACCTCGCGAAGGAGGGCATCTTAGCCGTCCGCCGCACGAAGAAGTCAGACCTCTCGTTCCTCAAGAACGTCCTCGGCGCGCCGATCGTCTCCGACCTCGACTCGCTCACCGCGGACGACCTCGCGGTCGGCTCGGTCAGTCGCGACGCCGAAGAGGAGCTGTTCTACGTCGAGGGCGAGGACGCCCACGGCGTCACCCTCCTGCTGTACGGCACCACCGAACACGTCGTCGACGAGATCGAACGCGGCATCAACGACGCCATCGACGTGGTTTCGACCACCGTCTCCGACGGCCGAACGCTCCCCGGCGGCGGCGCCATCGAGGTCGAACTGGCCCGTCGGCTCCGCGACTACGCCGACTCCGTCTCCGGCCGCGAGCAGCTCGCCGTCGAGGCGTTCGCCGACTCGCTCGAACTGATCCCCCGCGTGCTCGCGGAGAACGCCGGGCTCGACTCCATCGACCTGCTCGTCGACCTCCGCGCGGCCCACGAGCGCGGTGAGACCGACGCCGGGCTCGACGTCTTCGCCGGCGAGGTCGTCAACACGACGGAGGCCGGCGTCGTCGAGACGGCTCACGCGAAAGAGCAGGCGCTCGCCTCCGCCGCGGAGGCTGCGAACCTCGTGTTGAAAATCGACGACATCATCTCGGCGGGCGACCTGTCGACCGCCGGCGACGACGACGAGGGCGGCGCGCCCGGCGGCGGCATGGGCGGCATGGGCGGCATGGGCGGTGCGATGTAGATTCCGGAACGGACACGCACCACCGCTACCGACACCCCGTCACGCACCGCATTCCGACCGCGCGCCGCTTCGATTCTCTCGTTTTTTAGACGTAGACGCCGCTGGAAGCCGATCTCCACCCGCGCGTCCCCGTCGGCCATCGGGCGCCGCGTCCGGCCGTGGCTCGCCGTTCCGCCGCGTCCAACGGCGGTTCGGAAGGGATTAAGTAGCAGACGGCAAATTCTGCGACATGCAGACGCTGCTTTTGAACGACGACGACGTCGACGAGAACGCTCACATGGACCGCGTCATCGACGCGGTTCGGGGCGCGTTCACGGCCTACGAGCGCGGCAACGCGAAGATGCCCGCGAAGTCGTACATCGACCTCCCCGAGTACGACGGCGACTTCCGCTCGATGCCCGCCTACCTCGACGTGCGCGGCGAGGACACCGCCGAGGCGGCCGGCTGGGACGCCGCCGGGATCAAGTGGGTCAACGTCCACACCGACAACCCGACCGACCACGGCCTCCCGACGGTGATGGGAACGATGATCTACTCCGATCCCGAGACCGCCTTCCCGCTGGCGATCCTCGACGGAACGACGATCACGATGAAACGCACCGGCGCGGCCGCCGCCGTCGCCACCGACCACCTCGCGGTCCCGGACGCGACGTCGCTCGGGATCATCGGCGCGGGCGTCCAGTCGTACACGCAGCTCGAGGCGATCGCCGCGGTGCGCGACATCGAGGACGTCGTCGTGAGCGACCTCGACGAGGCGCGCGTCGCCGACTTCATCGACGCCTTCGAGGACCGCTTCGACGTGCGAGCGGGCTCGATCGGCGAGGCCGGCCACTGCGACATCCTCTCGACGGTCACCCCCGTCGAAGAGCCGATCGTCGGCCTCGACGACGTCGGCGAACACACGCACGTCAACGCGATGGGCGCGGACGCGGCGGGGAAACACGAGCTCGCCGACGAACTCCTGCTCGACGCCACCGTCGTCATCGACGACCACGAGCAGTGTACCCACTCCGGCGAGATCAACGTCCCGTACGCCGCGGGGACGCTCACCGACGACGACATCTACGGCGAGATCGGCGAGATCGTCGTCGGGAACCGCGCCGGTCGGGCCGGGGTCGCCGACCGGGACGGGGTCGGCAGTCCGGCTATCGGTGCCGACAGCGACGAGGAGGGGGTTACGGGCGTCACCGTCTTCGACTCGACCGGGCTCGCGATCCAGGACGTCGCGGCCGCCCGCGTCGTCTACGAGCAGGCCGCCGCCAACGACAACGGCTACCCGTTCGATCTGCTCGGGCTCGCGGAGTAGGAGACGACTGCACCCGTCCGACTTTTGCGTTCGCCACCCGTACGGTCTCCGTGCAACTCGTTACCGTCGCGGCGCTCGCGGAGAATCGGACGATCGGCGTCGACGGGGAGGTCCCGTGGCCGCATATCGAGGCGGACGTTCGGCAGTACCGCGAGCGCGTCGCGGGCTCGCCCGTCATCCTCGGTCGCCGAACCTTCGACTCGATGCGCGACGACCTCCCCGGCGCCCGCCAGATCGTCGTCAGCCGGAGCCTCGACGCGGTCGACGTGCCGACCGCGGTCGTCGTCGACGGGGTCGAGAGCGCCCTCGAATCGGCCCGCAAGCTCCTCGAGACGGGATCGTTTCCGGACGAGACGGTCTACGTCCTCGGCGGCGGCGCGATCTACGAGCGCTTTCAGCCGCACGTCGACCGGATGGCGCTCAGTCACGTCGACGGCGCGTACGACGGCGACACGTTCTTTCCGGCGTGGGACGACGCGGAGTGGACGATCGCCGAAGCGACCGAGTACGACCGGTTCACCCTCCGGGAGTGGGTGCGTCGGAACGTGTCGTAGCGCTTGACCGGTCACGTCTCGGGGGACTCGCCCGCCGAGAGCCGCCAGTTGAGGAGGAGGCCGATCGCGAGCACCGTCACGGCGGTGACGGCCCCGGAGACGAGCGCGCCGCGGGCGTCGGTCGCCCCGGTCGCGAACGTGCTGACGGACGCGCCGCCGCCCGAGAGCGCGGCCGCGCCCGCCAGTCCGCCGAAGCCGAGACAACAGAGGCTCACGAGACCGACGAGCGACAGCGAGCCGAGGATTCCGTCGTCGCTCACGGCCGGCTACTCCCCGTCGTTCTCGCCTTCCGCGTCCGTCCGCTCAGCGAACCCGAACCGCGGCTTGACGTCGGTGACGACGACCGACACCGTCTCGCCGACCGCGGCGTCGGGGACGAACAGCGAATACCCCTCGACGTAGGCGATCCCGTCACCCTCGTCGCCGCGCTCCTCGACGGTCACCTCGATCCGGTCGCCCGCCTCGACCGGGGCCGTGTTCAACCCCTTCGCGACGAGGTACACCTCCGAGGAGGAGTCGCGGGAGGCCGGCGGCGAGACGGTACGGAGGTACTGGAACTCGGCGCGGACCGCCTCGCGGAAGGCGTCGAGGTCCTCGCCCTGGAACGCCTTCACGACGAAGTCGCCGCCGGGGGCGAGCAGCTCCTCGGCCACGTCGAACGCCTGTCGGGCGAGGTGGATCGATCGGGCGTGATCGAGCGAGTACTCGCCGGTCATGTTCGGCGCCATGTCGGAGATCACCACGTCGGCGCCGCGCTCACCGACCGCCTCCCGGAGGTAGTGGCGAGTGCGCTCCTCGGTCATGTCGCCGCGGATCGTCTTCACGTCGTGCTCGTCGAACGCGTCGATCCGCTGGAGGTCGACGCCGACGACGGTGCCGTGTTCGCCGACTTCCTCGGCGGCGACCTGCAGCCAGCCGCCCGGGGCGGCGCCGAGGTCGACGACGGTGTCGCCGGGCTCGAACAGGTCCGCCTCCTCGTCGAGCTGTTTCAGCTTGTAGGAGGCGCGGGTCCGGTACCCCTGCTGTTTCGATCGGTTGTAGTAGTCGTCTTTCCCACTCATTGCCCCGTCGTAGACCGTCCGGCCGTTTATCGGCGTCGCTCGGGTCCTCGCGTGCCGCCGACCGCCGCGCGGGTCAGACCGCGCGGCGGCCGGACAGTCGGTTCGGGTCGGCGGCGTCGGTGTCGGCGGCGTCGGTGTCGTACTCACCCTCGCTCGGGTCCCCAATATCGAACCCGAGACTGGTGTAAAACCCCTTCAGCCGCGGCGCGAACGCCGCGGTGGCGACGTCGGCGTCGCCGTCCCCCTCGGCCCGCCGCACCGCCGCGGCGACGAGCGCGGAGCCGATACCGCGCCCGCGACGCGCCCGCCGGACGGCGACGGCGTCGATGTGACGGCGACCGGGTTCGGGACGGACCCCGACCAGCGCGCCGACGACCGCGTCCGTCCGTTTAAACCGGGCGACGAGTACGTCGCCCGCGTTGATCGCGGCGTCGACGATGTTCGCGTCCGTCTCCAGCATCGCGGCGTCGAGCACGCGGAGGACGTCCACCCGATCGTCGGGCGTCGCGGGTTCGATCGCGATTCCGGCCGGGGCCGTCGCCACTGGCGGGCTCATCCGGATCCGCCCGTTATGAGCCTGAGCAGCTGGACCTCGTCGGCGTCGACGACGCGGTCGCCGGGCACGGGCGAGCCGTCGACGACGACCGATGCCTCCTGCGGGTGATACCCCGCGGCGCGGATCAGGTCGTCGTAGGTCGCGTCGTCGGCGAGGCTGTGCGTTTCGGTCCCCTCGCCGACGACGTCGACGGTCACGTTCATCGCGGGGTCACCACCGATCGGTCCGCCGGGTCACCCGTCCAGCTCCTCGCGGAGCAGCCCGTTCACTTCGCCGGGGTCGGCGCTGCCGCCGGTCGCCTGCATCACCTGTCCGACGAGGAAGTTGATCGCGCCCTCGTCGCCGTCGTGGTAGTCGGCGACGGCGTCGGGGTTCTCGTCGACGGCGGCCGCGACGGCGCGTTCGACCTCGCCGCGTTCGGCCTTGCCGAGCCCCTCGCGCTCGACGATCGTCTCCGGGTCGTCGCCCTCGTCGAGCATCTCGCGGAGGACGACCTCCTCGCCGTTCTTGACGGTGAGCTCCGCGGCGTCGACCAACTCGATCAGTCGGGTGAACTCGTCGAGGCGGTCCTCGACGTCCGTAATCGACATCTCGCGGTAGTTGAGTTCGCCGAGAAGGTTGTCGGCGACCCACGTCGCAGCCAGATCGGGGTCGAACGACTCGGCGACGTCCTCGAAGAAGTCGGCGACCTCCTTGGTCGAGGTGAGCTTCGAGGCCGACTCGCGGTCGAGCCCGTACGCCTCGCGGAAGCGCTCTCGCCGGGCGTCCGGCAGCTCCGGGATCGGTATCTGCGCTTTCCAGTCCGCCACCTCGAGCGCCGGGAGGTCGGCCTCCCGGAAGTAGCGGTAATCCTTCTCGGCCTCCTTCGAGCGCATCGAGACGGTGACGCCGCGCGCCTCGTCCCAGTGGCGGGTCTCCTGTTCGATCTCGCGGCCGCGACGGAGGACGTTGCGCTGGCGGGTCACCTCGTAGGCGAGCGCCTGCTCCGCGCCCTTGTGACTGGAGATGTTCTTCACCTCGGCGCGGTTGGCCGCGGCGAGGGCGTCCGCGGTGATCTCGCCGCTCTCGCCGACGTGCTCGTCGGGGACCAACGAGACGTTGGCGTCGACGCGGAGGCTCCCGTCGCGGGTCGGGTCGAAGACGCCGAGATATTCGAGGACCTCCTCTAACTTCGCTAAGAACGCCCGCGTCTCCGCCGGCGAGCGGAAGTCCGGCTCCGTGACGATCTCCATCAGGGGCGTCCCGGCGCGGTTGTAGTTCACGAGGGTGTGCGTGGCGTTCTCGATCGAGCCGCCGGCGTGCTGGAGGCTTCCGGGGTCCTCCTCGAGGTGCGCGCGGGTGATTCCGATGGTTCGAGGCTCGTCGTCGACGCGGACCTCCAACTCCCCGGCCTGACAGATCGGCGCGTCGTACTGGGTGAGCTGGAAGTTCTTCGGCAGGTCGGGGTAGTAGTAGTTCTTCCGGTGGAACGTGGTCGTCTCGGGGATGTCGGCGTCGATCGCCTTCCCGATCTTCACGGCGGCCTCGACGGCGCCCTCGTTGAGGACGGGGAGCGCGCCCGGCAGTCCGAGACAGGTCGGACACGTCCGCGAGTTGGGCGCTTCGTCCTCGGTGGGCTCCGTCGAACAGCCGCAGAAGATCTTCGTGTCGGTTTCGAGCTGGACGTGGACCTCCAGCCCGATCACGACCGCCGTCTCCTCCGCCGCGGCCTGTGTGCTCATTGGAGGACGCTTGCGCGTGAGCCCCCTAAACCGTGTCGGGACGCGCGTACATGGGCGTGGATGGGCGGGACGATGGTGGTGGAGTGCTCGACTTGGAGATCGTTGATGTCGCAGTTGGTTCTTTATAAACGGGTTGTGCGGCTTATAAGATGACGCTCTTGTGTAGCACATTGTTGATGGCGAGCCATCCTGCGATTCTACGAGATCTCTAGTGATCTGAAAACCGGTCGAAGAACCTCTTTGAGTGCTGGATTCTGTTCCAGGCCGGAACGAGGACTCTGTATCAACAATTTAATCCAAAAGAAAATACACTATTCTTAGATAGATTTACATCTCTATAGAATAACTTATTATTGCAATGCGACGGAGAAAACTATTGGAAAAAAGTAGTACTGGTGTTGGAATTGTCCTCTTTGGTGCGAGCGTTACGGGGAATGCAGCAGCAGACGATAGTACAGTTCATGGTGTGAACACGGACTTTGATCCCGATTCTGAGCGAGCGATTAGGCGGTTCTTCAAAGAATTAGGAGAGGTCGAAAAAGAAGAGGCACGCGTAGAGGTGCACGAAAGCCTTGGTCAGCCACAAGCAAAAGCGATCACAGAGGTGCTCCAAGAAATTGAAGTCGATGTTGTGGTCGACGACCCTACGAACCGAGACGTTTCAACACACTCTGGCAGTTCGAGCGTGTCTGCAGAGGTATCTGGTGAACATTGGGCTTTTAATTACACCGTCTTCTCGTTCGAGTACGAGGTTGAATGGGATTATGACCAAAATGAAGTAAGCAACATCCAAGAGATGGACCGGCCGAATACCTATGACCCCACTTGGTCTGCAGATGGAGAGACAGGGAGTAATTGGATGCACGACAATGGAGATACGTGGAACGGGCGGTCACAACACATGTTCTCCTACGTCGGAGGAGGGTCTATTCCGACGATCGAAGCAACCCCGTGGATCGAGCTTGAGGGAACTGCAGCTGGATTCGGCTTCACAGTAGACTCTGGAGACGGGATATGAAATATTAGGCCCAAAACAAAAAATATATACTCTTTTCCTAATTCTGGTTATTATAGAATGCCTGAAACTCGATCATTCATACAAGAGTGGCAGACGGGTTTATTCATAATCCTGACTTGTGTTATAATTGGATATGGTCTTGGCATTCTAACTTGGCCACTCAGTCCACCACATAGTGGTTTGCTCGGGTTCTCTGGTGGCTTGGTGATTTCATTTCTTATAATATCTTATTTGCTGGGCTAGCAAGCTATTCGCAACGGTTTGGTCGGCCTCTGTTCTGAGAGTGTCTGTTAGGAATTTCAGTTGGTGATGAAAATATGGACTTCGCTCGCGGCTTCGCCGCTCGCTTTTCGAGGCCTCCCTCCGGTCGGCCTCGCATTCGCCCTCGCCGGCTGCCCCTTTGAGTCCCACCCCGCCCAGCAACCACACCGCACCTCACGCCTCCCCAGCCTCGTCGTCGACCTCGCTACGCTCGGCCGACGACTCCAGCGAGGTGCCGGAGGCACCTTTGGCAGCCGTTCGCGCCCTTATGAGGGCGCTCGCCGGGCGCCTCGCGTCGGCTTCGCCGCCGCGGCCCGTCGGCGTCCCCGCGAGCCTGCGAGCGGGGGCTCGAAAACGGCAGTGTTCGGCGCGAGGCGCCGGCGACGCCAACCGCACACGTCTCGTCCAAGTGGCCGTTTCTCCATCACCAGGCTAGGCTGCCCCCGGCGCCACCCAGCGAGCCCGCTCGTGCCGCCGGCGCGTTGCTAAACCCTTATGAACGCGGCCGTGCCACTCCCGGACGTATGAGCGATCTCCCGGACGACTTCGACTGCACCCTCACCAACTGGGAGTACATCTACGGCCTCTGCCGTAACGTCTCGAACGAGGTGAAACGCGCCGACTTCGAGCCGGACGTGATCGTCGCGCTCGCCCGCGGCGGCTGGTTCGCGGGCCGGTGTATCTGCGACTTCCTCGGGCTCGACGACCTGACGAGCCTCAAGATGGAACACTACGTCGGGACCGCAGAGAAGAGCGGCGAGCCGACGGTCCGATACCCGATGCCGGAGGGGAGCGTCGAGGGGAAGAACGTCCTGATCATCGACGACATCGCCGACACCGGCGGCTCGATCCGACGCGCCGAGGAGTACGTCGAAGAGCGCGGCGCCGGCGAGATCCGGACCGCGACGCTCCAGCTTCTGGGCTCCTCGGAGTTCCAGCCGGACTTCGTCGGCGAGCGGCTCGAACAGTGGACGTGGGTCGTCTACCCGTGGAACTTCCTCGAGGACATGATCGACCTCACCGAGGGCGCGATGGAGCGCGCCGATCAGGAAGCGTTCAGCCGCGACGACGTCCGTCATTACCTCGACGAGTATCACAGCATCGGCCGGATCGAGATGGAGGTCGCCCAGCCCGGACGCATCGACGAGGTGCTCGACGAGATGGTCCACCGCGACGTGATCGAACGATCCGGCGTCGACGAGTGGACGCTCGCGGAGTGACTCCCCGATGACGGACGGCCCCCCGGCGCGCGACTCGGGCGACGCCGCCGGTTCGGACGCCGCTCTCGACGCCGTCCTCGACGCCTACGCACTGAAAGACGAGCGGCGCACCGGGTGGCAGCTCCGCGGCGTCGACGAGCCGGAGTCGGTCGCCGCTCACGCGTGGGGCGTGGCGTATCTCGTGCTCGCGTTCGGCGATCGGTTCCGCGAGGAGCTTCCCGGGGTCGACCTCGACCGCGCGCTCCGGCTCGCCGTCGTCCACGACGTCGCCGAGGCGGAGACCGGTGACGTGGCGACACGCGCCGACTCGACGGCCGAGTCGCCCGATCCGGACCGGATGGAAGCCGCCGAGCGCGCCGCGATGCGTGACCTCGCCGGACCGCTACCGGACCGCGTCCGCGACGCGTGGGCGGCGTACGAGGCCCGCGACTCGCCGGAGGCGGTGCTCGTCAAGGAGTGTGACCTGCTCGACACCTGCGTGCAGGCCATCGTCTACGAGCGAGCCGACAGGTACGACCCCGCCGACGGGGAGCCGGACGCGTTCCGCGAGTACGACGCGCTCGACGAGTTCTTCGCGACGACCGAAGCGCGGCTCCGGACGGACGCCGGCAGAGCGCTGTTCGAACGGCTTCGAGCGCGGTATCTGAGCGAGCGAGCGCAGGAGTGAGCGATCGGACCGCTCGCCGGCGGGGCCGCTCGCCGAATCGCGTTGTGATGTTCGACGACTGTCAAACGACGAAAACGACGACTGAGTCAGTCCCCGCCGAAGCCGACGACTGAATCGCTCCCCGCCGAAGCCGACGACTGAATCGCTCCCCGCCGAAGCCGACGACCGAGTCGGTCTCGGGTGCGCGCCGGGTGCGACTCGACGGGATCGACGCCCGATATTGCGCTCGCTCCCGACACGACGTTTTCATCCGCGTTGAGCCGCCTCCGACCGGATTAACTCGGCTAAAACCGCGCCCAAACCGGCCCGAGCGCCTCTCCCCCTTTTATTAACTCACTCGCTACGTGGAGTTGCAATGTTCGAAACAGATCCGCTCACGACGGTAACGCTCGCAACCGACGCGGCGACGGTGGCCATGCAGGCCGGCCCGCCGGCGGACGTCGCCTCGCAGGCCCCCGCGTTCGTGCAAGAGATACTCGGTCACGTCTCAGATACGGCCGGCGACGCGGCCGGTGGGATCGGCGAGACGGTCAGCGGCATGACACCCGGCGGCGACGCGGCCGAGCGAGCGAACGAGGCCGCGGGGAACGCCCCCGGGCGATAGAATCTGCGCTCCGACCGCCGTCGGCCGCGTCGGCCACGGTGTTCCCCTGCCGCCCATTCCGTCCTTATAAGTATCGAGCCCGCAGACCGGCAGGTATGACATCGGACGCGGGTAGCGAGGCGCCCGATGACGATCGGGCGGGCGACGCCGAGCGCGCCAGCGACGCCGACTCGTCGCTCGTCGATCGGTGGACTGCGCTCGACCGCGGCTGGCAGGCGCTCGCGCTCGGACTGGGGATCGTCGCCGCGCACGCCGCGGGACAGGGGGCCGGCGTCTTCTAATGGGTCTCGTCGCCGCCGCGCGCCCCTACCTCCCCGGTCTGGCGCTGTTGGTCGTCGGGGCCGCCCTCTCGCAGCTCGTCGCCGGCGCGGTCGACGGGCTCCAGCCGCTCGTCGTCGCCGTCGCGCTCGGCGTCGTCGTCGGCAACACGGTCGGGACGCCTGCAGCGGCGGAGCCGGGGGTCGGCGTCGACAAGCTCTTCTTGGAGACCGGAATCGTCCTCCTCGGCGCGGCGGTCGTCGTCGGGGAGTTCCTCGCCGCGGGTCCGACCGTCCTCGGGCTCGTGCTCGCGACGGTCGCAGGGGGGCTCGTGCTCGCCGAGCTGATCGCGCGGCTGCTGTTTCGGCTGGACGGAACGGCCCCCTCGCTGCTCGCGGCGGGCGCGAGCATCTGTGGCGTCTCCGCGGTCGTCGCGATCGGTCGCGTGCTCGACGCGCGCGCCGCCGCGATCACCTTCGCCGCGGCGACGATCCTCCTCTTCGACGCCGTCACGCTCGTCGCGTTCCCGCTCGCGGGTGAGTGGCTCGGGCTGACGAGCCGACAGTTCGGCGTCTGGGCCGGCGTCAGCATGTTTTCGACCGGCCCCGTCGCCGCCGCCGGGTTCGCCCACTCGCCGGAGGCGGGCCAGTGGGCGACCGTGACGAAGCTCGCACGCAACTCCCTGCTCGGGGGCGTCGCGATCGCCTACTCGCTGGCGTACACCGCCCGCTCCGCGACGGAGCCCGGCGTGCGGCGGCTGTGGGCGGAGTTTCCGAAGTTCCTCCTCGGCTTCCTCGTCGTCGCCGCGGTCGCGAACAGCGGGCTGCTCTCGCCCGCCGCGCTGGAGTCGATCGGCCGCGTCTCCGACGCGCTGTTCACGCTCGCGTTCGTCGGGCTCGGGCTCTCGATCCGGCTCCGCGAGATGCGCGCGGTCGGCGGGGCGGCCGTCGGCGCGGTCCTCGTTCACCTGCTGGTCGTGAGCGCGCTCGCGCTGGCGGCGGTGCGATGGCTGCTGTGAGCGTCACCCGGCTTCAGTCCCTATAAGTACCGAGCGGGCGGAATCGGAGTATGAGTACGATCGGCTTCATCGGCGGCAGCGGCATCTACGAGGCGCTCCCCCTGAACGACGTGCGGGAGGTCGAGTTCGACACGCCCTACGGCGAGCCGAGCGACGCGATCACGATCGGCGAGTTCGCGGACACGGGTCGAGAGGTCGCGTTCCTCCCGCGGCACGGCTCGAACCACGGCGTCTCGCCGACGGACCTCCCCTACCGCGCGAACATGTACGCCTTGAAAAAGGCGGGCGTCACGCACATCTTCGCGTCGAACGCGGTCGGGAGCCTGAGAGACGAGCTCGAGCCCGGCACGCTCGTCGTCCCCGATCAGATCTACGACCGCACCAAACACCGCGACCTCTCGTTTTACGGCGACGGTGTCGTCGTCCATCAGCCGTTCGCGGACCCGTACAGCCCCGAGCTCGTCGATCACCTCACCGAGGCGGCCGAGTCGGCGGTCGGCGGCGACGGCGACGACGGCACGACGGTCGTCAAGGGCGGCACGTACGTCTGTATCGAGGGGCCGCAGTACTCCACGCGCGCGGAGTCGGAATTCTACAAGCGCCAGGGGTGGGACCTCGTCGGCATGACCGCGATCCCGGAGGCGAAGCTCGCTCGCGAGGCCGAGATCGCGTACGCGACGATCGCCGGGGTCACCGACTACGACGTCTGGAAGGAGGACAGCGAGGTGACGCTCGAGGAGGTGCTCGAGAACGCCGAAACGAACCAAGAAGCGATACAATCCGCCGTCGAGGAGGCCGTCCGAACGCTCCCCGACGATCTGTCGTGTGACGCACACACCTCGCTGGCGGGCACCGTCAACACGCCGACGGAGGCGATCCCCGAGGCGACCCGCGAACGCGTCGAGCCGCTGCTGGGCGAGTACCTGTGAGGGCTGCCGGGCGAGTACCTGAAAGGCGGGCGCGTCGCTCTCGCGACGATCGGTTGTCAAACCGTTGCTGCGCTCGGTTCCGCCCTACCGCGGGTACCAAGCGAGCGGGTGGTCGGCGGAGAGGTCCAGGGTCACCGGCTCGTTCAGCCCGAACTCCTCGACGTGGTTGTGCAGGCAGTGGACCGTGTCGCCGGACTCCAGTTCGACCCGGTAGACGAACGAGGGGCCGACGTACTGTCGCGAGGTGATGATCCCGTCCGCGAGCTCCGGGCTCGCCGGCGTCGCCCTGAGGTCGTCCGGCCGGACGAGCACGTCCACCGGCGCGCCGTCGTAGACGGTGTCGTACCCCTCCAGCGTCACCGCGTCGAACCGACCGACGCCCGTTTCGACCTTCCCGTCCCGGAGTTCGCCTTTGAGGAACGACGCCCGACCGAGGAAGGAGGCGACGAACTTCGACTCGGGGCGCTCGAACACCGCCTCCGGACGGCCGACCTGCTCGATCTGCCCCTCGTTCATCACGGCGACGCGGTCGGAGATTGAGAGCGCCTCCTCCTGGTCGTGCGTGACCGAGACCGCCGTGACGCCGGCCGCTTTGAGGATCTGTCGGACCTCCTCGCGCATCTCCACGCGCAGTCGCACGTCGAGGTTCGAGAACGGCTCGTCCAAGAGGAGCACCTCGGGTTCGGGCGCGAGCGACCGCGCGAGCGCGACGCGCTGCTTCTGTCCGCCGGAGAGCTGATCCGGCGTCTTCTCGCCGTGGTCGGCCATCTCGACCAGTTCGAGCAGCTCGTCGACGCGGGCCGCGGTCGCCTCGCCGTCCGCGTCGGCGAGCCCGAACGCGATGTTCTCACGGACCGTCAGGTGCGGGAACAGCGCGAAGTTCTGGAAGACGATCCCGACGTCCCGTCGCTCCGGCGGGACGAAGGTTCCGTCCCCGGCGACGGTCTCGTCTCCGATCGTGATCGTCCCGTCGGTCGGCGCTTCGAGCCCCGCGATCGCCCGGAGGGTCGTCGTCTTCCCGCAGCCGGACGGGCCGAGAAAGGTGAGCAGTTCGCCGGGCCGCACGTCGAGCGAGACGCCGTCGACGGCGGTTTCCGGCCCGAACTCCTTCGTGACCTCCGACAGCGACAACACCGGATCCGGCTCGGGATCCGCGGGCGACCCGCTCGACTCCCCGCTCGATCGTCTCGTGCCGACTGATTTCGTGTGAGCCATCGATATCTCGAACGCCGCAACGTCGGCGTCTCCTTGCTGACGATACGTATTTTAGGAACACCTAAAAGCATATCGCTCGATTCCGCGCAGCGACAATCTCCCGGCGACCGCAGGCGGGCCGGGACTCAGGCCAACTCGCGTTCGATCACGCCACGATGGTCGCGGATCGCGTCGGCGTCGAGCGCGACCGACTCGTCGCCGACCGACAGCGACAGCGTTCCGTCGGTCGTCACGTCGCCGAGCCGGAACACGGGGCGATCGCCGGCGAGGTCGGCGACCGCCTCGGGGTCCGTGGTCTGGACGACCAGTCGGCCGGGCGTCTCCTCGAAGGCGGCGATCCGGTCGGGCAGCGTCACGTCCGCGCCGGCCGCCTCGGTCACCAGCTCCGCGAGCGCGACCGCGAGCCCGCCGTCGCTCACGTCGTGTGTCGCGAGCGTCGCCTCGTGGCGCGCGATCGCCGCGAGCGTCGCGACGAGGTCGGCCAACTCGCCGTCCCCAGAGCGGGGGAGCTCCGGGAACCGATCCGTTCCGCCCGTCTGTGCGAGGTACTCGGAGCCGCCGAGCGCGTCGCCGCTCGCCCCGACGAGCAGCAGCTCGGAGTCGTCGGCGCGGTCCGCGTCGAGGGCGGCCGGCGGCGCGTCGTACCCCCGTTTGGTTCCGATCAGCGCGAGCGTCGGCGTCGGCGGAATCGGGCCGGCGACGCTGTCGTTGTACAGCGAGACGTTGCCACCGACGACGGGAGCGTCGAGGTCGGCACAGGCGTCGGCGAGCCCGTCGACGATTCCCTTGAAGCCGCCGTAGACGTCCGGCTTCTCCGGGTTGCCGCCGTTGAGACAGTCGACCGCGGCCAGCGGGACCGCACCCTTCGCCGCGAGGTTCGTCGCGTTCTCTACGGCGACTGCGCGGGCGCCCTCGTACGGCGCGGTCTCGGTCCACTTGGGGTTCGCGCCCGCGGAGAGCGCCAGCCCGACGCCGTCGGGGTCCGCGACGTCGCCGTCGCCGGTCCCGTCACCGCTCCCGTCTCCCGACTCCGTCTCTCGGATCGCCATAATCGCGGCGTCGTCGCCGGGCTTCATCGCGGTTCGGACGCCGACCTCGTGGTCGTACTGCCGGTACACCCAGCGCTTGCTCGCGGTCGAGGGCGCGGCGACGACCGCCTCGACCGCCTCGGCGAGCCCGGGCGCGGAGTCGGGGAGCGCACGCTCCGGCTGGGTCGGCGTCTCGCTCGCGAGGTCGTTCATCGGGGCGCCGTCGGCGAGGAACTCGGCGTCGACGTCGACGACGACCGCAGATTCCGCGTGGTCTCCCTCTCGGCTGCCCGCGAACGTACAGACGTAGTTCCCGTCGGTCACCTCGCCGATGACCGAGCAGCCGAGGTCGAACCGGTCGGCGAGTTCGCGCACGCGGTCGACGTCGTCGGGAGCGACCTCGTAACACATCCGCTCTTGGCTCTCGGCGAGCAGGATCTCCGTCGCGTTCATCTTCGGCTCGCGCTGGTGGACGCGGTCGAGGTCGATCCGGGCGCCGAGCCCGCCCTTCGCGACGAGTTCGGAGGAGGCGCCGCCGAGACCCGCCGCCCCGAGATCGCGCGCCGACAGGACGAGGGTCTCGTCGACGAGCGCCTCGTTGCACTCGATCAGCCGCTTTTCGGCGTAGGGGTCACCGACCTGCACCGCGGGTCGGTCTTCCGTTTCGGCGTCCTCAGCGAGGTCCTCGGAAGCGAACGACGCCCCGCCGAGCCCGTCGCGCCCGGTGCCGTTACCGACGAGGACCAGCTTGTTCCCGGGCTCCTGTGCGGTGGCCGTGACCAGCCGGTCCTCGTTCGTGAGCCCGACGCAGGCGACGTTGACGAGGGGGTTCCCCTCGTAGCCGTCGTGGAAGGCGACGCTGCCGCCGACGGTCGGGACGCCGATGCAGTTGCCGTAGTGGGAGATCCCCTCGACGACGCCCTCGAACAGGTAGCGGGAGCGCTCGCGGTCGAAGCCGCCGAAGTACAGCGAGTCGAGCAAGGCGATGGGGTACGCGCCCATCGACATCGTGTCGCGGACGATGCCGCCGACGCCGGTCGCGGCCCCGTCGAACGGGTCGACGAAGGAGGGGTGGTTGTGGCTCTCGACGCCGAAGGTGACGTACTGGTCGCCGTAGTCGTCGGCGTCGCGGTCGGCGGGGGGCGTGTCGGCGGCCGCGGGGTCGGGTAAGGCGAGAACGGCGGCGTCGTCGCCGGGGCCGACGACGACCTGCTCGCCCTCGCTGTCGAACGCCGAGAGGAGGGGCCGCGAGGAGCGGTACGCGCAGTGTTCGCTCCAGAGGTTCTCGAACAGCGCGGCCTCGGCCGTCGTCGGCTCCCGGCCGAGTTCGGCGGCCACGAGCTCGCGGTCCGGTTCGGACAGACTCATTCACTTACGTGGTTATCGAGCCGGTTCTAATGCTTTTCTATGCGCACGTTCGTGGGGTGATACGGTGTCGATCGATCACCCCGCGAGCAGCGCGGTCCCGTACACCGCGAGTGCGCCGGCCGCGCCGATCGCCAGCGCCTTCGTGTTCAGCCGCACCGCGCGCTTCCGATCGGCGGCCAGCGCCTCCTCGTCGTCCACCCGATTGGTGCCGTTGCCGATGTCGAACACCCCGATGCCCGCGAAGCCGACGCAGAACCGCTCGCGGTACTGCACGTAGCCCATCGCGGCGCCGTACAAGGGGAACATCGCGATCAGCAGCGTCCAGCGCGGCCACCCGACGGCGAGGACGGCGGCGACGTGGCCGACCGCGAGGAGGAACGACCCGACCCCGAGCAGGAGCCGCCGCCGCTGCTGGGCCGGTCCGATGTTGCAGACCCCCGGTTGATACTCCATACGATTCGTTGGGGGTCGGCGCAGAAAAACGCATCCGGATCTGGGGGGTTCCGGTGGGAGATAGTGGGAGGGGTCCGGTGTGAGGAAGTGATGGGATTTCGATGAGAGGCCCCGAGGGCCTCCCTTTACACAGATTGTTCAATCGAAATTATAATATGTTTCTGATACGTGGTCACATTTCAGGACGCAGTCAGCGACTCCTTTATTACCTAACGGATGAAATTTTGACGTAGATGCGTACATGACGGACGGCGAACGTCACGAGCGGAAACTACGCCGCTACGAGACCATTCTGGAGTCGATAGACGACGCCGTCTACGCCGTGCGTTCCGACGGCACCATCGCGTACGTCAACGACCGCTACGCCGAGATGAAAGGCGTCGACCGCGAGGAGCTGATCGGAACCGACATCTACGACTGGGTGGCCGAGGAGACCGCGGAGAAAGCGCGTCGTATTCGCGGCGAGATCGAACGCGGAGAGCGGGAGGCGGGCGCGGTCGAATACGAGTTTCAGACGGCGGACGGCGAGCGCTTCCCCGTGGAGATGCGGTTCGGTCAGGTCACGGGCGAGGCGGGTGAGGAGCTGGACCGCGTCGGCGTCATCCGCGACGTGCGCGAGCGGAAGCGGCGCGAGGAGTCGCTTCGACGGAAGAACGAACGCCTCGACGAGTTCGCCTCGATCGTCTCACACGATCTCCGGAGCCCCCTCAGCGTCGCCGCCGGACGGCTCGACCTCGCCCGTGAAGAGTGTGACTCCCCGCACCTCGACGACATCGCCCGCGCGCACGACCGCATGGAGGAACTCATCGACGACCTGCTGACGCTGGCCCGCAACGGCGACGACGTCGAGGCCGTCGATCGAGTCGCCCTCGACGAACTCGTCGCGGAGTGTTCGGAGGGGGTCGAGACCGCGGGAGCGACGCTCCGCGTCGAGACGACGCGCGCGATTCGCGCCGACCGGAGCCGACTCAGACAGCTCTTCGAGAACCTCGTGCGGAACAGTGTGGAGCACGGCTCCACTGGCAACCGGACGGAGTCCGGTGACAGCGTGGACCACGGCTCCACTAGCAACCGGACGGAGTCCGGTGACAGTGTGGAGCACACCGACGAGCCCGTCGAGATCACCGTCGGCGACCTCGACGGCGGATTTTACGTGGCGGACGACGGGCCCGGTATTCCGGCGGCGGACCGCGACCGCGCGTTCGAGACGGGGTACTCCACCGCGGACGGCGGCACCGGATTCGGGCTGAGCATCGTCGAGGCCGTCGCCGCGGCGCACGGCTGGGACGTGCGGATCACCGACGCGGCCGACGGCGGCGCCCGGTTCGAGTTCACCGGGGTCGACGTGCTCGACGAGCGCGACTGACCGGCTTCTTCCCCGCCGACCGCGACCCGCGGTAGCAACCGTAAAAAGGGCTCCCGACGACGACTCCGTGTGAAACGCATCCAGCTCGGCAACACCGTGTTCGAGGGCGAGAACGCCGTCTACCTGCTGGACGGCGAGACGACGGGGCTGGTCGACACCGGCGTCGCGCTCCCCGAGGTGCGCGAGGAGCTGGAGCAGGCGCTCGCCGAGCACGGATACGAATTCGCCGACATCGACGCGATCGCGCTCACGCACTGGCACCCGGACCACGCCGGGCTCGCCGGCGAAATCCAGGCCGCGGGCGGCGCGGACGTGTACGTCCATGCGGCCGACGCGCCGCTCGTGGACGGGACGGAGACGCCGCTGACCGAGGACCGCGACCTCCAGCGAGCGGTGTTCGACCGGTGGGGGCTTCCCGAGCCGGACCGAGACCGGTTGACCGCCTTCTTCGACGGCGTGAGCGCGGGGCTCAGCGGCCGCCCGGCCGACGTGACGACCGTCGTCGACGGCGACGTGGTCGACGTCGGCGGCGTCGCGCTCGAAGCCGTCCACCTGCCGGGCCACACCGCCGGTCTGACCGGGTTCGCGTTCGACCCGCGCGAGGTCCCCGGTCACGAGCCAGTTCGGTGGGAGACGGCGGACGGACGGGGGAGCGGCGACCCCGAGGAGTTGTTCACCGGCGACGCGCTGCTCCCGAAGTATACCCCGAACGTCGGCGGCGCGGACGTCCGGGTTGACGCGCCGCTGGCGGCGTACGCGCGGAGCCTCGTCCGGATCGTCGAGCGCGACGTCGACGCCGCCCACCCCGGTCATCGCTGGCGGATCGACGACCCGAACCGCCGTGCCGCGGTGATCCTCGACCACCACCGCCACCGGACGCGGCGCGTGCTCGACGTCCTCGCTGACGGCGGGCCCGCGACCCCGTGGGAGGTCTCCGCCGAACTGTTCGGCGACCTCGTCGACATCCACATCCTCCACGGGCCGGGCGAGGCGTTCGCGCACCTCGACCACCTCGCCGATGCCGGGGTCGTCGAACGCGACGGCAATCGCTACCGACTCGTCGACCCCGACCCCGACGTCGACGCGCTGTTCCCGACGACCCGGTTCGACGACCTCGTCGACGGAGCGTCGGAGGCGTAGCCGCCGGAACGAGGCGAGTTCTCGCCGACGGAACGCCGAAAGCTATTCCCGCGATAGGGCGTATCCACGCACGTGAAGCGGGATACCCTCGCTGCGGTCCTCCTCGCCCTCCTCGCGGTCGTCGCGCTCGGCGTCGCCGCCGCGACGCTCGACTCGGCCGTCTCCCTCGACGGCGGCGGCCTCGGCGGCGGCGACGGTTCGGCCGCCGGCCCCGACGGCGACGACGACCAGACCGGCGTGTCGTCCTCGCCGGGCGGCGAGTTCGCGGTCACGCCCCCACCGGTCTGCGTCGAGGGGCTTCGAGAGCCGCCGGGGCTCCTCCTCTTCGCCGGGATTCTCGTCGCCGTCGGCGTCTTCGCGTACCGGGACACGGGCTCTCGGTTCGCGGCGGTCACCGTGGCGACGACGCTCGGCGTCCCCCTCGGCGCGCTGTGGTGGCTGGTGTCCGTCTGCCGACCGCTCGACGCGGCTTTCGACGCCGCGTTCGGCGGCGAGAGCGACGGAGCGGGAATCCTTCCCGAGAGCGACGGCGGCGGCGGTACCGGACTGGGAGGCGGCGGCGACGGTGCGGTGTCGACGCCGGAGGCGCTGTTCGCGGTCGTCGTGGTCGTCGCGCTCCTCGCGAGTCTCGCCGTCCTGCTCGCCGCCGCCGGCGACGACGACCCCCACGCGGCCGCCGGCGACGGCAGCGAGGAGCCGACGGACGAGCGGCGTCCGGACCTCGGCGCGGTCGGACGAACCGCCGGCGAGGCGGCCGACCGGATCGAGTCGTCGGACGCCGACAACGAGGTGTACCGCGCGTGGCGCGACATGACCGCGGTCCTCGACGTCGAGCGCCCCGAGTCGTCGACGCCAGCGGAGTTCGCGGCCGCGGCGGTCGACGCCGGCGTCGACGAGGGGCCCGTCGCCGACCTCACTGCGGTGTTCGAGCGGGTCCGGTACGGCGGCGAGGACCCGACCGAGGACCGCGAGCGGCGGGCCGTCGAGGCGCTCCGTCGGATCGAGCGGCGACACGGGGGTGACGAGTAGTGCGCCTCCTCGTCGCCGTGGGGGTGACGGCGGTCGCGGTCGGGTTCGTCGCCGCGGTCGACCGCGGCGTGGCGGCGGCGATCGACCCGTCGACCGCGGTCGTCACGTTGATCGGGCTGTTCGGCGTCGTGCAAGGCGTCAGATACGCCAACGGTCGCCGGGGCCGAGAGCGCCGGGCGACGGACCTCGGAGAGCCGGAGCGCCGGACCCGAGCGACCGTCCCCGGCGCCGACCTCGACGACCGGATTTCGCGACTGACGACCGGCTCGCGCGGCAGCTACCGGTCCCGGACGGAGCTCCGCAGTCGGGTCCGGGCCGTCGCGGTCGCGGTCGTCGCCAACGACCGAAACCGATCGACCGGGGACGCGGAACGCGCCGTCAGGAGCGGCGCGTGGACGACCGACCCGACCGCGGCCGCGTTCTGCTCGTCAGAGCGGTCGTACCCGCTCCGGGTGCGTCTCCGCGCCGTCGCCACCGGGGGGTCGCGGTACGAATACGGACTCCGCGCGGCCATGGACGCCATCGAGCGGATCGAATCCCGGGACGGGCGCGCTCACGAAGACGAGTCGGGCGGTCGGTCGGCCCCCTCCCGTCGACCGGCGGTGGACCGATGACCGCAGACGAGGGGGCCGCGTCGACCGACGACCGGCGTCGTCGGCCCCGCCCCCCGCTCGAGACGGGACGCTGGGACGGGGTCACCGGGGTGGCGCTGGCGCTCGTCGGCGTCGGCGTCGTCGCGCGACAGCCCGGCCTCGTCGTGCTCGGCGCGGTCGGGGTCGGTTACGCGCTCTACGAGCGGATCGGCGAGGCGCCCGCGGCCACGCTCGCGGTGACGCGGACCGTGAGCGACGACGCACCGTCGCCGGGCGACGAGGTGACCGTCAGCGTCCGGGCGCGAAACGTCGGCGACGACGCCCTCCCGGACCTCCGGCTCGTCGACGGGGTTCCGCCCGGCCTAGCGGTTGTCGACGGCCCGGCGCGGATCGCGACCGCGCTCCGACCCGGCGCGACGGCGACGTTCGGGTACACGGTGCGGGCGAGCCGCGGCGAACACGAGTGGGACGCGACCACGGCCGTCACCCGCGACGCGGCGGGATCGCGTGAGCGCGCGACGGCGATCGACGCCGATCCCGCGACGCGGATCGTCTGTACGCCGGAGCTGGCCGCCGGCGGTGACCTCCCGCTTCGGGGGCTGACGACGACCGACCACGGACGCGTTCCGACAGACCTCGGCGGGTCGGGCGTCGAGTTCTACGCCACCCGCGAGTACCGTCGCGGGGACCCGCTCGCGCGGATCGATTGGAACCGTCGGGCGCGGACCGGCGAGCTGTCGACGCTGGAGCTGCGCGAGGAGCGCGCGGCGACCGTCGTCCTGCTGATCGATACACGCGAGGCGGCGTACGTCTCGAGCGATCCCCGTGGCGACACCGCCGTCGAGGCGAGCGTCGAGGCGGCCGGACAGGCGTTCACCGCGCTGCTCGCCGGGGGTGACCGAGCCGGGATCGCCGCGCTCGGCCCGCGCGACTGCTGGCTGTCGCCGGGGGTCGGCACGGCACACGCCGCCCGCGGGCGTCAGACGCTGGCGACGGACCCCGCGCTGGCGCCGACGCCGAGCGACGAGCAGTTCTACCGGTCGCTGTGGCTCCGCCGGTTCCGACGGCGGCTCCCGGCCGACGCGCAGGTGTTGTTCTTCACGCCGCTCGTCGACGACCTCCCCGTGCGGCTCGCGCGACAGATCGACGCGTACGGCCACCTCGTCACCGTCCTCTCCCCGGACGCGACCGCCGGCGAGACGCTCGGGCAGCGGCTCGTCCGGTTCGAGCGGCGGGAGCGACTCCGGCGGCTCCGATCCGAAGGGATCCGGGCCGTCGAGTGGGGGGCAGAGTCGTTCCCGGTCGCGGTCGCGAGGGCGACGAGCCGGTGGTCGCGATGACCGACGGGACCGCCGTGGAGGGAAGCGCTCCCGACTCCGGATCGGTGCCCGAGCGCGACGCCCGGCCGCCGACGCTGTCGGTCGTCGCCGGCCTCGTCGCCGTCGCTGTCGCGGCCTCGGCCGTCCTCCTCGCGGCGCCCGTCGCCGGGGCGGTCGTGGGGGCGGCGACCGTCGTGTTCGCCGCCGGCCTGTTCCGTCGGTCCGCGCGGCTCCTGTCGTGGGGTGCAGGGGTCGGGCTCGTCGGCATCACGGTCGCAGGGTACCTCGGCGGGGCGGTAGAGCCACTGCTCGTCGGCGGCGTCGCGCTCGCGTTCGCGTGGGACGTCGCCGACCACGGGCTCTCGGTGGGCGAGCAGGTCGGGCGCGAGGCGCGGACGAGACGGAACGTGGCCGTTCACGCCGGAACGAACCTGCTCGTCGGCGGGCTCGCCGTCGGCGTCGCCTACGGGGTCTCCGTCGCGGCCGGCGGCGGCCGACCGATCGCGGCGCTCGCTCTGTTGCTCTTCGGCGGCGTCGTGCTGGCGTCCGCGTTCCGGTGACCGGTCCGACCGATCGCCGCCCCTTTTGTACTCCGCCGCCGACGGTCGGGTATGCACACCGCAGCGATCGCAGGGGCCGCCGCGACCGTCGCCACCGGGCCGGTGAGGTGGTCGGCGTGACGGACCTGGTGACGTTCGGCGAGACGATGCTCCGGCTCTCGCCCCCGCGCGGCGACCGGTTAGAGACCGCGACCGAGTTCGACGTGCAGGCGGGCGGCGCGGAGAGCAACGTCGCCGTCGGCGCGTCGCGGCTCGGCGCGGACGCCGTCTGGCTCTCGAAGCTCCCGGAGTCGCCGCTCGGCCGGCGGATCGTCGGCGAGCTGCGGAGCCACGGCGTCAGAACCGGCGTCGCGTGGGCCGACCCGGCCGAGAGCCGCGTCGGCACGTACTACCTCGAACACGGCGGCGAGCCCCGCGGGACGAACGTGATCTACGACCGGCGCGACGCCGCCATCACGACCGTCGAGCCGGGCGAGCTCCCGACCGGCGCGCTCGGGTCCGCGTCTCGGTTCCACACCACCGGGATCACGCCGGCGCTCTCCGAGCGGGCCGCCGAGACGACGACCGCCCTGTTGCGCGCAGCCGGCGAGGCGGGCGTCACCCGGTCGTTCGACCTGAACTACCGCGCGAAGCTCTGGGACCCGGAGACCGCCAGATCCACGTACGAGGAGCTGTTCGACCACGTCGACACGCTGTTCGTCCCGCGTCGGGACGCCCGCGAGGTGCTCGGGCGGGAGGGGGACGCTGTGGAGATCGCACACGGGCTCGCCTCGGCGTTCGGCTTCGAGACGGTGATCGTCACGCGCGGGACGGAGGGGGCGGTCGCGCTACGCAACGGCGAGGTGAACGAGCAGGGAGTCTTCGACGCGGAGACGTTCGACGCGATCGGCACCGGCGACGCGTTCGTGGCGGGGTATCTTGCGAAGCGAGTCGCGGGGGGCGGCGTCGCCGCCGCGCTGGAGTGGGCCGCCGCGGCCGGGGCGCTGAAACGGACGATCGGCGGCGACGTCGCCGTCATCACGCCGGCAGACGTCGCGGGCGTCGTCGACGGCGCCGGCGGAATCGACCGGTAGCGGTCGCGAGATACTATAACGAGACGTCCGTTTCCATGTCTTCCGTCGCCTCCTTGAGGCCGTCTTCGCGAGCGGTGGCGGCGTGTGACCCCTCGATCGCGGCGTCGGTGAGCAGCTCGCGGAACTCGTCGCGGAACCGGTCGTTCGCGCGGGTAGAGGTCAGGTCGACGCGCGCGACCGTCGCGTACTCGGCGACGGTGTCGATCTCGGCGTCGAGCGTCTCCGCGCAGTCGACTATCGAGCTCCCCTCCGCGGTCAGCCGCTTGAGGTCCGCGTACGTGAAGTCGGCGTCCTCGGGGACCTCACGGTCGGACTCGCGGACGAGGTGAAGGTCGAGCCGGGCGTCGCGAACGGTCTCGCGGTCGATCGCCACGGTCTCGTCGTCCGACTCGGTCTCCGCGGCGACTGCCTCGGCGATCGCCGCGTCGTCCGACTCCTCGAACCGGCCGCGGGCGATCCGGGCGTACGTCGCGTCGTCGAGGTCGGTCGAGAAGCCGTAGCGCTCGCGCATGGTCGCGACCAGCTCGCGAACGCGCTCCTCGATCGCGGCCTCGTCGCGGTCGGTGAGGGTCCCGGGCGACTCCGCCTGTCGCTCGGTGACGGTGTCGGACCCCGTGGTCTCGACGAAGATGTCGCGGAGCTCCGAGGTTTTCTCGTCCATGGACGGCATACTACGGCCGCCGAACTCAAAAACCTCGCGTCCGTTCGTCAACGATGGCCGCCGCTCGCTGCCGGGCCACCGCGCTGCAGTCGGGGTTGCCGCGTCGTCGTCGAGGTTGCTGCTCCGCCGTCGAGGTTGCTGCCCTGCCGTCGAGGTTGCTGCTCCGCCGTCGAGGTTGCTGCCCTGCCGTCGAGGTTGCCGCGTCGTCGTCGGAGCCCCCTCCGTCGCTTGCGGGTGCCGTCAACCAGTAGCTTCAAGTTGGTTTACGAGCGTCTCGTGGATATGGCAACCAACACGCAGTCGGTCGACCTCGTCGGCGACGAGGCGGCGACGAACTTGGCACGCGCGGCGCTTTTCGCCGCGCTCGTCGGCGCGTTCGCGTACGTCTCCTTCCCGCATCCGTTCTCGGCGTCGCCGATCACGCTGCAGGTGCTCGGTGTGTTCCTCGCCGGGATATTCCTCGGTCCGGTGTGGGGCGGCGGCGCGCTCGTCCTCTACCTCGCGGCGGGCGCGCTCGGAGCGCCCGTCTTCTCGGCCGGAACCGGCGGGCTCGGCGTGCTGGTCGCGGCGCCGACGCTCGGATACCTCTGGTCGTACCCGTTCGCCGCGGCGCTCGTCGGGTACGTCGTTCACGGCGGGGTGACGCTCCGCGACCTCGACGGCGTGGGCGTTCCGCGGCTCGTCGGGGCGATGCTCGCGGGGACGGTCGTGATCTACGCGCTCGGGGTCGCCGGGATGGCGGTCGTCCTCGAACTCACCCTCGTGGAGGCGTTCCTCACCGGCGCGCTCGCGTTCGTCCCGTTCGAGGGCGTGAAGATGGCGGCCGCGATCGGCGTCGTCCGGTCGGACGCGATCGCCGCGAGCTGAGGCCTCGAGTGACCGATCCGGAGGCGGTTCGATGATCGACGTCGACGGCGTCACCTGCCGGTACGGGGGCGGGAGCGACAGCAGCGGCGCCGCGGAGCCGACCGGGACCGATCAGAGCGGCGTCACCGCGGTCGACGACGTCACCCTCGCGATCCCTGACGGCGAGTTCCTCCTCGTCGCGGGCGCGAACGGATCGGGAAAGACGACGCTCGTCCGGACGTTCAACGGGCTCGTGACGCCAGACGCGGGCAGCGTCGCGGTCAACGGAACCCCCGTCGGCGACGATCTCGTCGCCGCCCGGACCGCCGTGGGAATGGTGTTTCAGGACCCCCGCGACCAGCTGGTCGCCGCGACCGTCGGCGCTGACGTGGCGTTCGGCCCGGAGAACCTCGGGCTCGCACGCGCCGAGATCGACCGCCGAGTGGACGAGGCGCTGGCGGCCGTGAACATGACGGGCCGAGGCGAGGACCGGATCGAGACGCTCTCCGGCGGCGAGCGCGAGCGCGTCGCGATCGCGGGGGCGCTCGCGATGGAGCCGGACCACCTCGTCTTAGACGAGCCGTTCACCGGGCTCGACGAGCCCGCACGGCGGTCCGTCCTCGACCGCCTGCGAGCGCTCAACCGGGCGGGAACGAGCGTGATCGTCGTCACGCACGACCTCCGGGACGTGTTCGCACTCGCCGACCGCGTCGTCGGGCTCTCTGGAGGGCGGGTCGCGGTCGATGCACCGCCGGCCGACGCGCTCGACGCGCTCCCCGGGCTGGACGTGCGAGTGCCCGCGACGGTTGCCGGCTCGTCCGGCGAACCGATTACGACCGAGCGAACGGCCTCGCCCGACGAGACCGACGAGACCGACGAGACCGACGAGACCGACGAGACCGACGAGACCTGTGAGACCGACTCGTGACCCTCGCGTACGTCCCCGCCGAATCCCTCGCGCACCGCTTGGACCCCAGATCGAAGCTCCTCGTGCAGTTCGGCTTCGCGGCCGCCGCCTACGCGCACACGACGCCCCGCGGGCTCGCCGTCCTGACGGTCGTCGCCGCCGGCGCTCTGTGGGCCGCGAACGGCGACCTCAACGACCTGTGGGGGTACCGGTTCGCGCTACCCTTCCTCCTCGTCGCTCCCCTCGTGGCGGGGGCGACGCTCGGGGACCCGTGGTTTCGACTCGACCGCGCCGCGGATTCCGCGCTCGCGAGCTACCGCGTCCTGCTCGTGCTCGTCGTCGCCGCCGCGTACGTCAGATCGACCCCGGTCCGGGAGTCTCGGGCCGCGATACAGCACGCGGTCCCGGGGAAGCCCGGCCAGTTCCTCGGGGTGGGCGTCGCGCTCGTCTTCCGGTTTCTGCCCCTGTTGAAGCGCGACCTGCTCGCGACTCGGGACGCGGTCCGGGCGCGGGCCGGCGGTGAGCGCCCCCTCCGCGACCGGATGCGTCTCGTCGCCGTCGGCGGGATCAACCGCGCGTTCGGACGCGCCGACCGGCTGGGAACGGCGCTGAACGCCCGGTGTTTCGCGTGGAACCCGACGCTCCCACGGCTCGCCTTCGGACGGGTCGACGCCCCCGCGCTCTCGGTCGGCGTCGGATTGACGCTCGTCGCCGTCACGCGAGCGGTGTGAACGGAGGTGTCGGAGAAGCGGTAGAAAAAGCGTCCCGCACTCACCGATCGACGCCCTGCGGCGCCGGTTCCGTTCGCTCGACGATCCGACTCAGTCCGACTCCAGCGACGAACGAGGCCGCCAGCCAGAGGCCGATCAGTTCGAACTGGAGCGTCGGTTCGATAAGCGGGGGAATGAGGACCGACGCGGAGACCGCCTCCGCGACGAACACCCCCTCGGCGACAGCGATGGCACGGAGAATTCCCATCGAGACGAACGCGAGCGCCATTCCGACCCCGGCCACCGCGACGACCTCGATACCGCCGAGGTGGAACCCCTCGAGCGCGCCGGCGACGAGTCCGGCGACGATCAACAGCGTGATCGCTTCGGTCCGGTACCGTCTAAGATACCTCATACTACATATTATTTTTCCGCAATCCGTATTAGTGTTTTCGCTGAGACCGACTCGTGTTTCTAACGGAGACCTGGACAGCTCTCTCTACCGGCTTCAACGGCGAAAAGGTTCGCCGCCGACTGAACGCGCCCTCGATATATGACATACTACGTAGGAAAATTAATGCAAACAGACTTATTATCATGAGCGTATAACACAGGGATAATAGCTGCATCGGCGCGACCACGATCGGCACGACCGCGTCGACACGGCAGTTCGGGATCGAACGACGATGTTGGACACCACCGCACCACGGCGAACGCGCTGGCGTATCGGACCCGATCAACGCGCTGCGATCCATCGACGAATCAAGGGAAACGATGGTTAGCGGGCTCAAACGCGACCTCGGGCTGTTCTCTGTCGGAGCCATCAGTATCGGTGCCATGGTCGGATCGGGGATCTTCATCCTCCCCGCGCTGGCGTACCGGATCGCCGGTCCGACGATGGTCCTCGCCTTCCTGCTTGCCGGGGTCCTCGTGTTACCGGCCGCGCTGAGCAAAATCGAGATGGCGACGGCGATGCCGCAGGACGGCGGGACGTACCTCTACATCGAACGCGGGATGGGGCCGCTGTTCGGAACGATCGCCGGACTCGGGACGTGGTTCTCGCTGTCGTTTAAGGGTGCACTCGCGCTCGTGGGCGGCGTCCCGTACCTGCTGTACGTGCTCGGCGGCGACCTCCCGGTGTCGATCGAGGCGATCGCGATCGGCATCGCGCTCGTGTTGATCGCGTTGAATCTCGTCGGCTCCGACGTGACAGGTAGATTTCAGGTCGGCATCGTCGTCGTGATGCTCGCCGCAATGGCCGCCTTCGTCGTCGCCGGGATTCCTGCGGTCGAGTCCTCGCGCTTGTCAGGGGCGTTCGATCCGCGCGCCGCAGGATCGCTCTCCCTTTTGGAGGCGACCGGGGCGGTGTACGTTTCGTACGCGGGCGTGACGAAGATCGCCAGCGTCGCCGAGGAGATCGAGAAGCCCTCCCGGAACATCCCCCTCGGCATGCTCGGATCGCTGTTCTTCACCGGCGCGTTGTACGTGCTCATCGTCTGGGTGCTCGTTGGCGTCCTCCCCGTCAACGAGGCCGGTGGACTCGCGAACATCGGAATCCCCGGGGCAGAAGACGCGATCGTCGCCGAGGCTGGACGGCTCCTGCTCGGTACTCCCGGCGTAGCCATCGTGACGATAGCCGCGATGCTGGCGCTCATCAGTACGGCTAATGCCGGGGTGTTATCCGCCTCGCGGTATCCATTCGCGATGGCGCGAGACAACCTCGCCCCGTCGTCGCTGACCCAGATCAGCGACCGGTTCAACACGCCGACGCGAGCGGTGACGCTCACCGGCGCAGTGATCCTCATCATGATCGCCGTCTTCCCGATCCTACAGATCGCGAAGCTGGCGAGCGCGTTCAAGATCCTCGTGTTCGTCCTGATCAACGTCGCCCTTATCAGTTTCCGCGAGGGCGCCGTCGAGGGATACGACCCAGATTGGGTCGCGCCGCTGTATCCGTGGGTCCAAATTTTCGGCATCGTCGCCGGGTTCGTCCTGTTGAGCCAGATGGGAACGATCCCGATCGTCGGCGCGGTGATCATCATCGCCGGCTCGCTCGCGTGGTACTACGGCTACGTCCGCAAACGGATCGACCGCGAAGGCGCCGCCCGTGACACGGTGCGTCGGAACATCGGCGAGGCCGCGGTCGAGCGGACCCGCGAACTGTTCGAGAGCGACACCGAGTACGACGTCCTCGTCGGGGTCACGGAGCGAACCTCCGAAGGGGCGAAGCGAGACATGCTCCGGGTCGCCACCGACCTCGGCCGACTCCGCTCGACGGTCGTCTCTGTCGTGGAGTTCCTCGATATCCCTCACCGGGTGTTCGCCGAGGACCACGTCGAGGTCCACGACACCGACCCGCCCGAGTGGCTCGGAACCGACGCGGACGACAGGCCCGACTGGGTGCCCGAGGGGTCGGTCAACCCACCGACGCTCACCTCCGGCGGGGTCGAGGTGACCGACGGCTCGGTCGATCCCGACGACGGTGACCCGACAGCGTCGGCGGACGCAGGCGCAGACACGCGGATCGAGTACCGTGAGGTCGACAGCGAGGACCACAAGCGGGCGATGGTCGA
>OBKM01000207.1_pt1 | contig 29993 bp, 28 predicted proteins | sample 1519691 | NCBI WGS metagenome assembly OBKM01 (sample SAMEA37050418, study PRJEB22526) | metagenome | biome: saline pan; feature: lake; material: water | place: Egypt | collected 2015 | depth 0.5 m
GCGATCGCGGCGCTGTTCGTGACCGGACTCCTGACCGCCCAGGTGACCGCAACGAAGATCCTCGGGATCGATCTCCCGATCGCGCTCCCGGTCGTCGGCGATCAGATTCTCGTTCCCGCGGCGGTATTCGCCTACGCGGTGACGTTTTTCGCGTCAGACTGTTACGCGGAGCTGTTCGGGAAACGACCCGCACAGGTGCTCGTCAACGTCGCGTTCGCGATGAACGGCGTCTTGCTCGCACTCGTCTGGCTTGCGATCTGGGCGCCGATCGCTCCCGCCTCGGAGGTCGCACAGGAGCCGTTCGCTGAGACGCTGGGTGCGAGCACCGGCGTCGTCGCGGGGAGTCTGCTCGCGTATCTCGTGAGCCAGAACTGGGACGTGATCGTCTTCCACCGGATCAAGACCTACACCGGCGGGCGGGCGCTATGGCTTCGAAACGTCGTCTCGACGGCGACGAGCCAGCTGATCGATACGGTGATTTTCATCGTGGTCGCCTTTCTGCTGGTCCAGGGATTGCCCGTCGACGCCGTTGTCGAGCTGATCGTCGGACAGTACCTGTTCAAGCTCGCGCTCGTGGCACTCGATACGCCCGTTGTCTATCTCGTCGTCGGAGCGGCCCGCTCGCGGCTGTCGGTCGCGGGTTAACGGCGTCGGACCTCGTGGCGGCCGAACCCGTACCGGAGGCGGTTTGCGAGCCGGCGCGAGAGCCGGTCCTCGCGGCTCGCGAACCGCTCGGCGAGCGCGCCGTGAATCAGCGGCACCGGCACCTCCTGATCGAGCGCCTCCTTGACGGTCCACGTGCCCGTCGAGCCCCCGGCCACGTGGTCGGCCACGTCACCCAGATCGGTGCCCTCCTCGTGGAACGCCTCGGCACACAGCTCGAGCAGCCACGACCGAACGACCGCACCCTCGTTCCAGGTACGGGCGACGGTCTCGAGATCGTACTCGTACCGGCCGCGATGCAACAGCTCGAAGCCCTCGCCGTAGGCCTGCATCAGCGCGTACTCGACGCCGTTGTGGACCATCTTCGCGTAGTGGCCCGCCCCACTGGGACCGAGCCGGGCGTGGCCGTCCGGGCCGGTCGCGACCGCGTCGAAGGCCGGTCGGAGCCGGTCGTAGGCCTCCTTGGGACCCCCGATCATCAGCGAAAAGCCCCGCTCGGCGGCAGCCGGTCCACCGCTCGTGCCACAGTCGAGGTACGCCGCCGCGGTGGTCTCGGCGCGCCGGACGGAGTCCTCGAAGTGCGAGTTGCCGCCGTCGACGACGACGTCCTCGGCGGTCAGATGCGGGGCGAGCTCCTCGAGCGCGGCGTCGACCGGATCGCCGGCGGGTACCATCAGCCAGATCCGCTTGTCTGGACCGAGCGTCTCCGCGAGGTCCGGGATCGAGTCTGCTGGCCGAGCGCCCGCGGCGGCCGCCTCCTCGAGGGCCGCCTCGTCGATGTCGAACGCGACGACGTCGTTGCCAGCTGCGAGAAGGCGGTCGAGAATCACCCGTCCCATGCGCCCGAGCCCGATCACGCCAAGTTCCATACTGCCGGCTCGTGCCCGCGGGTCGTAGGGATTGCGGTTCCACCCACTAGGTCAGTCGTCCGCAACGGTGGCGTCTGGACGGTAGTTCTCGCTGATCGCCTTCCAGCGGTCGGTGCGAAAGCGCCAGTAGTTGATCGCTGCCGGGACCGTCGTCTCGGCGAAGAAGGCCAGATACACGCCCAACAGCCCGATCGACGGGATCGAGACCCCCGGAGTCGTCAGCCCGACAAACGAGACGGAGGGGATCGTCAGCCCCGCGGCTCCGAGATACGCGAGTGGAATCCCCAGGACGAACATTCCGACGAACTGGCTCAGAAACGGAATCCGGGTGTCGCCGCTCGCGTTGAGCGGTCCGGCGGCAGCCCCGGCGACTCCCTGAAAGACGATCGCACCGCAGGCAGCGTAGACGAGCCCGACCGCGATCGGAATCTGGCCGCCGGTGGGGTCGTCCGCGAACAACACGACGATCTCCTGTGCGAACACCGCAACGATGAGTGCCGAGACGGCGTAGGTAGCGACCGCGAACCGGATGATATCCCGCCCGTAGCGCTCGGCTTCGTAGGTGTCGTTCTGGCCGAGGGCCTGTCCGACGAGACTCGAGGAGGCCAGACTGAACCCCCAGCCTGGCGTGTTCATCACGCCCCAGATCCGGCGAGCGATCACGTACGCCGCGACGGTGTTCTCGCCGAACATATCGAGAATTCCCAGCATCGGAAACTCTGCGACCGTCCAGACGAGGTTGCGGGCGCCGACCGGGAGGCCGATCTCGACGATATCGGTGAGCATCCCGCGGTCGGCGTACTGGCCGACCGGTGACACCTGCACCGGGAAGGCACCGACGACCGGGAGTCCGCCGCGGGCCAGTCCCACAGCGAAGGTGCCGGCGACGGCGACGTTCGCGAGCACCGTTCCAAGCGCCGCACCGGCGACGCCCAGGCCGAGTCCGAAGATGAACACGGCGTTTAACACGATGTTTGCGACCGCACCGCCGGCCCGGACCTGCATCGCGGTGTATGCGTCGTCGCTGCCGACGAGTGCGCGGCTACCGACGAGGTTCAGCCCGGCGAAGGGGATCCCGAAGCCGATGATCTGGAGGTAGGTAGCGCCGAACTCGATTGCCGCCTCGTTGCCCGTGAGCAGCCCGATCAGCTGCTCGGGGATCGCCCAGAACACGACCGTAATCGGGACGGTCGCGGCCACGACCAACAGTGCACTCGACCGGACTGCCAGGCCCAGCTCGTCGTGTGCGTCGGCGCCGTACCGTTGGGAGACCAGCGCGATCGTCCCACCGGCGACGCCACCGCCGATCGAGAAGGCCAGTCCCCAGAACGGCGAGGCGAATCCGACGCCGGTCACGGCCGTCACGCCGACGGCGACCCCGACCATCGCGACGTCGACGGCGTTTTTCGACATCCGTGCGACGCCGGTGAGAATCCGGGGCCAGGCCAGCTCGGTCGTGCGCCGCGCCCGGTCGGCGTCGATCAGCCCGGCTTTCGCGAGTGCGAGCCCGATCCAGAGAATTGCCAGCCGAAAGGGGTTCGGCAGGCGCGAGAGCCGCCCGCACATCGGTTACCGCGCCCACTCCGGAGCGTCGGCGAGAACGGTCTCGAACGACGGTCGGTCGACCCCCGGGGCGAGCAGTGGATCGACGAGCCGATCGAGCAACGCTTCTGCGACGACGCGGGTGTATCCCTCCGGGACCGAGTCGCCGCCGAGAGTGATCTGCCGGGTGCGGGCCCCGTCGAGAGTCGCGACGACGAGTGCCGCCGTCTGCTCGATGTCAACCGGTGTGAAATCGCCGGCAGCGACGCCTGCCTCGAGGATATCGGCGACGGTGTCGCGGAGCAGACGATCGCTACGGACCAGCTGGCTGCGGATCCGTTCGTCGTGGGGCCCCTGCGAGCGCATCTCGAGTAAGGCAAGATGGAAGGCGATTCGGTCTTCGTCGTCGGGACCGAACACGAACCAGGCGATGAATGCGGTCAGCTGCTCGACCGGCGGCCGATCACCGCGGCCGGCAAGTCGCTGCTCGTAGTCGTCGAGCAGTCCCTCAAGAAAGGCGGCCAACAGATCTGCTTTCGTATCGTAGTGGTAGTGCAACGCGGCCGTGCTCATATCACACTCCTCGGCGATGTCCTGCATCGTGAGATCGGCGTAGCCGTGGCTCCGCAAGGCCTGCCCGACCGCCGTCATAATCTGGTCGTTGTCGCCGTCGGTCACTGACTGAACGGTCAGTCAGCGATCCCAAAGACGATTTCGGAACGCAGGCGTCGAAACTCGTTTCACTGCCACGGGGAGAACACAAAAAATGGTACTGCCGGCGATCGACGGAGCCGTCGTCGTGTTCGGACTAATCGCCGTGACACTCGTGTTGTTCGTCACGGAGCTGATCCCAAACGACATGACCGCGATCGGGGTCGTCGTTACCCTCGCCGTCCTCGAACCGGTGACCGGCGTGAGCGTACAACAGGCGATCTCGGGGTTTTCGAACACGGCGACGATCACGATCGTGGCGATGTTCATGCTGAGTGCCGGGATCCAGCAGACTGGGCTCGTCCAGCGTCTCGGGGTGTACTTGACACGGGTGACCCGGGGCAGCGAGCGGCGGGCCTTGGCGGCGACGGTCGGGGCGACCGGTCCGCTATCGGGGTTTCTGAACAACACGCCGGTCGTCGCCGTGTTCGTCCCAATGATCACCGACCTCGCGCGTCAGTCGGGGATCTCCCCGTCGAAACTACTCCTGCCGCTGTCGTATGCGGCGATTCTCGGGGGGACATTGACGCTGATCGGTGCGGCGACAAATCTGCTGGCGAGCCAGTTTGCCGCCGATCTCCCGGAGCGGGGCGCGCTCGGAATGTTCGAGTTCTCGGCGCTCGGGACGATCATCCTCCTGGTCGGCGTTGTCTACCTGTTGACGATCGGGCGGCGGCTCACGCCGGCACGGATTCCGGCCGACGCCGATCTCGTCGAGCAGTTCGATCTCGACGGGCGTCTCGCCAGACTGCAGGTCAGATCGGTGTCGCCGGCTGTCGGGAAGTCGATCGACGAGCTCGAAGCGCAGCTCACAGCAGACGTCACCCTGCTCCAGCTCCGGCGTGGGGATCGGGCCTTCGTCGCCGCCGAGACCGACCGGGAGATCGCGTCCGGGGATACGCTGCTCGTACACGGGAGCATACAGGCGGTCACGCAGGCTGCGGCCGACCAGCAGCTCCGGCATCTCAGTCGCGAGGAGATCGAGCAGGTGGACTTCGACGAGACAGACAGCGACGGGATGCTCGCGACGGCAGTCGTGCCCGACGGGTCACGCTTCGCCGGCGAACGATTATCCGAGATCGGGCTCCGGAAGTTTCACGGGACCCAAGTACTCGCGATCCGGCGAGAGGGGACGCTCGTTCAGACCGGGTTAGACGAGCGTCGGCTCCGGGCCGGTGACGTCCTGCTCGTGCAGACGACGCCGACGGCGATCGAATACTTCGGCGATACCGGTGCGTTGATCGTCGCGAGGGAGGCGTACTTCGATCGGCTCGATCAGGACGGTCTCGAGACGATCGCTCCCGTGTCCACCCGGGCGCCGGTCGCGGTCGCGATCATGGCTGGAGTGATCGGGATCGCCGCGGTCGGACTCGTTCCGATCGTGATCGCCGCCCTCGGTGGCGTCGTGTTGATGGTCGTGACGGGCTGTCTCACGACCAGAGAGGCCTACGACGCCGTCTCCTGGAACATCATCTTCCTGCTTGCCGGCGTGATCCCCCTTGGAATCGCGCTCGAGACGACCGGCGGGTCGGAGCTCGTTGCCGACCAGCTCGTCGGAGCTGCCGACGTGTTCCCGCCGATTGCGGTGATGCTTCTGTTTGCGGTCGTGACCGGGCTGTTCGCGAACGTGATCACGCCGGTCGCCACGATCATCCTGATGGCACCAATCGCACTCGACGCCGCGGAGACGATCGGCGCCCGACAGTTCTCGTTTCTGCTGATCGTGATGTTCGCCTCGGCGACGTCGTTTATGACTCCAGTCGGGACCAGACCAACCTGATGGTATACGGGCCGGGCGGGTACACGTTCACGGACTTCCTGCGAGTCGGGGCACCGCTTCAGCTCCTGCTTGCGTTTGTCATAACCGCAGGCGTCGTCACAATTTGGGGCGTGTGAGAGCTGTGGCCGGACGCAGCCGAGGTCACCCGTCGGGCTCTCGGAGGACGATCAGTGGGCCGACGGTCGCTCTGTTCAGCCGGTTTGCTGGGTCGCCGAACAGGAACGCCGACAGCGACGGGCTGCGCTCGCTCACCACGACCGCGTCGTGACCGGTCGCCGCGTCGGCGATCGTCCCGATGCGGTCGTCCCCGGAGACGACTCGTTCGGCGGTGACCCCGGCTGCGGTGAGCACGTCGAGCGATTCACCCTCGCCCAGAACGGCCGTGACGGCGATCTCGCCGTCGCCCACGAGCGCCGCGGCGAACGACGCGATTCGGTCGTGATCGACACCGGGTGGAAGCGAGACGAGCAGCCGCTCGATCTGTCCCGTCGACCCCGGCAGCGCGTACGCGCCGGCACCAACTTCGGCGGCGATCCGGGCGATCGTCTGCTGTCGGTTCTGGGTGAACACCAGACGGTAGTCAGCCGCACCGCCGGCTGCCCGAAACTCTGCCGCGATGTTTTCGAGTGCCACGATCGCACGCTCCTCGAACTGTGCGCGGGCCTGGTCGGCCGGCGTCTGTTCGGGAACGATATGATATCCCAACACGGTTACGTCGACGCTTCCGAGCAGCTTGATCAGCCCGGTCGAGGGCGATTCTCCCTCGAGCACCGCCACGGGAACGAGTACGCGGGTCATCAGAGTGCCCCCTTCAGGGTTACGTCGCGAAGGGGTGTTAACTTTGGAGCATTGCATTGTGGAGAGCGGCGAAGGATTTGAGCCAGCGTCTGGTTGATTCTCGGCTACTGTAGTGGGGAAATCGGTGTCTGAACAGCATGGTTCGGAACTTGAGCACACCGAACCAGGCTTCGATGAGTGAGCGATCTCCCCACGTCTCTCGTTTTGGTTCGCACTCAAGGAGATCGAGTGGCCAGTCGTACCAATCGCCGCGGTCAGCCAGCACAACCGGCTGACCGCGGCAGTACTTCAGCACTTCTTTGAGAAACAGCAACGCATCGAGGCTGGATCGACCGGGAGACACGTCGACGTGCAGCACCTCGAACGTCTCTACGTCAACAGCTGCCCAGACGTACACCTCTTCATCTTCAATCTCGAGTTTGGTTTCATCGACCGCGACCGCCTGCCGCCGGTCGCGGTCGGGCTCGAACAGGTGTTCCAAGCGATGGTACCAATCATGGACCGTGACGTGACACACCTCAACGAACGGTTCGATTCGCCGGACGACAAGCCGGCGTGATACAGAAAGCCAGCGAGGACACGCTGCTTTGTCGGCGTGTCCTCGCGGGAAAATATTTTTTCTTCGCGTGCCTTCTCTAACACGTGGTCGAGCATTTCTGGTCACCCACTCAGAATCTAGCTCGACCACGCTTTTCAGAACCTCGCTAAAATTAACACCCCTACGTCGCGAGCGTAATAGAAGTACCACCCGGCAGTCGCGACCATCACCACGATCCCGACGGCCTGTGAGGCAGTCTCCATGAAGCCGATGAGTCCGAAACTGGCGATCGCACCGACGGCAGGGATCACCGGGCCGCCGGGGACGCGAAAGTCCGGGTCGTACCAGTCCGGTTCGTCACGGCGGATCGCGATCAGAGAGACACAGATCAGTCCGTACATGATCAGGTGGAGAAACGAGGCCACCTCGGCAAGCAGCGCGACCTGCCGGGTCGCAGCGAGCACGACGATCGGCCCGCCAGCCATCGCGAGGGCGATATGTGGCGTGCCGTAGGCGAGATTGACCCGGCTCGCCCAGGTCGGCAGCAGTGCGTCCCGCGAGACTCCGTAGATGGCCCGAGAGGTGCTCAGAATCGAGGCGTTCGCGCTCGACATCGTCGCGAGTAGGCCGCCGATGATGATCACGACCGCCCCGGGTGTGCCAAGCAGCGCGCGGCCAATCTCGACCATGGCAGTCTCGCCGGCGGCATCGAGCGCCGCCTGATCGAAGACGCTCGTCGCGACGAAGATCGTCAGCACGTACAGGACCGTCACGATCAGCACCGAGCCGACCATCGCGAGCGGGAGGTTCCGCCCGGGGTCTTTCATGTCCCCCGCGACGGTCGCGACCTGTGCGAACCCCAGATACGACGTAAAGACGAGCGCCGCGACCTGCATGACCGGCCCGATCGACCAGACGTTCGCCGCCTCCCCTGGCGGGACTCCTGCGTCGACGACGCCGAACGCGTCGAGCATCCCGTAGGAGAGAAAGGCAACGAGCATCGAGAGTAAGAGTGCGACGATCGCGTTTTGCAGCTTCGCGGCGTTCTCCGTTCCGGTGGCGTTCAACACCGTAAAGCCGACGCCGGCAAGCACCGCGATCGCGGAGACGACGGTCCCTGTAGAGCCGATCACGATGCCGGCTTCTGCAAGCGCATCGAGCAGATAGAATCCCAGCCCGACCAAGTAGAAGGCCGTCGCGAAGACGAGCCCGAGCCACAACGAGAGCCCGACGACGGTCCCGGCGAGTGTTCCGAGGCCACGCGAGATGAAATAGTAGCCGCCACCGTTTCTCGGCATCGCAATCGCAAGCTCCGAGGCGGGAAGCGCCACCAACAGGGCGATCATCCCGCCGATACCGAACGAGGCGACGGCGGCGGTACCGACCTCGGCACCCTCGAGTCCCGGAAACACGAAGATACCGGCCACCGATCATCGTTCCGATACCGATGGCGAGCCCACCCGAGAGTCCGATCGTCCGCTCGAGCTCGCTGTCTTCGGTAACAGTCGCCTCCGCGGTATCGACCGACTCCGGAACGTCGGGCGTGTCGCCGGCAGCGTTTTGCCCGACCTCAGTCTCTGGCACCGCCATATCAATTATGCAGTCGATCGGTAGTTGTAAATAACTAGCGGGTTGCTGGGTCGGATACCGCGCGGCCGGACCCACAGCGTTTTACAGCGACACGCTCTCAAGCCAGCACAGACAATGACAAACGGCGGGATCGTCGGCGAGTTCTTCGAGCTGAAACGTGAGGCCGAAGAGAGCACCGACGCCGACCTCCTCGCGATGCAGGTCGGAGATTTCTACGAGTTTTTCGGCGCGGACGCAGAGGCGGTCGCCGACGAGCTCGAGTTGAAGGTCTCACAGAAATCGTCTCACGGCTCGTCGTATCCGATGGCTGGGGTGCCAGTCGACGATCTCACGCCGTACCTGACGGCGCTGGTCGAGCGGGGCTACCGGGTAGCGGTTGCCGACCAACGCGAGACGGCCGAGGGCCACGTTCGCGAGCTCACGCGGGTCGTCACGCCCGGAACCCTACTCGAGACGACCGACGCACAGGCACAGTATCTGGCCGCGGTCGTCGCTGTAGACCCCGACCGGACGGCCGATCGCGATGCGTACGGTGTTGCCTTCGCCGACGTCACAACCGGCAAGTTTCACGCCACGACCGTCGAGACCGGCGTCGAGGGGGTGACCACCGAGCTGTACCGATTCGACCCCGTCGAGGTAATACCCGGACCGGACGTACGCGAGACGGAGTGGCTCGCCGACCGGACGGAGGCGACGATCACGGACTACGACAGCGAGGCGTTTGCCCCGGGCCGGGCCCGCCACCGGGTCCGCGAGCAGTTCGGTCGAGAGCGGATCGAGCGACTCGATGACCCGGCCGTCAGGGCCGCGGGGGCGGTGCTCGCGTACGTCGGGGAAACCGGCGTCGGCGTGCTGGCCTCGATGACGCGGCTCCAGCGCCACGACGAGCGGGTCGCACTCGACGCGACCACACAGCGCAACCTCGAGCTGACCGAGACGATGCAGGGCGATCGGGAGGGGAGTCTCCTCGATACGATCGATCACACCGTCACGAGCGCCGGCGGCCGGCTGCTCGCGGAGTGGCTCACGCGTCCCCGGCGCTCGCGGGGCGAGCTTACCCGCCGGTCGGCGGCTGTCGCCGCTCTTGCCGAGGCCGCACTCCCGAGAGACCGCCTTCGTGAGACGCTCGACGGGGCGTACGATCTCGAGCGGCTGGCCGCGCGGGCGAGTTCGGGAACCGCCGGGCCACGTGAACTCCGGGCGGCCGCGGAGACGCTCCGGACGTTCCTGTCGCTGTCCACGCTCGTCGAAGAGTCCGACCGACTGGCGGACTCGCCGATCGCGGAGGTACTCGCCCGTCCGGACGGAGCGGCTGCGACGGCGCTGGCAGAGAACATCGAGACAGCGATCGTCGAGGAGCCCCCGGGGACGGCGACCCAGGGCGGGGTGATCAAGCGAGGGTACGACGAGGAGCTCGACGAGATCCTCGAGCGGTACGAGACCGCAAGCGAGTGGATCGATCGGCTCCCCGAGCGGGAGCGCGACGAGCACGGGATCACTCACCTCACCGTCGACCGAAACAAGACCGACGGGTACTACATCCAGGTCGGAAACAGCGAGACAGACAGCGTTCCGGACCGGTACGACCGGATCAAGTCGCTGAAAAACAGCGAGCGCTATACAATCCCCGAGCTCGAGGAGCGCGAACGGGAGATCCTCCGGCTCGAGGAGCAGCGCCACGAGCGCGAACGCGCGCTGTTCGAGCAGATCCGCGGGGTAGTCGCAGACCGGGCGGAGCTGCTCCAGACCGTCGGCGCCGCGCTCGCGGAGTGTGACGTGCTCGCGAGCCTGGCGACCCACGCCGCGCGCAACGACTGGACGCGCCCCGAGCTGACCGACGACCGGACGCTGTCGGTCGAGGCCGGCCGGCACCCGGTCGTCGAGCAAACGACCGAGTTCGTGCCCAACGATCTCCGGCTGGATCCGGACCGGCGGTTCCTGATCGTCACGGGCCCGAACATGAGCGGCAAATCGACGTACATGCGACAGGCCGCGCTGATCACCGTCCTCGCCCAGATCGGCAGCTTCGTGCCCGCCCGCCGGGCCGAAGTCGGCGTCGTCGACGGGATCTACACACGCGTGGGCGCACTCGACGAGCTCGCAGAGGGACGATCGACGTTCATGGTCGAGATGGAAGAACTCGCGAATATCCTCCACTCCGCGAGCGACCGGTCGCTGGTGATTCTCGACGAGGTCGGACGGGGCACCGCCACCTACGACGGCATCTCGATCGCGTGGGCCGCAACCGAGTATTTGCACAACACGGTCCAGGCGAAGACGCTGTTTGCGACCCACTACCACGAGCTGACGGCGCTCGCCGAGCATCTCGCCGGCGTCGAGAACGTGCACGTCGCCGCCGAGGAGACAGACGGCGAGGTCACCTTCCTCCGGACCGTCGAGCCCGGACCAACCGATCGGAGCTACGGCATCCACGTGGCCGGGCTGGCGGGTGTCCCAGATCCGGTCGTCGACCGGTCTCGGACGGTGCTCGATCGGCTGCGCGAGGAGAAGGCAATCGAGGCTCGCGGAGAACACACCACGCAGGGAGAGAGTGGCTCCCAGCAGGTCGTCTTCGACGTCGGCAGCGGGCAGTTCCGACAGACAGACGAGACGGACGACGAGCAAACGACCGCCGACGACAGGCTCGCCGAGCAGTTCGCGGGCGACCCCGAGGCGGTCCTCGAGGAGCTAGCTGCGCTCGAGGTGCCCGAACAGTCACCGATCGAACTGCTCGAGCAGGTCAGCGAGTGGCAGCGGACGCTGCGGGACGGTTAGGAGAGCCGGGTCACGAGTTCGGTGGCCCGGCCGCCGGGGAACTCGATCTCGTCGATCTCGTGGGCGACATCGTCGCCGGCGATGCCGGTCACGTTGTCGAGTGGCACGACCAGCTCGCTGTCTGTGTCCCGCGGCGTGAGCCGGACCACATCCCTGAGGATCGTCGCCTCCGTGCACACGAGTTCGTGGTCGCCGTCGACCGCAGCCTTGAGATAGACCGTGACGCTCATGTGTGTCTGTTGCTCCGGGACGGACAAAACTGGCCGGGTTCACCCGATCATATCCTCAGCGTAGGGACGGGACCTGCGGACAGGATTTATCCCCGCGTTGGCCGTTTGCACGCCTGATGTACGACTCCGAGACGCTCCGAGACGTTCGCGGGCAACTCGAGCGTGTGGCCGACCACGAACTGTACGCGCGGGCGTTCGCGGAGGCCGGGATCGAACCAGCCGAAATCGACTCGTGGGAACAGTTCCGGGACGTTCCGTTCACGACGCCCGAAGACGTGGCCGCCGACATCGAGGCCACCCCGCCGGCCGGCTCGCTGTACGAACCGGGGGCGATGGTGACGTTCTCGCCGCTCGGAGACGAGCTGGCTCCGGTGGTCGACACGCAGGCCGATCTCAGCTACGAGGCCGAGGTCCACGCCGCCGTCTTCGAGCGAGCCGGGATCGAGCCCGGAGACCGCGTCGCGAACACGTTCGGCTACCACCTGTTTGGGACCGGCGAGATCCTCCAGCGCGGGCTCGAGGCACTCGGTGCCGAGGTGTTTCCGCTGGGGCCTGGCGACTCGGAGCAAGCCGCCGAGCTGATCGAGGCCTACGAGATCGACTGTCTGCTCGGCAACCCCAGTTTCGCACGGAAGATCGCAGAGCAGGGCGCAACCGTCGAGACGTTCATCGGGGCCGGGGAACCGTTCACGTCCGTGCCAGGCTACCGCGACGAGCTCAAAGCCGCCCTCGAGGCAGAGACAGCAATCGATTACTTCGGGACTCGGCGGTTCCTGCCGATCGCCGTCGAGACCGCCGCCGAAGACGGGCTACACGTCGTCGACGAGTACGTGATCGCCGAGATCGTCGACCCCGATACGGGTGAGGTCTTGGATCCCGGACAGCGCGGCGAGCTGGTCGTCACACACCGCCGGAAGGAGGGGCTACCGCTCGTTCGGTACCGGACCGGCGATCTCGCAACGCTCGAACAGCGCGGCGACGAGCTCGTCATTCCGAAGGGGGTGATCGGACGCACCGACGACCGGCTCAAGGTAAAAGGCGTGAAACTCTACCCGAAGGCGATCCCGTCGGTGTTGGCAGGATTCGACGGGCTGACCGGCGAGTTCCGGCTCGAAGTCGACCGGGAGGCGACCGACCGGCTGACGGTCGTCTGTGAGGGAACGGCCGACGACGAGACGCTGACCGAGGCGCTCGCCGACCGGCTCCTCGTCAGTCCCGACGAGGTCCAGACCGTCGGCGAGCTCGAAGAGACCGGCGTCGTCGACCACCGGTACTGACAGGGTCGTGACGGTGAGACGGACTCAGTCCTCGACAGAGTCGCCAGTCGCCGAGTCGGGGCCGGGGTCGGGGTCGAGGTCGAGGCACAGATACTCGCGTGCGGTCTGAAAAAAGAGATCGCGGACCGTCTCGGCGGGGAGTTCACGGGCGAGCAGCCCCGCCCGCTCGGCGCGGTACGGGTACGGAATGTTCGGAAAGTCAGAGCCGTACATGATCGAGTCAGAGAGCTCGGTTAGCGTCGTGTCGTCTACGACGCCCGGATCGAATCCCATCGTCTCGGGTGCACGGGTCGACATCGCGAAGGTAGTATCGAGATAGACGGTGTCGTACTCGCGGGCCAGCGACAGGAACGCCTCGGTATCGTAGGTCCCCATGTGGGCACAGCAGACCCGCAGGTCGGGGTACGACGCGAGAAGCTCTCTGAACGGATCGATCCCGACGAACGGGCTGTCCTCGAACATCGGAGCCGTGCCGCCGTGGTAGGTGACCGGTCGGTCGGCCGCGACCGCCGCCTCGAGTGCCGGCGCGATCCTCGGGTCGGCGGGAGAACACTCCTGGACCGGACAGTGAAACTTCAAGCCGCGGGCGCCGCGATCGAAGGCAGCCCGGACGATCTCACCGGGGGCCTCGTCGTCGGGGTGGACAGTCGCGAACGGGATGAGGCGGTCGGACTCAGCGGCACGGGAGAGCAGCCACTCGTTGAGCTTCCTGGCTGCCCCGGGCTCGTGCACGTACGGCAACGCGACGTACCGGACGACTCCCGCCGCACGGAGGGTCCGCTCGACTCCCCGACGGTTGCTGGGGTGATCGAAGCGCCAGCCCGTCTCGGCGGTGATCGCGTCTCTGATCGCAGCGGTGAGGCCGTCGGGAAACAGGTGTGTGTGAGCGTCGATCGCGGGCGCGAACCCGTCCTGCCCACGGGGGCCGGGACCGCGATCGGTTCCACTCCCATCGGCGTCGGTTGTGTCGGCGACATCGTTGCGGTGGATCTCTGTCACGGTCGGCTCAGTACGCGTAGGGCCACGATCGCAGATACTCTTTCAGCTGTCCCAGCCCAGCGATGATGCCTTTCGGTTCGAGTGCCAGATACACGATGATCACCGCGCCGAAAAACAGCGGCTCGAGTGCCGTCGCGTCTTGTGCGACCGTCTGGATGATGTCACGGAGTTCCTCCTGGAGAACCACGACGACGCTGACCCCGATGATCGCACCCCACACGCGGCCGATCCCGCCGAGCAACAGCATGAGATAATGCTCGAGGGTGAGGTCGATACCGAACTGCTGGACGTCGAGCGAACCGACGTAAAATCCGAAGAGTCCACCCGCAACTCCGACCATGAACCCGCCGATAGCGTACGCGAGCAGCTTCGTCCGAAACACGTCGATCCCCAGCACAGCCGACGAGAGGTCGTTTTCTTTGACCGCACGGAACCGGCGCCCGATACCGGTCCGGCTGAGGTTCAGCGAGATGAGGGCGAAAATCGCCGCAGCGACGAGGGCAACGTAGTAGGTGTGTTGAATCGAGGAGATAGGCACTGCTCCGCCGACGAGGCCGATCTCGCTTGGTAGACTCACCCGTGGTCCGCCGTGAACCGTCGCGAACTCGCGGGTGTTGATGAACCACTCGGTGATAAACTGCAGGGCAAGCGTCGAGATCGCGATGTAAAACCCCTTCACTCGCCAGGAGGGGAGCCCGAACAACACGGCAGCAAACGCCGTGATGAGGCCGCCGATGAGAACCGCCGGGAGCAGTCCCCAACCGAGAAGAGTAATGATCCGGGCCGAGGAGTACGCACCGATCGCCATAAACGCCCCCTGTGCGAGGACGATCTCGCCGGCGTACCCGAGGATGACGTTCAGCCCTAGCACCGCGATGATGAAGATGTAGATCTGCGTGGCGACCGACAGCATCCCGGTATCAAGCACCAGTGGGAGCAAGAACGGGATCGGAAGCGCAAGCAGAAAGGCGATACGCTCGGTGCGCCACCTGACGAGTCCCATCCGGGACGTATACGAGGTGAAATACTCACCGCAGGGCATCGGACTCTCTCCTGTGTGTGCTGGTGGCTGGCTGGTCGACTCGCGTGAACCCGCGGACGGCGTCGGTCACGGACTGTGCGGCTCTGTGGTGTGAGTGTGGAGTGGACATGCTGTGGTACGACTAGAGGCGTTCGATTCGCTCGGTGCCAAACAGGCCGTATGGAAGCACCAAGATGATCACGAGCAGGAAGATCATCGGCAGCGTGGTGCCGAAGCCGGGTGCGACGACCGAATCGAGATAGCCGGTTCCAAGCTCCTCGATGACGCCGATCGTGATCGCGCCGACGAACGCACCCGGGATGCTGTCGATCCCTCCCAACACGACCGCAGCGAACACGAGGATCCCGATGTTCTGGTACGGGCCGAACGACCAGCCGCTGGTCGACATCGCAAACAGAACGCCACCGATCGAGGTGATCGTAAGCGAAATCGCCCACGCGATGACGATCGTCCGCTCGACCGAGACCCCAAGCACCATCGCAGCCTGCTGGTCGCTGGCCGCTGCCCGGAGAATCGACCCCATGACCGTGTACCGGAAAAACGCCATCAGCGCGGCGACTGTCGCGACCGCAAAGACGATCGCCAGCGCGAACGACCCCTCCAGTTCGACGCCGAACGCCAGCGGAACGGTCCAGTCCGGAAGAACCGCGTCCGGGTACGCCCGGTAGCCCGGACCGACGAGATACTGGATGATCCCCTCGATGCTCGCCACGAGCGCGAGCGTGACGACGATCACCGAAAGAACCGGCTCGCCGATGAAGTACCGGAAGATCCCAAGCTCGAGGACGAGCCCGAGCAGGAGGCCGGCGACGACGGTTATCCCGACCGCAGCGAGGGGCGGCAGCTCAAGCGAGATCACGAGCGACGTCGCGAGCAACACCGGCAACAGGCCAAACAGCGCGGCAAACCACCCCTGCGCGAAGTTCAACACGCCAGTTATCTTGTAGATCAGAGCGAAGCCAACCGCAACCAGCGCGTACACGGATCCTTTGCCGAGCCCGGTGACGAAAAACTCGAACGTAGTAGCGACGTCGACCACGTCACTCACCCCCCGCTAGCTCGACGACCGGCTGATCGACGTCGACGACCGGCATCTCCCCGCGTTCGGTCGACTCGCGACCGTCCTGGTAGACGATCGTCGTCTCGAGCTCGACGGTCTCGTGTCCGGCGTAGATGTCCTCGATCATCGGTTGGTACCGATCGGTGACGACCTCCCGGCGGATCTTTCCGGTCCGGGTGAGCTCGCCGTCGTCGGCGTCGAACTCCTTGAACAGGACGACGAACCGGTCGATCGGATGCTGTTCGAGCTCCGCGTTCGTTGCGGCGACCTCCCCGCGCAACAGCTCGAGCACCGCGGGATGGCGAGTGAGCTCCCGGTAGCCGGAGTACTGAATGTCCCGCTGGTCGGCCCACTCGGAGACGTTGTCGTACCGGATGTTGACCACGGCGGCGAGCGACTCGCGGCCCTCTCCGACGACCAGCGCCTCCTTGATGTAGGGGTTGAACTTCAGCTTCGTTTCGACGCTAATCGGGGCGATAGCGGTCCCGTCTGCCAGCTCCAAGACGTCGTCCATCCGGTCGAGCACCTTCACCTGGTCGTCGTCGGTGATCGCGCCGAAATCGTCGGTATGGAGCCACCCGCCCTCGAGGGTCGCCTCGGTCTTCTCTGGTTGGTTGTAGTACCCGGCCGTGACGACCGGGCCACGAACGACGAGCTCGCCCTCGGGGGTGAGCCCCACCTCGACGTTCGGAAACACCTCGCCGACCGTGTCGGCCTCGATCCGATCGTCGCGGTGCATCGTGACGAACCCGCAGACCTCGGACTGGCCCCAGATCTGTTTCAGCTCGACGCCGAGCGCGTGGTAGTACTGGAAGTGATCCTCGCCGAGAGGTCCGCCACCGGTGTAGACGTTTTTCGCCCGCTTGAGCCCGATCTTATCGAGGATCGGCCGGTAGGCCACCCAGTAGGCCAACCGGTGTTTCAGGCGGAGGGACAGCGGCGGCTCCTGATCGCTCCGGTCGCCGCTCGTGTACCGGGCGTACTGCTCGCCGACGTTCATCGCCCGCTGGTAGACCCATCGTTTGAGGCGGGTGCTGTTCTCGATTTTGGCCTTGATGTCGGCGACCCAGCTCTCGTAGGCGTTCGGCGACGAGAAGATAATCTCCGGGCCGATCTCGCGGAGATCTTGCTGTTCGGTCTCGGGCTGTTCGGGGAAGTTCGCGGTCCAGCCGCCGACAAACGCCGCCGCGATCAGAATCATCTGCTCGCCCACCCAGGCCATCGGGAGATACGAGAAGTAATCCGACTCCGCCGGCAGCGGGTCGATCTCGATTGCGGCGTTGGCGAGGTTGACGAAGTTGAAGTGGGTCAGCTTGACCCGCTTTGGCATGCCGGTCGTCCCCGAGGTCGGCGAGAGCATCGCCGTCGTGTCGGGGTCGAGACCCCTGATCCGGTCCTCGAAGGCCTCGTCTGTCACGTCGGCTCCGGCCCGCTCGCGGCCCCGGTCCTCGAGCTCCTCGTAGCTCACCACCGGCACCGCGGTGTCGTCGTACCGGAACAGGCCTTTCGGATCGCGGTAGACGATCGCCTCGAGTGCGTGCGTGCGGTCGGCAACCTGGAGTAGCTTGTCGACCATCTCCTGGTCCTCGGCGTACGCGACCCGTGGATCGAGCAGCTCGAGCTGGTTGCCGACTCCCTCCGGGAGCATATCCTCGTAGTTGGGTGCGGCCATGCCGCCCAGTGACTGGGCCGCCAGCCACGCCCACAGCTGGTGTGGCCGGTTGTACCCGATGGTAAAGAGCACGTCCTCGGACCCGAACCCGAGCGTCTCGAGCCCGAGCGCGAAGAACTTGACCCGCTCGTAGTACTCCTCCCAGGTGAACTCCTCCCAGACGCCGTACCGCTTCCACCGCAGGGCGGTGTCAGTGCCGCTCTCCCGGACGTGCTCGAGCAGAACCTCCGGGAGCGCCTGGTCGATGATCTCGATCTCTCCCTCCGGTGCGGTGACGATCCGGTCGATCGCTGGACCGGACGTGTCGGGCTCGGAGTCGGTGACGCGGTCGGTCGCCGCCTCCTCCCCGGAGGAGTCTGCTGGCGAGCTCACGCTACTCCACCCCCGTGTAGATGCGTCGCACCTCGGGATCGGCGACGACGGCGTCCGGATCGCCGCGGGCGATCACCGCCCCCTGGTTGAGCACGATCATCCGTTCGGAGACATCAGTCACGACCTCGAGATCGTGTTCGATCATCACCATCGTTAGCCCCTTTTGTTCGTTGAGGTCGGCGAGAAACCGGAACATGTCGTACTTTTCGTCGTAGGTGAGTCCGCTCATCGCCTCGTCGAGCAACACCACGTCGGGCTCGAGCGCGAGTGTCCGGGCGAGATCGACGCGGCGCTGAATACCCAGCGGGAGGCTCGCGACCGTGCTGTGTCGGTGCTCCCACAGCTCGAGGTAGTCGATGATCTCTTCGACTCGGCTCATGTTCTCGGCCTCGAGCTGTCGTCCCGAACGGAAATACGCTAGCGCCGAGAGCAGCCCCGGCTGCTCGCGGACCGCCCGGATTGACATGATGTTTTCGAGGACGTCCTCCTCTTCGTAGAGCTCGAGCCCTTGGAACGTCCGCCCCAGTCCTGCACGCGCACGCTCGTGGGTCTTCGCGTCGGTGACGTCCTCGCCGTCGAGGAAGATCCGCCCGGCTTCGGAGTCGTCGGTCCGGTCGGGCTGATAGAAGCCGTTGAGCACGTTCAGCAGCGTCGTCTTGCCGGCGCCGTTCGGGCCGACGATCGAGACCCACTCGCCGTCGTCGATCCCGATCGAGACGCCGTCGACGGCCGTGATCGCGCCGAAGGTCTTTGTCACCTCGCGACAGCCAAGCGCCGCCTGCTCGGGCGGCACGTGCGGTCCCGATCGAAGCCCTGTGGTCCGTTGTGTCCGTGCCATGGTGTGACGTGTCGTTGTACTGTTAGTTGTACCGCTTGCGGATCTTGTAGTGACGCACCTCGGAGTACTGGCTCTCGTCGCCGCCGGCCCCGAGGTAAAACTCCTTGATTTCCTCGCGATCGACCAGCTCGTCGGCCGGACCGCTGAGCTCGATCTGCCCGCCCTCGAGGACGTAGCCGTAGTCGGCGATCTCGAGTGTCTCCTTTGCGTTCTGGTCGGCGACGATCATCGTGATATCCTCGTTGCGGTTGATCTCCCGCATCGTCTCGAAGATATCCTCGACCAGCTTCGGAGCCAAGCCGAGCGAGGGCTCGTCGAGCAACAGGAGGTTCGGTCGGTGAAGCAGCGCCCGGGCGATCACGAGCATCTGCTGTTCACCGCCGCTCGTGTACCCCGCGTTCACGTCGAGCAGGTCCTCGAGCTGTGGAAAGTACTCGAAGGCAAGCTCGTAGTCGCTTGTCTGCGAGCGGAGCCGTCGGCCACCGCGGTAGAGCCCACACCGGAGGTTCTCCTCGACGGTCAGATCCTCGAACACCCGCCGGCCTTCGAGGATGTGGGTCACGCCGCGGTCGACCATCTGGGTCGTCTTCGCGTTGGTGACGTCATCGCCCTCGAAGGTCACCGATCCGCGGGTCACCTCGCCGCGTTCCGTGCGGCCGATCCCCGAGATCATCTTCAGGATCGTCGACTTGCCGGCGCCGTTCGGCCCGAGCAGGGCGACGATCTCCCCGCGGTGGGCCTTGAGCGAGACCCCCTGAACGGCCAGGAAATGCCGGTCGTAGACGATCTCGGCGTTGTCGAGCGCCACGACCGCCGGGTCCCCACCAGCTCCGCGCATGTCAGAACCCGAACGGCGGGATCCAGTCCTCCCGGCGGAACAGCTCGATGTCCTGGTCTGGCACCATCTCGCCGTCTTGGACCTCGTACGTCCGTCCGGTCATCGTCGGACGGCGGTCGCCCTCTCGGAAGTCGACCGGCTCAAGCAGGAGCCCTCGTGCGTCGAAGTCATCCAATCCCAGTATCGCGTCTCGGACCTGCGGACCCGAGGAGGGGTCGTCGGCTGCGGCCATCGCCTCGTAGACCAACAGCGCGTGCACCACACCGCGGACGTAATTGATGTTGGCGACCGTCGGGTCGTCGAAGTCTCGCTCTTCGCGCTCGAAGGATTCGTCGATGATCTCCCACCCGTCGGGCCGGTCGGACTGGACTTCGCCGAACGATTTGTTCGAGTTGACATAGCGCACGCCCTCGAACAGCTCCGGCGAGTCGAGTGCCTTGCCCTCGTCTACGGTCCAAGTGAGTCCCATCACCGTGATGTCGGAGTCGGCGCTGTCGATCGAGTCGAGCAGCACCTGCATCGGCGCTCCGGTGTTCTGATGGATGAGGTAGTCGACGCCGGCGTTCTCTGCGGTCGTGACCTGCGTCGAGGCGTCAGAAGCGTCGAGGTCGAGTGCGATGTTTTCAGCCATCTCGACGCCCTCGAGCTGTTCTCCGTACGCTGTCGCGCCGTCTACGATCGTCGTTCCGAACGCCGTCGTGTTGTGGATCAGCGCAGCCGTTGCGCCCGGATCGTTTTCGCTGATCCACTGAAGATGCGCTCGGGCCTGGCTCGTGTAATCTAGGTTCGTAAAGAAGTTGTAATTCGTCTCGGAGGCGAGCAGGTCGTCGCTGTACGAGGCCGAGACGTAGACGATCTCGTCGGCAGCGGCGTCTCCCGAGAGCGCCTCCGTGTCTGCCGTCCCCCACCCAATAAACGCCGGCGGATCGTCGGGTGCGTACTCGTCGTAGTGGGTCTGTGCCTCCGGCACCTCGTACTGGTAGTCGATCCACTCGTGAGCAAACCCGTCGGCAGTCCCGAGGGCCTGTTCGACGTCTTCGTTCTCGTTGAGCCACGCGATCGCATCACGTGATCCAAGTCCCGTCGGCCGCCCGACGTCGGCGGTCGCGCCGCCGAGGTCGTAGACGCCAGGGACGAGGATTCCCTCCTCGTCGCCGCCCAGTAGTCCACCGACACAGCCAGCCGTCGCAATGGTTCCGCCCGCCGCCGCCAGTCCCCCGATGCGTCTCAGAAATCCTCGACGGTCGTGTCCTGTCGGCGTATCACCATTGGTATCATTCCTCATTCTATTATCCGTATTCCTTTAGTTATTTAAATATTACCCAGATACGCGATCGACTCCCGTCCGGTCGGCGGGGTCTGACCCGTCTGGGTGAGTTAGACAGACCCGATGAGTCGTTCCGACGGCCTTTTTCTTCCAGCGTGGCTGTTGACAGCATGGGACTAGACGAGGATGCACTCGAGTACCACGCGAGCGACCCGCCGGGGAAACTCGAGATCGCGACGACCAAGCCGACCAGCACCCAGCGTGACCTGAGTCTCGCGTACTCACCGGGGGTCGCCGCCCCCTGTCGGGCGATTCGCGACGACGAGGAGGCCGTCTACACCTACACGGGCAAGGGGAACTTGGTCGGAGTCGTCTCGAACGGAACCGCGACGCTCGGCCTGGGCGATATCGGCCCGACCGCGAGCAAACCCGTCATGGAGGGTAAAGGCGTCCTGTTCAAGCGGTTTGCCGACGTAGACGTCTTCGACATCGAGCTCGACCACGACGACCCGGCGGCGATGGTCGAGTCGATCGCAGCGATGGAGCCGACTTTCGGTGGGATCAACCTGGAGGACGTCGCCGCGCCGGAGTGTTTCGAGATCGAGCAGCAGCTCCGCGAGCGAACCTCGATTCCGGTCTTTCACGACGACCAGCACGGAACCGCGATCATCTCCGGCGCCGCGCTGTTGAACGCCGTCGACATCACTGGAAAAGACCTCTCGGAGCTTACGGTCGTGTTCGCCGGCGCCGGTGCCGGCGCGATCGCCACCGCCCGGTTCTACGAGAGTCTCGGCGTACCGGCCGAGCAGATCCTCATGGTCGACTCAGAGGGGATTATCACCGACACGCGGGCGGCGGCTGGGGAGGTAAACGAGTACAAAGCGGAGTTCGCGCGGTCGGTGCCGGAGGGAGGGCTCGCGGAGGCGATGGCCGGTGCAGACGTGTTCGTCGGACTCTCGGTCGGCGGGATCGTCGACCAAGAGATGGTCCGGTCGATGGCGCCGAACCCCGTCGTGTTCGCGATGGCAAACCCCGATCCGGAGATCGGCTATCAGGAGGCCAAGGAGGCGCGCGAGGACACCGTCATCGTCGCGACCGGACGCTCTGACTACCCGAACCAGGTGAACAACGTGCTCGGCTTCCCGTTTATTTTTCGTGGAGCGCTCGACGTCAGAGCCACCGAGATCAACGAGCCGATGAAAGTCGCTGCCGCGCGGGCAATCGCCGACCTGGCCCGCGAAGACGTTCCCGACGCTGTCGTCGACGCCTACGGCGACGAGCCGCTGCAGTTTGGCCCCGAGTACATCATCCCGAAGCCGATCGACCCGCGGGTGCTGTTCGAGGTAGCGCCGGCAGTCGCCGAGGCAGCAGTCGAGAGCGGCGCCGCCCGGCGAGAGATCGATCTCGAGGCGTATCCGGAAACCCTCGAAGCCCGGCTCGGCAAGACCCGCGAGCTGATGCGGGTCGTGCTCAACAAGGCCCAGCGTGACCCAAAGCGGATCGTCCTGGCAGAGGGGACCGACGAGAAAATCATCCGTGCGGCCTACCAGCTCGCCGACCAGGGGATCGCAGAGCCGGTGTTGGTCGGCGACCGGCAGACGATCGCCGAGACGACCGAGCGGCTCGGGCTGAGCTTCGAGCCAGAGGTCGTCGATCCGGCGACGGCAGACCTCGATCGGTACGCACAGCGACTGTACGAGCTCCGCCATCGCAAAGGAATCACCCGCGAGGAGGCGGCCAATCTGATCACCGACGGGAACTACCTCGCCAGCGTGATGGTCGAGACCGGCGACGTCGACGCGATGCTCACCGGCCTCACCTACCACTACCCGTCGGCGCTTCGGCCGCCGCTCCAGATCGTCGGGACCGAAGACGGCGTCGAGTACGCCGCTGGCGTCTACATGCTTGCCGTGGAGAACCGCGTCGTCTTTTTTGCCGACGCGACGGTCACACAGGCCCCAAATGAGGACGCACTGGTCGAGATTGCCGAGCACGCCGCGACCGTCGCCCGGCGGTTTGGCGTCGATCCGCGGGTCGCACTGCTCTCGTACTCGGACTTCGGGAGCGCCGACACCGTCGGGACCCGGCGTGTTCGGCGGGCAGCCGACCGGCTCCGGGATCATCCGGACGTGTCCTTCCCGGTCGACGGAGAGATGCAGGCAGACACCGCCGTCGCAGAGGACGGACTGGAGGCGTTCTCCTTTGCCGCCTTAGAGGAACCGGCGAACGTGCTCGTCCTCCCGAACCTCGAAGCCGGCAACATCGGTTACAAGCTGCTCCAGCAGCTGGGCGGTGCCGAGGCCGTGGGACCGATGCTCGCCGGCATGGACGAGCCGGTCCACGTCCTCCAGCGCGGGGACGACGTTGCTGACATCGTCAATCTCGCGGCTGTCGCGGTCGTCGACGCACAGAGCTGACCTGACTACGACGGGTCGATCGGCGGGTGAACGACGAGCGCGTCGATCACGAACAACAGACTCACTGCCGCACCGACCGCGATGGCGAGGTGAAACGGGACCGACAGTACCACGGCGGCCACCAGCGGGAGCAGAAAGGCCACCGGGACGGCACCGAGCAGGAAATCGTACCACGAGATCGAAAGGACACGACCAGCGGTGTCCCTGTTGGTACTCACTGCCATCGGTTACTCACCACCCAGATGACTGTAGGTGACCGATTAGTATTAAATATTTTCCTGGTGTCGTAGCACAATCTAACGCGGTGACTCAGAGAATACTACGCAGAAGATACTCATAACTTATACAGCACGCACAGACGAGATATAACGGGTCGAGAACGAGCTGTCAGTCACTCGCCTGGCGGTCTGCTCGCGACGGCGGCGGAATGGACTGACTCTCCGAGACCGACGTCGGACGAACACAGCGTGGGGCTGCTTCGGAGAGATGAGCGTACTCTTCGGGGGCGTTCGCGAGGGGATGAGCCGGGTTGGTGTCGCTGGGAATACGGGCAGCACGAACGGCGCCAAACCCATGGAGGCGTGCCCGGATGCCCCGCCAGTGGAGGCCGGTGTCGTGCGGTACCGACACCCGGTGAGGGCCCCGGCCTGGGCGTCCGTCCCGCGCGGCGATCACGGACGCGTTGACGTTACCAGCTAGCTGATCGTGATCGACCAGCAGACCGACACGGGCGTCGTCCGGTGAGCGATCGGAGAGCACGTCGAGCCCCAGATGAAGCGCCCGGTACTCGGCGACGTTGTTGTCCGGCGGCTCGTCGGGGACAGAGAGCCGCGTCACTCGTCGTCCGTCCCGGGTTTCGATGACCACGCCGAGCCCACCGCCGCTGTCTCGGAAAGAGCCGTCGGTCGCGATGTAGTAATCACGGTGGTGAGTGCGTGGCGGGTGAGCGATATGCGGCGTCGGCGCCTCGTCGAACAAGTCACGGAGCGACGACCGGCCACACATAGCCATGCGATCGATTACGGACCGGCCTTCTTAAAGATACTGGCGTCTCGTGGCTACGGGCGGCTGAGAGACAACGCGAGCACGTTGACGACGAGCAGGCCGAGGAAGGCACCGATCGTCGTCGACGAGTCGAGTCCGGTGGCTAACAGCGGCAGGTACAGGAAGGGCACTCCGACGACCAGCCAGAACGCGACGCGTTCGACGACCCGGCTCACGACCTCGGGGACCGATCGGGAGCTGGCGGCAGTCAAGCCCGGAAACTGGAATCGTCGAGTCATGTGTCTCTCACTCGGTATAGCGTAAGACGCCTAACATTATATACTGTGGCGAGCTTTCAGCACATTTCGGCTCGTTTTACGCCGGTACGAGGACTATGGCCTGTGGAGTGAAACAGTCGCTAAGCACCGGAGAAATTTTATACGGATCGCTCGTCCGATAACTCGTCTGTGCCGGGGTGCTCGGCAGAGTCCCCGCGATCGTCGAGGTCACCCAAGACTGCAACCGCGACGGTGGTCGTACCGGCCGGCGTCTCGATCCGGGCGCGATCCCGAACGGCATCGAGCAGCTCACGACGCCACTCGGCGAGTGCCGTGGCGTGGTACTCCCGGTGGCGCTCAAGCGTGTAGCTCTCCGTGGGATCGGCACGAAGCTGTGCGGCGGTCTCGGGAGAACGCGGCACCGGCCGAACAGAGGCCTCGAGCAGGCGGGTCGGCGGGACATGTACCGGCCGGGGCTCGTCCGTGTAGTCGGGTTCGCCGACGTGGATGCGAGCTCGCATCCGTCCACTAAACGGCGGCGTGATCCGAAGTGCCGACACCGCGCCGGTCGTGGCAGCGAGCTCGACGGCAGCGACCAGGTCCTCGGCCGACACCGCGATCGAACGGATCGTCGTCGGATCCGACCCCATATCGACCCTCACGGACACAGCCTGATACCGATTGTGCCCGCAGTCAGTATCATATCTGATATTGACCAGAGTGGATTTAATTACCGTCTGTGTGAACTTCAGGCACGAGGACTACCGTGGGGGAACCAATGGCCGCCACAACAGATACAACCATGACCGAGGACGGGACAGTGCTCGTCGTCGACGACGAGGAGGACATCGCCGACCTGTACGCCGCCTGGCTCGAAATGAACCACGAGGTTCGAACGGCGTACAACGGCGAGGAGGCGCTCGAGAAGGCAGACGAGACGGTCGATGTCGTGTTGCTCGACCGCCAGATGCCGGATTACTCCGGCGACGAGGTGCTCGAGCGGCTGCGCGAGCGGGATCTTGACTATCGGGTCGTGATGGTGACGGCTGTCGACCCGGACTTCGATATCGTTTCGATGGCGTTCGACGACTATCTCACGAAGCCAGTGACGCGCGAGGATCTCGACGAGGCCATCACGTCGATGCGAGAGCGCGACGCCTACACCGAGACGATGCAGGAGTACTTCGCGCTGACATCGAAAAAGGCCACCCTTGAGGCCGAGAAGCTGAAGACAGAACTCGAAGAAAACGAGCAGTACCAGGAGATGGTCGAGCGAGTCGACACGCTCGAACAACAGGTCGACCCAGCAGCTGCCGGATTCGACGACGATTACGAGTCGCTGTTTCAGGAGCTACCCGACGGCGACGACACTGTGTTCTGAGGCCCGGTCACTGGTAGTCGATCTCGCCGTCGCCCTCGCCGACCCAGGCCTCCCGGTCGGGTTCGCGGGCCGCGAGCGGATCGCTGTCCTCGTACCAGGGGACAGTCTGTAGCTCGTCCATGCTGTATGCCAGATCGTCTGCCGTCTCCGCGGTGAACTCGAAGTTCTGTGTAAGGACGATCGCGTCGACTGGACAGACCTCCTCGCAGAGCCGACAGTAGATACACTGACCGATGTGGAGGTTGAACTGTTCGCCCGTCCGGCGGTCGTCGGTGACGATCTGGATCGTGTCGTTCGGACAGACAGACTCACACTGCCGACACCAGATACACCGCTGCTGGCTGAACTTGTGCACGCCGCGGAACCGCGGAGAGACCTCCGGGGGCTCGTCGGGATAGCTGACGGTGAACGTCTCGCCGGCCAAGGCGTGTTTCATCGTCGTCGCCATCGATTTGAGCACACCGATCACAGCACCACCCCCACGATGGCGGCCGTCACGGCGAGATTGGCGATCGCGAGCACGAGCAACAGCTTCCAGCCGACCGCGACGAGTTGGTCGATCCGGACCCGCGGGAGCGCAGACCGGGCCCACTGGGTGAACAGGAAGACCGCCCAGATCTTCAGGACGAACCAGACCACGCCCGGCAGGGCCGGCCCGGCCGGTCCGCCGAGAAAGACGGTCGCGATGATCGCTCCGCCCAGGAAGATGTGGACGAACTCTCCGAGGTAGACGAGCACGAAATACACCGAGGAGTACTCGGTCTGGTAGCCGGCGACGATCTCGCTGGGCGCCTCCGGGATATCGAAGGGGTTGCGTCCGACCTCGGCCATGTTGGCGACGATAAAGATCGCGAACGCAAAGGGATTGATGATCGCGAACCAGGCCGGGACGGCGACCGGACCGAGGGCGATCGTCTGCTGTTGGGCGGCGACGATCTCGCTGGTTCGAACGGAGCCGGCAAACAGCGCGACCGAGATCCCGGTCAGCACCAGCGGGATCTCGTAGGCCAGGTTCTGTGCGACCGCCCGCAGTCCGCCCAGAAGCGAGTACTTGTTGTTCGAGGCGTAGCCGGCCATCACGAGCCCGACCGAGGCCACCGAGGCGGCCGCAAAGGCGACTACGAGCCCGGCCTCCGGGTCCGCGAGATGGAGGCCACTTCCCATGGGGATCACGGCGAATCCGACGATCGCCGAGCCGGCCAGCACGATCGGTGCCAGGTCCCAGGCTGGCCGGTCGACGCCGTCGGGAACGATCAGTTCCTTCGAGAGCAGCCGCACAGAATCGGCGACGATGATCAGGATGCCGGCCGGCCCGATGTGGGTGACCGCGACGCGGTCGGTGAACGCAGCCGTCAGTTTCCGCTTCGCCCACGGGCCGGCGACGGCGGCGTTTGTAAGGACAAACACCGCCACGACCGCCGCGCCGAGGACGGCCCCGACGAGGGTCCCAGCCGGACCGGACAGTCCCAGGAGATCGGCGATCCGCTCGGGAAGCAGCGTCGGCGCCGCCGTCATCGGTCGACCTCCCCGAGCACCACGTCGAGACTACCAAGCGCGGCGATCATATCTGGGACGTACTCTCCTTGGGCGATTGCCTCCAGCGAGTGGAGATTCGAGAACGCAGGACTGCGGATCTTGAACCGGGCGGGCTGCTCGGTGCCGTCTGTCCGGATGTAGATGCCCAGCTCGCCTTTGGCGGCCTCGACGGCCTGGTAGATCTCCTGGCCGGGGTCGGGTTTGAGCGTTCGCGGGACGTTCGCCTGGACGGTCCGCTCGTCGGCGGGCCAGTCTTCGAGCCGGTCGACACACTGCTCGACGATCCGGGCGGACTGTTCGAGCTCGCGAAGCCGGACCATCGCGCGGGCGTAGTTGTCGCCGGCGTCGTCGGTGACGACCGCCCAGTCGAGCTCGTCGTAGATGCCGTAGGGGTCGTCCCGGCGCAGGTCGTAGTCGAGCCCTGAGGCCCGGGCGACCGGACCGGTACAGCCGTAGGATCGGGCGGTCTCTGGCTCGAGCTCGCCGACCCCGACGGTACGGGCCCGGAACAGCTCGTTGGCGGCGATCATGTCCTCGAACTCCGCGAGCCGGTCGGGGAACGCGGCGAGGAAGGATCGGACCTGCTCGAGGAACTGTTCGCGGGGATCGGGCAGGTCCCAGGCGAGTCCACCCAGCCGGAGGTAGTTGAACATCAGCCGCTGGCCGGTCAGCTCCTCCAAGAGCTTCTGGACCTTCTCGCGGTCGGTGATCGCGTACATGAAAATGGCCGTGAAGTCGCCGTAGACGTCGATACCGTAGGTGCCGATCGCGAGCAGATGCGCGGCGATCCGGCTCAGCTCTGCGGCCATCGTCCGGACCGTCTGTGCGTACGCCGGCACGTCGATGTCTGCGAGCGTCTCGACGGTCCGGGCGTAGGCCCACTCGTTTAGGATGCCCGCCGAGACGTAGTCCCACCGGTCGGGGTAGGGCATGATCTGGTGGCGGTAGGTCGACTGCTGACAGATCTGCTCTTCACACCGGTGGAGGTAGCCGATGTCTGGCTCGACATCGACGACCTGCTCGCCGTCCAGCACCGTCTTCAGGTGTAACACGCCGTGGGTCGCCGGGTGGTGAGGGCCGATATTGACAAACATCGTGTCGCTGCGGTCGGTGTGCCGGCGTTCGTCCATCGGGTCGGCGTGTTCGCGCAACGGGACGATCTGGGGCTCGTCCTGGTCGTAATCCATCGAGAGGGGATGGCCCTGCCAGGTCTCGGGCAGCAGGATCCGCCGCAGGTCGGGATGGTTCTCGTACTCGATCCCGACGAGGTCGTAGGCCTCGCGTTCGTGCCACCGGGCGGTCTCAAAGACGCCGGCGGCGCTCGTGCTGACCGGCTCCTCGGTCGCGGTCGGGACGACGACGTCGAGCCGGTGGGTGGGATCGTCGTAGCTTCGAAGCTGATAGATCGACTCGTACCGGTCGTGGTACTCCTGAGCGGTCACGGCCGCGAGATGGTCCAGGCCGGCCCGGTCGCGCAGCCTTGCGAGCACCTCCGGCAGCTCGTCGGGACGGACCAAGACTGCCTCGCAGGTGGCGTGTGACTCCCAGCCGAGCACCGAGTCCCCGAGCAACGACTCGATGCGGTCCCGGGCGAGCGGGCCGGCCGACCGGTCGGACTCGAGGTGTGTGTCCTGGCGGCTCATCGGGACCGCTCTCCCCGGCGCTCGTCGTCGGCTGTGACCCAGTCGTACCGCATCACGAGCTCGTCTTCGTCGATCTCGGCGGCGAGTTTCTCCGCCAACGCGTCCCGCTCGAGGTCGCCGAACGCCTCGAGCTCGTAGGGCTTTACCGTCACCGGCGAACTCTCGCCCTCGCGGATCTGTTCCTGGAGCTTGAGCACGCCGTAGACCAGCGCCTCAGGGCGGGGCGGACAGCCCGGCACGTGGATATCGACGGGAATGATCTTCTCGACACCCTTGATTACGTTGTACCCCTCCTGGAACGGGCCCCCGGAAATCGTACACGAGCCCATCGAGACGACGAACTTCGGCTCTGGCATCTGGTCGTAGACCCGCTGCATCCGCGGCCCGAACTTCGAGACGATCGTGCCGGGGACGATGATCACGTCGGCCTGTCGCGGCGAGGCCCGCGGGACACCGGCACCGAACCGGTCGAGGTCGTGTTTGGTAGCGTAGGTGTGCATCATCTCGATGCTACAGCAGGCGATCCCGAACTGGAGCATGAACATCGAGTTGCCCCGGACCCAGTTCATAAACCGGTCGAGCTTGGTGAGAATGAACGGCGTCGTTCCGAACGCCTCGCGAAGTCGGGAGTTGTACCGGTCCTCGACACCCTCGCTGCCGGCTCGGGCGGGTCGGTCGTCGGCCTCGGGGCTCGTGTCGTTGCTCATCGGTCTGTGTCGGGAACGGAGAGCGATCGTGTGCTCCACTCCAGGGCGTTTTTCTGCCAGGCCCACGCGAGCCCGGCGACCAACACGGCCAGAAACACCGCCATCGGCCCGGCGACACGGAGCAGTCCGGCCTCGGCGACCGCGCCGTCGAAGGCCACTGCCCACGGAATGATGAACGCGAGCTCG
>OBKM01000208.1_pt1 | contig 29965 bp, 30 predicted proteins | sample 1519691 | NCBI WGS metagenome assembly OBKM01 (sample SAMEA37050418, study PRJEB22526) | metagenome | biome: saline pan; feature: lake; material: water | place: Egypt | collected 2015 | depth 0.5 m
CCGCCTTCGCCGACCCGACGAGGTTCTTGCGGGTGTTGCCCTCGACCATCGCCTCGGGTGTCGTGCCGAGACGGTCCTCGACGAGGCTCCGGTCGAGCACGACGTCGGCGGTGACCGTCCGGCCCCGGCCCTCGACGGCGTTAATCGCGGCGGGTTTCTTGTCCGAACAGAGGTTCCCCGAGAGCGCGACCAGCACAGCGGATGTCTCCCGCTCGACCAACTCGACCGCCTCGCGGGTGGCGATTGTTGCCATGTTCATCCCCATTGCGTCTTTGGTGTCGTAGACGAACCGCAGAAAGACGCTGTCGCCGACCACGTATGGGTCGACAGCGAGCAGTTCACCGTGACTGGTCGTCGACTCGGCGGCCTCCCGGAGCAGATCGTCGTTCTCGGCGACCCACTCTGTGACCTGTTGGGCCTCGGCGACACCCTCGACCCGGAGAACAGGGGCGCGTGTCATCCCGGAGTCGGTGACACGGGCGGTCGCGCCGCCGGCAGCCTCGATGACAGCGAGACCACGGTTGACGCTGGCGACGAGTGCCCCCTCGGTCGTCGCCAGCGGCAGGTAGTACTTCCCCGCGGCCGCGCCGCCGTCGACGGTGACCGGGCCGGCGACACCCATCGGCACCGCCGCACCGCCGAGGAGGTTCTCGACGTTCGACTCGGCGGCACGCTCGGCCGTGAACGGGAACGACCCGAGGGCATCGAGGTCGGCACCCGTCTCCCTGGCGACGTGTCGCCGGCGGACCGCCGCGGCCGTCTCCGCGTCGGCGTACTCCTCGAGTTCGTAGAGCTCCAACTCCCCCGCCCTGACGCGGTCGAGCAGATCGGCTGGGTCGGTCATGTCTCCGGATTGCCCGCCCACCCTCTAAACGCTACCGGGCCGGGACGGGTCGACCGAGGCCGCGAGCATCCCCGCACCCTGCCCGAGGCCGACGAGGCCGAGCCCACCGACCGTCACCGCGTCGCCGGCGCCGACGCCGAGTCCGGCGACGTAGACCGCGGCGCCGAGCACCGAGAGAGCACCGCCGGCGACATAGACCAGCCCAGACCCGGGCACGACACGCCCAGTGTAGACCAGCCCCGCCGCAGGCAGGAGCATCCAGCCGACAAGGCTGGCCCCGAACAGCACCGGCCCCCACGGCGCGCCCAGAAAGCCGGCGATCCCGGCGAGTGTCAGCCCGAACCCGACAAGAAGCACGAGCCGCCAAACACGCAACGCGCCGGTCGCCATCGCCGACCAGCCCGTCACAGCGAAGACGGCGATGAACCCCGCCATCACGAGGTGAGCGATAAACAGGCCGTCCGTGTCCATGAGGTCGACGTGGACCGCGGCGGTCGCCAGCCAGGCCGCCGGAACCAGCACCGCCGGCGCGAGATCGCGCAGCCACCGGAGCATGCTCACAGCCCGGTCGGATGGTCGACGAACGTTGTCTCCAGCCCCCAGTCGTCGACGAGCGCCGCGAGCGCCCGAACGCCGAACGTCTCGGTGGCGTAGTGCCCACCGAGCACGACGTGGATGCCGTACTCGCGGGCCTCGTGGTAGAGCCGCTGTTTCCCCTCACCGGTGACGAGGACGTCAGCACCGGTGTCGACAGCTTCCCCGAGGAAGTCGGCGCCGGCCCCCGTGACGATGGCCACGTCCAGCACCTCCTCAGGGCCGAACTCGAGCAGCTGGATCGACTGCTGGCCGTCGAGATGGGGTCGGAGCCGGTCACGGAGCCCCTCGATCGATGTCGGATTCGCAAGCGTCCCCCGGCGACCGACGTACTCGCCGCCCTCCGTACCGAAGGAGCCAGTCGCATCCAGCCCGAGTCGGTCGGCGATGCCGGCCGCGTTGCCAAGCGTCGCGTGGCCATCGAGTGGCAGGTGCGAGACGTACAGCGAGAGCTCGCCCGCGAGCAGCGTGGCGACGCGGTCGTACGCACGGCCGGTGAGACGCTCGGTCCCGCCCCAGAAGATGCCGTGGTGGGCCACGAGCAGATCCGCGCCGGCCTCGGCGGCCCGCTCGATGGTCTCGACCGCGGCGTCGACCGCGAACGCGACGTGCTCGACCTCGCGTTCACCCGACCCGACCTGTAACCCGTTTGCGCTCGGGTCGACAGCCCCGTAGGCCGCGGTGTCGAGCTCCTCGTCGAGCCGGGTGCACAGTTGCTGACACTCCATGTCCGAACCGTCGGCTGCCGGGGCCGTATGTGTTTCCCTCACGCCACGGCGAGACCGCCAGACTGACGGCCGCTGGACGGGCTATGCCACCGAACCGCAGACCGAGACGGAATAAAAAATATTTTTTAGAGGTGGCTAAAACTGATGCCTGTATGCTTCATCGACACGCGGTTTTCGACGGACTGCACGGCCGAATCAACAATCGAGTAGAGATGCTGACGGCACGCGTCCACGCGTGGCTCGACAGCATGTATACGGGAACACTCGGGGCGGAGGTCGTCCAGCATGAGCACTGAGCCGGCGCCGGAGCGCGAACGCCACGCGGACATCGTCGGGGACGTCATCGACGACGAGTACGTCTCGGTCACCGAGGACACGTTCGTCGGCATCGCGGTCGAACGGTTTCTTGAGTTCGAACCCGAGAACGAGGCGGAGACGACAATCTACTACGTGTATGTCACCGACGGCGAGGACAGGCTCGTCGGCATCGCCTCGTTCAGGGAGCTCGTCAATGCCGCCTCCGACCCACTCATCACGACGGTCAAGGACGTCACGGCCCTCGTGATCTACTTCGGGCTGGCTACCATCCTCATCGGCGTGTAGTCGATCAGGGGGCAACTCCCCCGGACGACGCCGTGAGCGCAGGGAATCACAGCTACCGCGTGAACCTCTCCGGGGTCAACCCTCGGGGGCAGTCGCCTCGACCGCCTGTACACTTTTGTCCTCCCCGCGCCTCAGATCGACATGCAATGGTGTACAAGAAGGTCACGCTGATCGGAGCGAGCGACGAATCGTTCGACGACGCGGTCGACGACGCAATCGACCGCGCCCACGAGACCCTGGAGAACGTCCACTGGGTGGAGGTCGAGGACCTGGGCGTCGAGCTGGCGAGCGTCGAGAACCGCCAGTACCAGGCCGAGGTCGAGGTTGCCTTCCAGCTCGAGGACTAGGTCCGGAAGCTCTCGCCACAGCCACACTCGCTGACGACGTTGGGGTTCTCGACGTGAAACCCTTCGCCCTGGAGCCCACCCTCGTAGTCGAGCCGCGAGCCCTCAATGTAGTTCATACTCGCGGGGTCGACGAACACGCGCAGGCCGTGGTGTTCGGCGATTGTGTCGTCGGCCTCGGGTTCGTGATCGAAGCGCATCCCGTAGGAGAGCCCCGCACAGCCACCCTGCTGGACGTACAGCCGGAGGCCGGCGACATCGGTGTCCAGCCCCTCCCCGTCCAGCAGCGCCAGCGCCTCCCTGGCGGCCTGCTCCGTGACGGAGATGCCGGCGGCCCCTGCGGGGTCCTCGGTCGTGCTCATACACCGGATTACTGGCTACAGGGAGTTAACGCTGACGGGAGCTACAGGCGACGGTGCCGGCCGTCGGTCCGCCCGACACCAGGTGAAGACACCGCCGTACCGGGGCCGCCGGACCCGGAGCGAAAGGTGCTTTCCCGCCGCGACCGAAGCGAATGTATGTTTACGGGCATCGTCGAAGGAACCGGGGAGGTGCGTGCTGTCGACCAGCGCCCGGAGGGCCGTCGGCTGTCGATCGCGGCGGAGCTCGAGGGCCTCGAGCGGGGCCAGAGCATCAGCGTCAGCGGGGCCTGTCTGACCGTCGAGGCGTTCGACCAGGCGGGCTTCGAGGTGTTTCTCGCAACCGAGACTGTCGAGCGGACGTATCTCGGTGGCCTCGAACCGGGTGACCGGGTGAACGTCGAGCGCGCGCTGCCGGCCGACGGCCGCCTCGACGGCCACTTCGTGCAGGGACACGTCGACGGTACCGCCGAGGTGACCGACATCCGGGAGGTCGGCGAGGACTGGCGGTTCGGGTTCGCGCTGCCGCCGGAGCTTGCACCCTACGTCGTCGAGAAGGGCTCTATCGCCGTCGACGGTATCAGCCTCACCGTCGCCGCGCTCGACCGCGACTCCTTCGAAGTTGCTGTCATCCCCGAAACCTACGACGTGACGACACTCTCCGCGAAGTCGGTCGGCGATCCGGTCCACCTCGAGGTCGATGTCGTGGCGAAGTACGTGGAGTCACTCCTCGACGGCTACGGCTGAGAGCCGGTATCCCGTCGGCCGGCCATCCCGGGGGGATGCCAGGGCAGAGCCATGTGTGGGTGACTCCGGGGGTGCCGGCTACCGTTCTGGGTCGTCGGGACCCGGTTCGGTTCCGTCATCCCCGGTGTCGTCGCTGTTCTCCCCGTCCTCGGTCTCGATCTCCTCGACCTCGACGTCCTCGCCCGCGACGCCACTCTCGGCGATCACCGGTGTGAGGTTGTACTCGCCGGTCTGTCCCCGCCGCACGACGTTGATATCGAAGACGAACGCCAGCGTCTCGCCGGCCTCGATCTCGAAGGGCACGGTGATCTGGAGTTTGTCACTCGGCACGTGGACCGTGACCGCCTCGTCGTCGACAATCCCCCCGACATCTTCGGGGTAGAGTTCGATCTTGGTGTACTGACCGGCGGGGAGTTCGCCGTTGAAGACCTCGATGGCCCTCTCACCGATTACCTCCGTGAGGTCGACTGTCGCCCCGTCGAGATCGGTGACAAAAAAGCCACGCTGACCCGGGCCCTCACCCCCGCCGTCGTCCGGGTTCGTGTCGTCCCCGCCGTCGTCCGGGTTCGTGTCGTCCCCGCCGTCGTCCGGGCCCTCACCCCCGCCGTCGTCTGTGCGGGACTCGTCGGGATCGCCGAAAACACGTGCACGGTCGAGGGTGACCTCCAGCGAGTCGAACTCGTCGATAGCGACGGGCTGGTCGCTGATGAGCAACCGGAACGACCCCGTCGCTGTCTCGGCCGCGTCACCGTCGCTCGGGCTGTCGTCGCCAACACACCCCGCGAGCAGTACCGCTCCGACACCGCCTCCGACCGCGATGAACTGTCGTCGGTTCAGGCTGGTTCCGTCGTGGTCTGGTGGTGGGTTCTCTCTCATCTCGTCTCCACGTACCCCCCGACCCGTCTTGTAGACGGGGGTCACTCGGCCCGAATTAAGCCCGATTTGGCTGGGTTAGCCCCTATCGGGGTCGAACGCCGAGATGCCGGTCAGGTCCTCGCCGAGAATCAGCGTGTGGATATCGTGGGTCCCCTCGTAGGTGTAGACGGTCTCCATGTTGGCCATGTGGCGCATCGGTGAGTAATCGAGTGTGATGCCGTCGCCGCCGAGCATCTCCCGGGCAACACGCGCCTGGTTGCGCGCCATGCGGACGTTGTTGCGCTTTGCCATCGACACCTGCTGGGGTCGCAACTCGCCGGCCGCCTTGAGCTCGGCCAGCCGGTAGGCGAGCAGCTGTCCCAGGGTGATCTGTGTGGCCATCTCGGCGAGGTTCTCCTGCTGGAGCTGGAACCGGCCGATTGGGCCGCCGAACTGCTCGCGGTCCCCGGCGTACGCGAGTGCGGTCTCGAAACAGTCGCGCGCCGCGCCGACCGCACCCCACGCGATGCCGTACCGGGCCTGTGTGAGACAGGACAGTGGCCCCTTCATCCCCTCGACACCCGGGAGGACGCTTCCCCCGGGCAGCCACACGTCGTCGAGATGTATCTCGCCGGAGCTCGAGGCACGCATCGAGAGTTTGCCATCGATTGTCGTGGTTGTGATGTCATCACGGTCGGTCTCGACCAGAAACCCCCGGACCGGGCCGTCACCACCACCTGTGCGCGCCCACACTACGGCGAGATCCGCGATTGGGCTGTTTGTGGCCCAGCGTTTTGTCCCGGTCAGCCGGTAGCCGTCGCCGTCACGGACCGCGCGGGTTTCCATCCCCGCGGGGTTCGAGCCGTGGTTGGGTTCGGTCAGGCCGAAACAGCCGACCGCCTCACCGGTCGCCAGCTCCGGAAGCCACCGCTCGCGCTGGGCCGCCGAGCCGTAGCTGTGGATGGGGTAGATGACCAGCGCCCCCTGGACGCTCGCCATCGAACGCAGCCCAGAGTCACAGGCCTCCAGTTCCTGCATCACCAGCCCGTACGCCCGATCGGTCGTCCCGGCGAGGCCGTACCCCTCCAGATGGGGCGCGTAAAAGCCCAGTTCGCCCATCTCCGGGATACAGTCGACCGGGAACCGCCCGTCACGGTAGCTCTCGACCATCTCCTCGCGCATGTCCCCGGCGAACTCCCGGGCCGTGTCGCGGGCCATGCGCTCCTCGCGTGTGAGCTGGTCCTCCAGACCGAGGTAATCGAGCATACCCGACATACGACACCCACGGATGATAGCCTTTGGCCCCGGCAGACCCGGAGCCGACTCGCGTCGGCCAGCGGTGTCCCGGCGCCGGTCACGCGGGGCCAAGCACAAACTATTACTTTCTCAACACCCAAGAGAACGGTAACTGGGAGTGTATATGAGAAGGAACGATTCTGCGTTCGAACCGGCGACAGGCCGGAGGGAGTGGTGAATGCAGGCGGCAGCGACCCCGCTCGACGTGCTGTGTCTCGGGCGGGCGGGGGAGCCAGGGGTCGGGGAACCAGGTCGTCTCCGGGTCTCGGTCGCGTCGCCGGACGAGCGCGACAACTGGCCGGACCCGGCGACGGTTGACTGTCTGCTGGTCGATACGACCGGCGGCGAGGATGATCCGGTCGGAACCGTCGAACGCGTCAGGGAGAGGTTTCCGTCGACGCCCGTGCTGGTGTTCACCCCCGACGACAGGGCGGTCGACGGGGTACTCCGGGCCGGTGCAACCGACGTCGTGCGGTCGAGTCCGGCCGCGACACCGGACCGGCTCGTCCGGAGACGCGTCGAGAACGTCCGCGAGGCGGATACCGACGCCAGCCGGAGCGGCGGTGACGGCACCGGATACGGCGGCCACGAGCGACTGCTCGAACACGTCGGCGAGAGCCTGGGGGACGTGCTCTGGGTCATGGACCCGGACGCGCCACGGGGTGACCGCGTCGAGTTCGTCAGCGCGGCCTACGAGGCCGTCTGGGGCCGGTCACGGTCGGGGCTCCTCCACGGGGAGCACTCCTTCTACGAGACGGTCCACCCGGAGGACCGTGACCGTCTGCTGAGTGTCGGGGAGCCGGCGTGGACGGAGGGAGACACAATCGAGGAGACCTACCGTATCGTCCGGCCGGACGGCGAACCGCGGTGGATACACGAGCGCGCGCTCGGGGTCGAGGAGGCGGGCGGCCGTCGCATCGTCGGCATGTGCCGGGACATCACCGACCGTATCGAGCGCGACCGGAGGCTCGAACGGCAGAACGATCTGTTCAGGAAGGCCCAGGACATCGCCGATGTCGGAGCCTGGGAGTTCAATCTCGAGGGCCCGAACCGCTGGACAGAGGAGGTGTACGAGATACTCGGGGCGTCACAGGAGACGCCGCTGACACTCGAGGCCGTCGAGGGGCTCTACCACCCCGAAGACTGGCCGGAGATCAGTGCGGCACTCGACCGGGCTGTCGAGGACGGGGAGCCGTTTGATCTCGAGGCCAGGGTCGCACCCGGGACAGGGGGGACCCGCTGGGTCCGCGTGCGGGGCGATCCACAGACCGAGAACGGCGAGGTGGTCCGCGTCCGCGGAACAATGCAGGACATCACCGACCGTGTCGAGCGCGAGCGCCAGCTCCAGGCCGAGCGGGACCTTGTCGAGCGCATCCTCGAGGTGAGTTCGGTCGGCATCATGGTGTTCGAGGCCGACGGGACGGTGATCAGCGCAAACGAGCAGGCGACCGAGATAATCGGCCTCGGTGCGGGGACGCTGGAGGGCGCGGGGTCACCGCCCGATCCCATCCGGTTTCTCTCGGCGGAGGGGGAGCCGGTGCCAACGGAACAGCGGGTGGTCCGGCAGGTCAAGGATACCCGCGAGGCGGTATACGACCAGAAGCGGGTCGTCGAGACACCGACCGGCGAGCGCCGGACCATCATCATCGACGTGGTCCCCCTGTTCGAGGCCGGTGAGCTTCGACGGCTCGTCGCCACGTTCGAGGACATAACCAAGCGTGTCGAACGGGAACAGCGTCTCCAGACACAGCGTGACGAGCTCGCACGGCTCGACCGGATCAACAGCATCATCCGCGATGTCGATACGGCACTGGTCGGTGCGGAGTCCCGCGATGCGGTCGAACGGATCGTCTGTGACGAGCTCTCCGAATCCGGGCAGTACCTGGAGACGATGGTGTTTCGCGCGAACGGCGAGGCGATCGCGCCCCAGGCGACCTGCAGGGGGACGGCGGCCGAGCTAACGCGGGAGCTTCCGCCGGATGCCCCCACCCGGCTCGCCGTCGAGACCGGTGAGACGCACACGACCCAGGCTTCCGAGGAGCCATCCGAGTGGACCGTGTGCCAGCAGTTCGTCGACGGTGATGTCGACGCGATGGCCGCGATCCCGCTCACCTACGGCAACCGGACATACGGTGCGCTCACGGTGTGTGCGGCCGGAGAGCAGCCGTTCACCGGGCGTGAGCTCGATGTGCTCGACGAGCTCGGCGACACGGTCGGACACGCCATCGCGGCCGTCGAGAGCCGCCAGCGGGAGGCGATACTCACCGCACTGTACGAGGCGACCCAGGACCTGCTTGCCGCCGAGCACCGGCAGGCGGTCTGTGATGTCGTCGTCGAGACGGCGGCCTCGGTGCTCGAACCGGAGGGGACCGGCCTGTTCCTGTTCGACGACACCGAGAACGCCCTCGAGCTGGTCGCCGGCACAGAGTCGCTACACGAGTTCTTCGGCGAGATGACGAGCTTCGGCCCCGGCAGACCGGACTCCATCACCTGGCAGAGTTACATCGAGGGCGAGCCACGGTTCGTCCCCGATGTCCACGACTCGGAGCATCTCGCGTACGACGACACCTCGGCCCGGAGTGCGCTGTTCCTGCCGCTCGGTGACCACGGGGTGTTCGTCGTCGCGACGGCCGACCGCATCTCGTTCGACGAGGACAGACGCCGTCTTATCGACCTGCTGGCGGCGACCACCGAGGCTGCACTCGACCGGGTCGCCGGGCAGGCCGGCCTCCGCGAGTTGGACCGGCGACTGACCGAGCGGTCCGACCGGCTCGAGCATCTCGAACAGCTGTTCGGGCTCGTCGACAGCATCGAGCGCGCCCTGCGCCGCGCCAGCACGCGCAGGGAGGCAGAGCGTGCCACCTGCGAGCAGCTCACCGGGACCGACCCGTACGCGTTCGCCTGGGTCGGCGACATGCCACCCGACGGGACGGACATTGAGCCACGGACCTGGGCAGCAGGGGACGCGACCGCCGACGACGGTCGAGGGTATCTCGACGCCGTGTCGCTTGCACTCGGCGGCGATACCCCGGCCGCGCGGGCTGTCAGAGCCGGCAACCCGGTTGTTGTCGAGAACGTGACCGACCACCTCCGGGAGGCCGACTGGGCGGCGCCGGCCGTCGAGCGCGACTACCAGTCGGTGCTCGCCGTCCCGCTCGCGTACGGCGACGCGACCGACGGGGTCCTCACGGTGTACGCCACCAAGCCGGACGCATTCGGTGACCGCGCCCGGTCGACAGTCGAGCGACTGGGTGAGACGCTTCCGCAGGTGGCTGCCGGGCTCGAACGCGACCGCACGGTCCTCGCCGACCGCGTGACGGAGCTGGACCTGTCGCTGCCGACACCGGACCGGTTCCCGAACGCCCTCGCGGCGACCGTCGACCGGCCGGTCCGCTACCGTGACCTGACACCCCGCCCGGACGGGGAGACACAGGTCAGCTTCAGGCTCCCGGAGACGCCGGTCGAGGCCGTGCGGACCCTCGCCGAGTCGTTTGTCACCGTCGACTCGCTCGACACCATCGACCGGAACGGGGAGACGACGGTCCGGGCGGCGCTCACCGGGCAGACCGTGGCCACGACGCTGCTGTCATGCGGGGCCATCCAACAGGAGATTGTCGCACATGCCGACGAGACAGCCGTGACTGTCAGGCTCCCCCACGACGCCGATGTCAGGGGATTCCTCAACCGTGTCGACGAGCGCATCCCAGGTGTCGAACTGCTCGCCCGCCGGAGCGCCGGAACAGCCGAGGGCACCGGGACTGCGGTCCACCAGGCCCTCTCGGAGGAGCTCACCGACCGCCAGCGCGAGGTCCTCCGGACCGCATACGAGGCGGGCTTTTTCCAGTCCCCCCGCGAGACGACGGGGGTCGAACTCGCCGACATGCTCGGTGTCTCACAGCCGACCGTCACCCACCATCTCCGCGAGGCACAGCGACGTCTCTACAACGCGCTGTTCGAGGACCTGGCCGACGAGCGACCCGCATCTAGATAGCTAGACCCTTCCTGTAACACAGCCTTGTATATTAGAGGGTACATCTATGTACCTGTCCGTCATAGGAGTGTGTGACGGTCGATTCGACCGTCTCCCCCACCACCGGACGGGGTTGCCAGAGGCACAGACACCCGCCATCGACGGCAGGTGTCGGTCGGCCGTCGCCCACCTGCTCCCCGGGCGACGGCAGACACCGGCACTCCCCTCTCACACCTGTGTTGTTTTCCCGGATCGAGGCGGAACCGCTAAGAGTCGGACGGCCGAACAGACAGGTATGGTCGCACTCGACTCCGAGGACGTACTCGAACGGGGAGACAGGGCACCGTCGTTCGAACTGCCAGGTACCGACGGCGACACACACGCGCTGTCGGGGTTTGCGGGCTACAAGGGGGTACTCGTGGTCTTCACCTGCAACCACTGCCCCTACGCGAAGGCGAAGTTCGACGAGCTGAACCGCCTCACCCACGAGTACGACGAGCTCGCCGTTGTCGGAATCAACCCGAACGACGCCGAGGCCTACCCCGAGGACGACTTCGAGACGATGCGTGAACGCGTTGCCGACGGCACAATCGCGTTCGACGCGTACCTACGCGACGAGAGCCAGGAGGTGGCAACGGCCTACGGTGCGCGCTGCACGCCAGACCCGTTTCTCCTCGAGAACACCGACCGCGAGGACAGCTCCCTCGAGGCCGACGAGTGCGAGGGCGACGGACCGTTCCACCTGCTGTATCACGGCCGCCTAGACGACGCGCCGAACCCCGACGAGAAGCCGGAGCGCCGGGAGATGAAAGCGCACGTCGACGCGATGCTCGCCGGCGACGATGTCACCGACGAGTTCCGACCCTCCCGTGGCTGCTCCATCAAGTGGAGGCCGGGCAACGAACCAGACAGCTGAAACCGGGGGCCGACCGGCTGAGCTCCGTGGGGGAATCAGGGTGCAGGCGGGTCGCCACTGTATGCGTCGAGCTTCTGGTAGAAGTTCAGCAGGCCGAAGCGGAGCTTCTCCGGGTCGATATCGACCATCTCGGCGCGCTCCTCGGGTGGGAACGCGCCCCGAACCGAGTAGCCGGGCATCTCGACGCTGCTGCGCTCGGTGTAGCGGGCATCGAGCAGGATGCGGGCCCCGAAATCCGCCGGCGAGCGGACCACCCGGCCCAGCGCCTGTCGTGTCTTGCGGACGGTCGGGATCTCGACGGCGTACCGCCAGCCGGCATCCTCCTCGTGTGTCTCCCCCGCGTCACCCCCGCCGAAGGCCGCCTTGTAGGCGTCCTGGACGGCGGCCATCCGGTCGTCGAGATGCGGGTAGGGAACGCCGACGACCACGACCGTCCGTGCGTCGTCACCATCGTAGCTGACCCCCTCACCGAGCGTGCCCCACAGTGACGTGAACAGCACGCCGTCGTCGTCGTCGGTGAACGACTCGCGCAACTCCCGGGCGGCCGTGCCCGCCTCGTCGAGATAGCCCGTCCCGGCGGCGACACGGTCGTGGTAGCGGGCCGCCTCGCTGTAACTCGGAAAGAAGGCGAGCGTGTTCCCGGGTGTGACCCGGACGATATCCGCCAGGGTGTCGGTGATGGTCCGCTGAAGGTCGGTGTCGTCGCGGCGCCGGGCGAACAGTGCCGGCCCGTCGACCGCGTAGGTGCGGCGACGCCGCTCGGGAAACTGTGGCCCGTAGGCCATCGTCTCCGGCCCCTCGAGGCCGAGCACGTCCTCGGTTACCCCGAACGGTCGGAGCGTCGCGCTCATCAGCACGCTCGCGTGCAGGTCCGCGAACAGCGAGCGTGTCACCCGCGAGGGGATACAGGTGTACAGCTCCGCCCGCCCGTACACCTCACCGGGGTCGGGATGGCGGTCCGACGTCCCGTCGCGGGCGGCCGCCGCCGCCCCCGGCAGCGCCGCCCCCGCCCCAGGGTCGTCCCCGCTGTCGTTCGGGCGCCCGTCACGCGTTTCGTGACGGCGGACACTCACCACGGGGTAGGTGTCGCTGTCGTCGCTGTCGGCGAGCCAGCTGTCGACGAACGTCGCGGCCGCGAGCGTCGGGCAGTCCCGGCGGGTGCTGGTCTCGCCATTCTTGTAGGCCCGTTCGTACGCACTGTCGAGCTCCCGGCCCAGTTCGACCGCGCGGTCGAGCTCCGTCTCGTAGCCCGGGCCGGTGTAGGCCCGCAGAAAGGCGAGTGTCAGCGCGTCCCGGCGGTCGTCGTTGTCGATGTGGAGATCGGTCCAGTGCTCGTCGACATCGGGGCGCTCGCCCGGCGCGAGCGCCCCGTTGTAGCTCTCCTGCAGGGCGTCGTGGAACGTCGCCAGGACGTTCCCCGCGCTCCCGGCACGGGGGTCCTCGACCCCGTCCAGTTCGTCGAGGGCACGCGCGAGTGTGGTCCCGGTCAGTGTCTGTCGGGCGTGATCGCGGGCCGCCGACTCGATGTTGTGGGCCTCGTCGAACACACCGATGACATCCTCGGGGTCCCTGCCGAGCCACCGGAAGAACTGCTCGCGTATCACCGGATCCAGCAGGTGGTGGTAGTTACACACCACGAGGTCAACCCCCTCGACCCCTTCTTTCAGCAGCTCGTAACCGCAGAACCCCTGGCTGTCGGCGTACCCGTAGATCTCCTCGGGCGTCCGGACGTCGTCGTAGAGCCACTCGAAGAACTCGGTCGTGTCGGCGGTCAGGTTCCGGTAGTAGTGCCGGCAGGTCGCCCGGTCCTCGAAGCTCGCAAGCGAGTCCTGCAACGCCTCGATGTCGTCCATCAGGCTCGCCCGGGCGCTCGTGGCCTCGGTGTCACCCCCCTGGCTCCGCTCCAGCAGCGCCTGCTGTTCGCGCTCCAGCTCCGCGAGCTCCTGTTCGGTGTCGACCAGGTCACGGGTGGTCTCGCGCAGCGCCTGGCACTCCTCGTAGCCAACGTCGATATGACACATCGAGGATTTGCCCTGAAAGACAACCGCACGGATCGGCTCGGAGTCGGCGATGGCACTGGCCTCCCGGCGGAACTGGCGCATCTGCTGGTGGACGTTGGTCGTGATGACGACCGTCCGGCCGGTCTCGCGGGCGTGCTCCAGCGCCGGCGCGAGCGCCGCGAGCGTCTTGCCGGTGCCGGTCGCCCCCTCAAAGAGCATATCCGACCCGCTCTCGAGTGTCTCGTGGATCCGCGCCATCGCCTCCTGCTGGTGTGTGTAGGGCGCGTCGTACGGGAAGTACCGCAGGTACGAGGGCTCGGTCACACGCGGCTGTACGGCGCTCTCGCCCATAAGCGCCAGCCCCGGAGTGGAGGTGGAGTCACGACCCCGGTAGCGGGTGGGCGTCGGTTACGCTCCGTTTCGCGTCGAGGATGCCGTCAGCGCTTGGGTCAGGCTGTCGGCGACAGGCGGTGACGCGTACAGCGCCCGGATCCACAGCGGCGTCAGGAGGAGACCGCCGAACAGCACGACGGCGGCGACCTCGACGGCCGTGCGCCCGATACCGTCGACCTGTGTCGCGGAGTCGAGCGAGAACATAGCTCTGGGTGTCCGGTCGGCACAGTAAGCCGTTCCGGTCGAGGCCCGGGCCGCGCTCGTCAAGCGGGAGCAGCCACCCGACAGAGCCGCACCCGGGCCAGCGTCCCGAGGCCGGTTCAGACCAGCGTCCTGAGACCATCCCACAGAAAGAGCACGCCGAAGCCGGCGAGCACCAGCGCACTCGCCGCGGCGACAGCCGGGGTCGCTGTCTCGACCCGGCCCCCCAGCGAGACGAGTGCAGCCGGAAACCCGAGAATCCAGACGACAATGCCGAGAAACAGGCCAACAACGAGCGCGGGGCTGCCGGTTTCGACGACGACCACCGTCCCGAACCGGTCACCCGGGAGCGCGCCGAGCAGGTCGAGTTGCCCGGGATCAAGCAGTGCAACGCCGACGGTGAGCCAGAACAGGATCTGGTAGGGGTTTGTCAGCGACAGCAAAAGCGCCTTCGAGAAGCCGCTCCCGCCACCGACGGCGTCACCGGTGAGTGTCGCCCGCGTGTGCCGGGCGGCATCGACAGCAAAGGACAGCATCAGCAGTCCGCCGACGGTGACCATCGCCGCCCGAAGCGCCGGATACCGCTCGACAACCGTCACGACGCCGGCCAGTGCGAGCAGGAAAAACACAGCATCGGCGGTCATCGCACCGAGGCCAGCCCTGAACCCCGCAGCCCACCCACGGACAACGCTCTCCTCGGCGATAATCGCGTTCATCGGGCCGGGTGGGGCCGCGAGCGCGAGGCCGAAGGCCACGCCGGCGAGCAGCGAGGTGGCTGTCGACAGCACCATACCAGTCGGTTCCCGTCCGTCGGTATGTCGGTTCTGGTCTCCCACAGGGGGGGAGAGCGGTCCAGGCGTCTCCACCCGTCCACGGTCGAGACCGCTGTCCGCCGGGGCCCACAGGCGACAGGTGGCCACCTGTCAGTCTAGGCCGTACAGTTCGGTTGCGTTCGCCCGGAGGATCTGTCGGGCGGCCGTCTCCGCGTACGTCTCCGAGATGATCCCGTCCGCGATGGCCTCGTTCAGTGTCTCGGTGAGGGCAGCCCTGAACCGCCGTGCGGCGAGCACGAACAGCTCCGGGGTGTGGAACGCGTCGCTACCGTAGAGCAACTTCGTCGTCGGGACCAGCTCCAAGGCGGTCGAGAGAAGCCGCGAGGCGCCGTGCTGTGCAAAGGGGATCGCGAGCGAGAGATCCAGGTGGACGTTCGGGTAGGTCGCGGTAACGTAGGCCGCCTGGCCGACGTACGGGTAGCCGCCGTGGAGCATGACGATCTCCGTCTCCGGGTGCGTCTCGATGCACTCGACGAGGTGGGTCGGGTTGACCAGCCTGGGGTGGGCGTCGGGGTCTCCGAAGCCGGTGTGAAACTGGACCGGCGCGCCGTACTCGCCGGCGATCGACAGGGCGAGATGGAGACAGTAATCGAGCAGTCGCGGGTGGTCGATCCGGCCGTCCCAGTCAGCGCGGAGAGCGGCGAACCCGGCCCTGGCGTCTGCCCGGTCACGGGACCCGACGGTCAGCCCGCGGCGGTAGGCGGCGATGGTCTTGAGTGCGACGTACTCCCCGTCGAGCGCCGCCTCGACTCTGCTCTCGAACGCTGTCTCGAACGCGCTGAACGCGGCGTGTTCGGAGAGCAACTCCTCGATGACCGGTTCCAGCCGGAGCATCGGGTACACGTCCGCGTCGGTGGTGTCGGCGAACGCACCGGCGGGTGTCCCGGGGAACCCCTCGTCGACGAGGATGGCCTCGGTGTTGCTCGCGGCGATGCAGTCACGTGTGTACTCGGCGTGGTCAACCGCGCCCCGGCGGGCGAGCAGTTCGGCTTCCGCGTCCCGCTCGACACCGAACCGCTCGGCGAGGACCCCGAGCGCAGCCCGGTAGTTGAGCGTGTGCCGGGCATCACGGGTGTCGAGCGCCCCCTCGGTGAATATCCCGGGGAACGTCCCCTCGATCCCGTCGGCTGAGAGGGGTTCGATTGCGTGGGCGTGGTTGTCGACCAGCGCCAACTCCGCGATTGTCTCTTGGAGTGACATGATACCGTCTGTATTTGGGTTACGACCCCCTCGCACACGGGTGTTTCGCCTGTCAGGGGGTGCTCGTCGTGGGGGACGCGGGTGCGGCCATACGGCAGTATTTTGTACCGGTAGGCCCGTGATCAGGCTGATGCTCGAGTTGTACCAGTTCGAGGGCTGTCCGTACTGTCAGAAGGTCCGCGAGAAGCTGTCGGAGCTCGGTGTCTCGTATGTGATTCACAACCCCCGGCTCGGGAGGGCAGACGACCAGCGGGTCACCAACCAGCAGACGTACGACGAGCTTCTCGAGACGGGTGGGCAGGACCAGGTTCCGTACCTCGTCGACACCGAGCAGGGGCGGTCTCTGTACGAGAGCGACGACATCGTGGCGTACCTCGAGACCCACTACGGGTGAACTCCTCCCCGGGGGAGCCGCCGGAGAATCCGCGATTCGTGGCGTGGGCCACCACGCTGTCCCCGCGTCGCTCGGACCGCGAGGACGGCCAGGGCTGGGTGTCCAGCCTGACCCGGGCCAGCTCCCGTGAACAGCCGCCGGCCGGCCGATGAAAACAGAGTCCGGGCATTGATAACGATCCAGCCTCTAGTAACGGTGATGACACCGACACGGCGGAAGCTACTCGGAGCGCTGGCGGGAACCGGAGCGGTCGTTCTGGCTGGGTGTGTCGGCGGCGACAGTGGTGATGACGACGGGGCGGGGGCACCCGACGGCGACGCGTCAGTACAGGTCGTGGAGACAGAGCACGGCGAAACCCTGGCCGGCCCCGACGGGTTCACACTGTACATGTTCGAGACGGACGAGCAGGGTGCAGGCGGCAGTGCCTGCGAGGGCGGCTGTGCGGAGAGCTGGCCGCCGCTCACGCTTGAGGAGGAACCCACGGCTGGGGCGGGCGTCTCGGCGGCGTTGAGCACGTTCGAACGCGAGGACGGGACGACACAGGTCACAGCAAACGGGTGGCCGCTGTACTACTGGAGTGGTGACGAGTCAGAGGGTGACGTCAACGGCCAGGGGTTCAACGATGTCTGGTACGTTCTCGACGCGGCCGGCGCGCCGGTTCGCGGTGAGGATCAGGACGACGAACAGGACGACGATATCGGCAACGGCGGTGGTGGGGCCGGCCCCTACTGAGTGGTGGACCCGGCGTGAGAGCGCCACAGACCCCACCCGAGCCCAGTGCGGTGCCGACCCCGGCGGCCCGCCTTCAGGGACCACGGACCGCGAGCGAGACGCCAGGCAGACAGCATGACAGGTTCTGTTATAGAATGTGCAAGGCGAAAACCCACGGCTTTAGCCGTGGGATGAAGCCGACAACTGGGAAGCAAACCACGCGACCGTAGCAGACCGACTCCCCAACGTTGAAGAACTACCAAGCCTACATATAAAATATGGAGGTGCGGCGTACTGTCCCCGTTGCGCTCGACGTGGGCAGTGACGACGCCGCACTCCTCGAAGACACCGTAGACACGTTCCTCTGGTGCGCTCAGTACGTCGTAGACCACGCTTTCCAAGGCGAGTACGTCACTACCAGCAAGACCACGCTGGATGACGAGACCTACGACGATGTGCGAGAAGCCACGGACGGCTTCAACGGTGGACTGGTGCAAGCCGCTCGGAACAAGGCCGCTGAAGCCTGCAAAAGCGTCGTTGAACGCTGGAAGCAAGGCAAGAAAGCGTCCAAACCCACGTTCACCAGCCCACACGTCGTCTACGACCACCGCACCGCGACGTTCCACGACGACTATGTGAGCCTCGCTACGACCGACGGTCGTATCGAAGCCGACTACATTCTGCCCGACGAGGACAGAGAGACACCGCACTCGGAGTACCTCTTTTCAGACAAGTATGAAACAACGGGTGCGGAACTGCACTATCACGACGGCGACTGGGTGCTTCACGTCCACTGCAAGCGGGACGTGGAGTCCGACACGTCGGAACAGGCAACCACCGAGAACGGAACGGTTCTTGGGGTTGACCTCGGCGTGAACAACCTCGCTGTCGCCTCGACAGGCACGTTCTGGACTGGCGACGAGTTCGACCACTGGCGCAGAGAATACGAGAAGCGCCGTGGGTCGCTTCAGCAGTGCGGAACGCGGTGGGCGCACGAGAACATCCAGTCTGTCGGACGGAAAGAGGAAGGACGGTTCACGCAGATGCTCCACCGTATTAGCAACGATCTGGTCGCGGAAGCCCGCGAGAACGACTGTTCGGTGATTGCGTTCGAGGATTTGACGGACATCCGCGAACGCACTGGTGCGTCGTGGGGCCACAAGTGGGCGTTCGACCGTCTCTATGAGTACGTCGAGTACAAAGCCGAAGAACATGGTATCACGGTTGAACAGGTTGACCCTGAGAACACGTCGCGGCGTTGTTCGCACTGCGGGTTCACGCACCCAGACAATCGTGATGGTGAGGACTTCGAGTGCTTGAAGTGCGGGTACGAGAACCACGCGGATTACAACGCTGCGAAGAACATCGGGTTACGGTATCTCCGTCGCAACCAAACTGGGGGCGACGGAGGCGCACCCTTGGGCGTGCGCTTGAACAGCGGGACGTTGAACGTGAACGGAGGCTATTCTCCTGCCGATGAATCGGCCAGAACGGGAGTCCACGCTGAATCCCACCGCTTTAGCGGTGGGTAGCTCAAGGCCGACGGCGAGATGTGCGGGACGGGCTCGGAGATCGCCACCGAGATCGACGTGACCGTGGACGTGATCGACGGTGACCGGACGGCTATCGACATCGAACGGCCGCTCGTGGAGACGGCCGACGCCTGGAAGACCGTGGCGAGCGCGGAGAGCCTGGAGACGGCGTGTGAGCTGGCCAACCTCGACGCGATCGCCCTGCTGGCCGCGGAACACGGCTTCGACAGGACGGAGGCGTATCTCTGCTCCAGTCTGGTCGGTGGGCTGGAGATCAGCCAGGTGGTCGACCCGCTTGTGACAGTGCGGAACGCGGTCCCGAAAGGCTACTGTGAGGGGCCGTTCTGAACAGCTCACCCGCCCTCGCGGAGTGCGATCTGGTCTGCGGCAGCCGCCGCCCGGGAGCGGGCGGTGTCGGTATCGTCTGCGGTGCTGACTGTGACCGCCATGCGGCGGCCGTCGTAGGACTCAGGCTTGCCGAACAGGCGAACTGTTGTCTCCGGTTGTGCGAGTGCGTCGTCAACGCCGACGAACGCCGGCGTGTCGACCGCCCGGTCCGCGACAACCGCGTGGCTGGCGCCGGGTCGCTCGGTGGTGATATCCGGCACCGGCAGCCCCAGCACCGCCCGCAGGTGCAGTTCGAACTCGCTGAGAGACTGCGTGGCGAGTGTGACGAGCCCGGTGTCGTGTGGTCGCGGCGAGAGCTCACTGAACAGTACCTCCCCGTCGCGGACGAAAAACTCCACGCCGAAGATGCCGTGCCCGCCGAGGCCGTCGGTGACCGCTCGCGCGATCGACTGTGCCCTCTCGAGTCGGTCTGTTTCCATCGGGTGGGGCTGCCAGCTCTCGCGGTAGTCGCCCCCGACCTGTCGGTGTGCCACCGGCGGACAGAAGCTCACGCCCCCGGCGTGACGAACCGTGAGCAGGGTCAGTTCGTAGTCGAACTCCACGAGTTCCTCGATAATAACGCGACCGGTGTCGGATCGGGTGCCGGTTCGTGCTGTCTTCCAGCCGTCCTCGAGGTCGTCGGGCCCGGCCACAACTGACTGCCCCTTGCCCGAGGACGACATTGTCGGCTTGACCACGACAGGGTAGCCGAGCTCCTCGACCGCGCTCCTGTACGCGGCCACACTGTCCGCGAAGGCGAACGCACTGGTGGGGGCGCCGATCTCGTCGGCGGCGAACTCACGGATCCGCTGGCGGTCCATCGTCAGGCGTGTCGCCTCGGCCGTGGGGACCACGCTGTAGCCCTCCGTCTCCAGCCGTTCGAGCTCCTCCGTCGCGATCGCCTCGATCTCGGGAACGATGTAGTCGGGCTGTTCTGCAGCGACGAGCTCTCTGAGCGCCTCCGGGTCGGTCATATCGATTGTGTGCGAGCGGTGTGCGACCTGCATCGCCGGGGCGTGCTCGTACCGGCCGACAGCCACCGTCTCGACGCCGAGCGCCTGTGCTTCGAGGAGCAACTCCTTGCCCAGTTCGCCACTCCCGAGCAGCAGGAGCCGTGTCGCGTTCACCCCACCTGGCGTGCCAATCTGCAGCGGATTCGACATAGATGTCGTTTGTCCTCGGTCGTCAAAAAACCCGACCACCGCGGACGGGGCCGTGTCTGGACCGCCGCCTGTGACGGCGTGACTCCCGGCTGTGAGTCGGGCCACGAGACCTGGTGTGGCAGGGTCGGGTGGTTGTCCTCTGTGTGTTTCACGGCCGGCGTCGTGTGCTGTGCCCGGGATCACCGGCCGGCGTGTTCAGGCCGCTCGACCGGACGGCTCGGGCGGCGAGAGGCCGCCCTCCGGGGGACGGCGGAACCGCCGGGCCAGGCGATACCCCAGCGCGTACACGATAACGCCAAGCGCCGCGCCGGCCATCAGCGTCGGCACGGCCATAAACGCCACCACCGCAGGGACTACGAGAAGGTAGACTGCGAGGCCGCCTGTTGTCCAGTCTGCGTGACGCTCGCGCGCGCGATGTCTGTGTGCAACGGATGAATCTCCCTCGTACATTGTATCTGGGGATACGGCCCCTACCCACATAAGTGTAATCTGAAGTAGGTTTCTGTAAGCGCCGTTACTGAACTCAGTTTCAGCAGGCGCGACTGAGGGGGTCGGAGCCACGCGGTGGATCTCGGGCTGTCGTGGCGACTACAGCGAGCCCTGGAGCCGGTCGAACTGGTCGGTGTCGTGGCCGTACAGCACCGTCGCGTCGGTGCGGCGCTCGCGGTCACGCAGTCGCCGCAGACTCTCGGCCTGTGCCCGCGAGTCGTGAATCAGGCTCGCACCCATCTCCCGGCCAGCCTCGTAGTTCGGCGCGAGAAAGGCCACATCACCGGCGACGAGAATGTCACCCGCCTCGCGCTGGAGGTGTGCGCCGAGCAGGCCGGGCGTGTGCCCGGGAAGGTGGAGCAGCTCGATGCCGGACAGCAGCTGTCGTTCGCCCTCGAGGACCCGCCAGTCTATGTCGTGGTCGAAATCCGCCGCGAGGTACGCGTCGTCGCCGGCCCCGGTTTTCGCGCTGAGGTAGGCGTGTTCGAGTTCCCGGCGGTGGACGTACACCGGCACGTCACGGCCGGCGAAGTTGTGTAACCCACCGGCGTGGTCGAGATGCAGGTGTGACTGCACCACCGTATCGATATCCCGGAGAGCGTATCCAACCTCCCCGAGCGCGGTCGGTAGGGTGCGCTCGTCCGCCGTCGGGTGGGCGAAGGCCTCGAACAGCGGCGTCGGCCAGTGACCGTCGGCCGCCGCCGGGTGTGCACCGGTGTCCCACAGCACTGTCGCCTCGGGGTGGTCGATCAGCAGGTTCCAGACCGCGAACTCACCGTACTGCAGGTCCGGAGACTGGTTGCTGTGGACCGCCGCCACCTCGGCGTCGAGTGCGAAGTTCAGGTCCGCGTGTATCCGACCCCTGTCGAGCAGATGTACCTCCATACTCGTTGGCTGTGGCACTATCTCATAGAAGGTTTCGATAGGTCCATAACGGTGTGGACTAATAGCCTGTATGGAGCGACTCGCCCCGGCCCACGTGCCGGTCTACGAAACCGACGAGCGACGACGGGCGCTCTGGGAACAGTGTGCAGCGCGCGACCAGCCGGTTGTGGCGGTGCGCGACGCCCGCCGCGGGTACATCGTCCGCTACGACCTCCAGCATCTCGGTGTCGAACTCGATGGACAGGCCGTGCGGACCCTCCGCGAGCGAACCCGCCGGTCCCGGTCGTACCCGACCGAGACCGACCCAATCTCTGAGGCCGAGGCTGTCGGCGGCGAGGCCGGTCCCGTCTCCGGTGACCTGCACGCCCCGACCGAGTCTGAGGCGCGTGAACTCGCCGCCACGCTGTCGACGTTCCTGTTCGACCGGTCGAACTGGCAGGAGACGGCGACCTGAGCGCCGCCGACACCGGTCCGGCGGGGGTCGGGTCACCAACCCGGGACAACGGCGGTTCTCGGTCAACTCATCAGCGTCCAGTCTCGGTACCGTTCAGTCTCTCCGACGACCGGCGTGCGGTCGTCACCGTCGACGGTGAATGCGGCACCCGCCCGAAACGGGTCGGTGCTGGGCATCCACTCGCAGTCTGGGTCGTGGTGAGCTCGTGCCCGTTGTCGGTCCGTGACGAACTGGCCGACGAGCGTGTCGAGGTGGGGGGTGAACCGCCCCGAGTCCTGCGCCTCAACGGCGTCGCGACGCCCGGGGACGCTCAACGTCTCGTCCCGCCACAGCGCCCGCAGGATACCGACCCGGAGGTCATCGGCAAGCGGCGCGAACGACACCTCCGGGTCGCTCGAGGGGATGTGTGCTCGTGTCGGTGGCTCTGTGGGGCCGTTCAGCGCCGGTGGTGCTCGCCGTCTGTCCAGTTCGCCGGGTCGAGCACGACCGGCGCGACAGCCTCGGCCAGGCGCCGGGCCTCGGCCAGCGAGGAGAGCAGGGAGACGTGGCCGAGCGAGTCGTTGACCGACTTGCTCGCCTCGACGGTCCCCGACTCCGGGTCGCCGACAATCCCCTCAAGCTCTGCTGTCAGCCGCACCTGTACCTCCTTGCGCATGGCCGGGGTGAGTCGCGTTCCGGCCGGCAGCAGGTCGTAGGTGAACGCGTACCCCTCCTCGTAGGACTCGATGGCGACGAACGGAACGCCCTCGCGCTCGGCCCTGGCGTAGGCGCGCTCAATCTCCTCCTGGCGCTCGTATACCGGGATCTCGGACGGGTCTGTGCTCACAGCTGTGGTTCCAACTCGGGACGTATCAACTCGTCGACCCGGGCGACGACCGGGTGTCCGCGGTGGGGAACGACCACTCACGTCGTGTCGGCGCGTATGCTGGCAGATACCGGACCGCCACTCTCAGTCGGCGGCGGGGCCGTGGCCACCGGCGTAGGCGCGGGTCGCGTCGACCAGCGCCTTGCGGTACTGGCTGGCGTCGGGGTCAGTTGCGAGCGACCGGAACAGCTCACGGAACCGCTCGAACTCGACGCCGGGCGCGTCGGCAGCCGCCGTCCGCGCGAGCGCGTAGATGCGGTGGTCCTCGGCGACAAGACCGTGGCGCTCGACGAGCCCGAGCGCGAACGCGGCGTTCACGGCGGTGATCTCCGGGTCAGCTGCCGGCGTGAGCCGGGTCGCCCCACCCCCGCCGGCCCGCGACCCGTCGTCGCCGGTCGAAGCCGTCTCGCGTGTCCCGACACCGACGGCCTCCGGCTGGCCGTCGTCGCCCGCGGCGTGGTCGAGCGGTGGTCGGGGCCAGGTGGGGGGCTCACCGGGCTGGTCGGCGAGTGCCGTCGCGAGACTCGACTCCAGAAACGCCACCAGCTTGTCGGCTGGCGCGACCTCGAGCCAGATGTCGTCGGCGTAGATATCCTTCATATGGTTGGCGATCTGGTGGCAGTGGGTGAGTTTGCGCCGCTCGACTGTCCGTCCCGCGAGGGCAAGAAAGATGGCCTCCTCGGTCGACTGGGTGTGTGAGGGGTGTTCGTGCTCGTGGTGGAGCATGTGTGCGTACTCGTGGAGGGCGAGTTCGCGGGCCATCGCGCTGGTCGCGGCCTGCCGTGAGATTGTCAGCCGGTGACCGTTCTGAGAGTGGCTCACCCGGGTCCGCTCGTCCGGGTCGGGTACGATGTCGACGGTCACCGGTTGCTCCACGTCGCGCTCGGTCTCGAAGATGTCACGCGCCCCGAGAAACGGTGCCGCGGGTCCCGGTCCGGTTACCTGTACGTTCACACCAGACTAATGGGGGTTTCTGACGTATCAGTATGTCGCTGCCCGGGACCCGGTTGGGCCAACCGCGCGGTGCAGGGCGGGTGGTCACTGTCACCTGGAAAACCCCCGCTGACGTCGGCGTGCTCGAGCCCATCGTTTGTCCCCGAGACCGGGTGGGTGGCAGCCTCGCTCGGCGCTCCCGTCGCCGTCGTTCGTGTTACCGTTCCGGCCGGCACTGTCATCGTCGCCACCACCGAGACAGCCGGCGAGTGCGACCACTGTGCGAGGATGCGGAGCGTGGTGCGCCGGGTGCTGCTCGACCACGGGTCGACCCACGGCAGAGATACCGAAGGGGGGTTCTCGGAAAAAGCGCATGACATCGGTCGAAACTGCGTTGAAACTTCGTTCGACATCCCGCCGAGAGAGGCCGGTCCGGGGCACGCGGAGACACCGGGGTACCCGGCGGGAGAGGGGACAGGGGGTCGAGTCTCGCGGGCGGTCGCCGTCACCGGCGTGTCGGCGGTAGTCCAAGAGCCGGCTCCGGGCAGCCGGCAACCGATTAGAAGCAGTATCCTTTTGCCCCTGCTGCGTATAGACAGTGATAATAATGGGCCGACGCAAGAAAATCGTACAGGAGTGCGAGTCGCTGATGGACGCGCCGGAGAACATCCGGAACATCGCAATCGCCGCACACGTCGATCACGGCAAGACGACTCTTACTGACAACTTGTTGGCAGGAGCGGGGATGATCTCGACAGAGACGGCAGGCGAGCAGTTGGCGATGGACACCGAGGAGGACGAACAGGAGCGTGGCATCACAATCGACGCGGCAAACGTCTCGATGACCCACGAGTACGAGGGCACCAACCACCTCATCAACCTCATCGATACGCCGGGTCACGTCGACTTCGGCGGGGACGTGACCCGGGCGATGCGGGCCGTCGACGGCGCGCTCGTGGTTGTCGACGCCGTCGAGGGCGCGATGCCCCAGACCGAGACAGTGCTGCGACAGGCGCTCCGTGAGGGTGTCAAGCCGACGCTGTTTATCAACAAGGTCGACCGCCTCATCTCCGAGCTCCAGGAGGGGCCCGAGGAGATGCAACAGCGCATGACGAAGGTCATTCGGGACGTGAACGACCTCATCCGCGGGATGACCGAGGAGATGGACGAGATAACCGACGACTGGACCGTCTCGGTCCCGGACGGAACTGTCGGGTTCGGCTCGGCGCTGTACAAGTGGGGGGTGTCGTTCCCGTCGATGCAACGAACCGGGATCGACTTCGCCGACATCATCGAACTCGAGCGGGCAGACAAGCGCCAGGAACTGCACGAGCGGACGCCCCTTGCGGACGTGGTGCTGGATATGGTCTGCGAGCACTTCCCCAACCCGGTCGACGCACAGCCCCGGCGGATTCCACGCATCTGGCGGGGCGACGCGGACTCCGAGGTCGCCGAAACAATGCAGGCTGTCGACCCCAGCGGCGAGGTGGTGTTCATGGTGACGGATATCTCGATGGACCCCCACGCCGGCGAGATCGCGACCGGGCGTGTCTTCTCGGGCACCCTCGAGAAGGGCCAGGAGCTGTACGTCTCGGGGACCGTCGGCAAGAACCGCCTCCAGAACGTCGGGATCTTCATGGGCGGGGAACGCGAGGAGGTCGACCGGGTGCCCGCCGGTAACGTCGCCGCGGTCACCGGCCTCGACGACGCCATCGCAGGATCGACAGTGTCGAGTGTCGAGATGACCCCCTTCGAGTCCATCGAGCACATCTCCGAGCCGGTCATCACGAAGTCCGTCGAGGCACAGAACATGGACGACCTGCCGAAGCTCATCGAAACACTCCAGCAGGTTGCAAAGGAAGACCCCACAATCGAGATCGAGATCAACGAGGACACCGGCGAGCACCTCATGTCCGGGCAGGGGGAACTCCACCTCGAGGTCGTCTCCCAGCGCATCGAGCGCGACCAGGGCATCCCCGTTCGAACCGGCGAGCCGATTGTCGTCTTCCGCGAGGCCCCACAGACAGAGAGCCGCGAGGTGGAGGGCATCTCGCCGAACCGGCACAACCGCTTCTACATGACCGTCGAGCCCCTCGGCCAGGAGATCGTCGACGCGCTGAAAAAGGGCGAAGCGACCATGAATATGCCCGAACTGGAGCGCCGTGAGGCGCTCCAGGACGCGGGCCTGGACAAGGAGACCTCACAGGAGATCGAACACATCCACGGTTCGAACCTCGTCATCGACGACACGAAGGGGATCCAGCACCTCAACGAGACGATGGAGCTCGTGCTCGAGGGGTTCGAAGAGGCGCTCAACGACGGCCCGCTCGCGGGTGAACCGGTCGAAGGGGCGCTGGTACGCCTGCTCGACGCCCGCCTGCACGAGGACGCCATCCACCGTGGCCCCGCACAGGTCATCCCCGCGGTCCGGCGCTCGCTGCACAACGCCCTTGTCGACGCCGAGGTGCGTCTGCTCGAACCGATCCAGGATGTCCGCATCGACGTGCCCCCTGAGCATATGGGTCCCGCAAGCGGCGAAATCCAGGGTCGTCGTGGCCGTATCGACGATATGTACCAGGAGGGTGACCTCCAGGTCGTCGAGGGGGTCGCCCCCGTTGAGGAGATGATTGGCTTCTCCTCGGATATCCGCTCGGCGACCGAGGGGCGGGCCTCCTGGAACACGGAGAACGCCGGCTTCCAGGTCATGGCCGACAACCTCCAGCGGGAGACGATCATGCAGATCCGTGAGCGCAAGGGGATGAAACTCGAACTGCCCGGCGCTGTCGATTACTTCTGAGGCTGTCGGCGGACCGTCCTGGCCGCCCTTGTCGGCTGCCTACGCCCGGCGTCTGCTGGTAGGATGAATCAGTAATCAATCGAAAAAGCATACTTATTCCGTAGAACAATTTCGGGTACGATATACCGACTGTATCTCGTCGCCGGTCTCCTGTTCATCGTCGCCGGGGTCGTGTTCCACCAGCGCCCACAGATCGGCTTTCAGATATTTAACTGGCCGCTCGCCGCATCCGGCACGGATGGCCGCACCGAGGCTGGAAAACGACCATACCGGATACGTGGCGTGCTTGCCGTACTGTTCGGGCTTGCACTCTGTATCGTCTCTCTCGCGATTGGATGGTGATCGGCGCTCACCGGACGTGTTTTGAGAGAAGACCGTTCCTGCTCCCAGCCGAAGTTCATCGTCCCCGGACAGATGCGACTCACCGACAGCCCCGTTGAGCCGAGTGTGGTGTACCCCGTGCCCGCCGCCACGGCCGGCACACGCACAAATACTTGCCGCGGGTCACTCACAACACCACCCAAACCGAGCCACGACGGGGTCGCCGTCAGGCCCGCTCGCGCCCGGTGATAAACGGGGCCGTGACGTCGTGGCCGGCAAGATGTGCGTTCAACTTCGCGGCCGCGGGGGACTCTCTGATCTCCTCGTCGCTGTAGCCCGCCTTCTCGAAGGGCTCGGTCGCCCAGCGCCTCCCGCCGAGGTTGAACGTCTGGTGGTACGGCTCCGCGAGATGAAACGCCGAGAGCCGTTCGAGACGTGTCTCGATCCTGTCGCGGTCGTACTCGCTGTCGGCGAGAAACGCATCGAGCTGTGCGCGCTGGTCGTCGTTCCCGGTGAAGAGAATGGACTGGTACTGGCGTTTCCGCGACTGCCGGCGTGGCGTGTGTTCGTCGAAGGCCACCGCCAGCAGGTCGGTGAACGAGAGCCGGTCGGGATCGTACTCGACCTGCACCACCTCGGTGTGGTCGCCGATACGGTCGTAGGTTGGGTCGGGTGTGGTCCCGCCGGCGTAGCCGACCCGGGTCCGGATAACGCCGTCGAGTGCGCCGAACCGTGCGTCTGGCCCCCAGAAACAGCCGAGCCCGAACGTTGCGGTTTCGGTCGCTGTCGGCGCCTTCCTGTCGTAGGCCCGGATCGTCGTCGGCGTGAGTGTGTCGGTCCTCGGGGCTGTCATCGGTAGTTGTACAGTGATCGTCACAGATAACACTGTCTCTGTCGGGCATCGGGGTCTGGGGGTCGCCCGATGCTCAACTCAGCTCTCACCGGGTTCGCGCTCGCGCCAGTCGACCAGGTCCGCCTCGTCGGCGTCGTCAAGCGCGTCGCCGTAGTAGCTGAGCGGGTGCGAGATCGTCTCACAGCGGTCGTCCATGTTGACACAGTCGCCGTAGGACTGCATCGTGGCACAGGAGGGCGGGGAGTACTCCGTCGGGCTGGTCGCGCCGCGGATGTGGTCGACCTGGTAGCGGGTGACCTCCTCGCCGAAGCCGGGGTTGACCTCGAACAGCTCGACGATCTCGTCGGTCGAGAGGCCGATACTCGTCAGAAACGAGGCGATAGCGAACCGTGAGTGGTGCTCGAGGTGCTCGCCTTTCTGTATCTGGTCGAGCAGGGCGGTCATACACGGCGGGAACATCTCCGGGACGACCGTGTCGATCTCGCGCATCAACTCGAGATCCGCGAGCAGCTCACGGATGCGTGCCTGTTCGTCGTCGAGTTCAGTCGCGACCACGTCGGGCACGGAGAGTGGGAGCCCGTCGGCGACGCGCTGTCTGACCGCCTCGCGGACAAGCGCGAGTATCTCCGTCTCGACTACCGGAACCTCGCCGTCATCGAGTTCGCGGTTGACCAGCCGCCACTCATCGCCCCACTGGTCGGCCGCGAGGCGCAGGTAGGTCCCTACCTCGACGTGGTACCGTTCCGAGGTGCCCCGGACGGCCCCCGCGAGGTCGAACTCCGCGAGCAGGTCCGCGAGGTCGAGCCGCTGGCGGCGACTGCTCTTGAGATCGGCCGCCCCCCGGTCGGCCTCGAACCGCTCGTGGGCGGTGGCGGCCTCTGCGCGGGCGTACTTGCGGGTGAGGACGTGCTCGTCGACCAGCGAGACGAGCACCCGCGCGACGGGGTACGACAGCACCTCCACGCGCGTGCGGCGGTGCTGTTGGCCGACCCGGCCCTCATCGAGAGCTGTCTCGATGCGCCCCATCGCACGACTCAAGACGGTCTGCTCGTCGCTCACGACCGCGGCGAGGTCCACCTCCGCGTCCGCGACCGCCTCGCGGGCCGAGCGCAGGAACGGGTAACGCGCGTGCAGGGGCTCCATCACTCACCTGTTGGGCGCGCCGGCAAAAAAAGGCCGGTGGTCACACCGCGGCACGCGTCGGTGAGCCCCCGGCAGACGGCGGTGCCGGCTCAGAGCCGGTCCATCGTGTCGCCGTCGTCACGGGTCTCGGTTCTCCGGTCGGTGTCGGTATCTGTATCTGTGTCCTCGGACTCGGCCCCCAGCCCCGGGAGCGACTCCACAGTTTCCCCGCCGTCCCCGACGATGTCCTGGTAGCGGTCACGGCTGACCTCGACGGTGCGGGTTTCACCCTCGCGGACCACCTCGAGTTCGACGGTCCCGTGGGGGACGTTGCGCAGGCGGGTCGATGCAAGTGCGCTGAACACGAACCACAGGCCGATGGCACAGCCGGCCGCGTACACCCCGAGCGTCTCGAACGCCATCGGGTCTGTCGTCCGCGTCCACCTGTCGGGATAGGCGTACCAGAACAGCACGACACCGAGCACCGTCAGACCGGTTCCGGCCAGCACACCCAGGCGGTTGCGCCTGCTTGTCGGCAACACGACCACGACACCGAGCAGCATCGAGGGCACCCCCAGACCCGCTGCGATGCCGGCGGCCCGCTTTGCCCCGTCGCTCTCGGGCCGGAGCGCGACCAGACCCATCGCGACCACCACCGCGAGTGCGCCAACACCGACCAGCACCAGCCCCACACCGACCCGATGGGGGTCGCGCAGTCCGTCCCACCGGCGGTCGTAGGCCTCCTCGAGACTCGGCATACACGACCTTTGACTACCACCATACTAAACTGTTCGTCAGACGCACGCACGACGAACGTCCCCCGCTGTGTTCTGTCCACGCTCTCCCAGTCCAGTCGTGACAGACGGTATTGCCGTTACATTTACATGCTATCCTCCCCACGTACGCTCTGATGTCGGAAAACCCGGAGGATGGCAGACGAGAGAGCGACGAGGAGGACCGGTTGCCCGATGACGAGCCCTCCGACACCCACTCACGCGACGGGGAGCCACAGCGCGGACAGCCCACAAACGACCCGCAGAACCGGCCACCGGAGCGGCCACAGGAACAGCCCCACGGCCAACCGCAGGGCCAACCACCGAACCAACCGCAGAGCCAACCGCCGAACCAACCGCAGGGCCAACCGCCGAACCAACCGCAGGGCCAACCGCCGAACCA
>OBKM01000209.1_pt1 | contig 29962 bp, 40 predicted proteins | sample 1519691 | NCBI WGS metagenome assembly OBKM01 (sample SAMEA37050418, study PRJEB22526) | metagenome | biome: saline pan; feature: lake; material: water | place: Egypt | collected 2015 | depth 0.5 m
CTGTCGCCGTTCGAGCTTACGAAGACACACCGTACGGAAAGCGACCGCTGACCGAGCTCTGGACCGACGACGTCCACGACGATCTCGAACGCGCGCTCTCCGTGCCAGACGAACAGTCCGGCGACGCCGAAAGCCAGATCCGCGACGCGCTTGCGGGCGGCGACCTCGCGGACGTGCGGGTCATCACCCACACGCTGCCGAGCGGGCTTTCGAGCGTCCCGAAGAAGCGTCCCGACGTCATGGAGACACGCGTCGGCGGCGGCTCCCTCGAGGACCGAATCGAGTTCGCCTTCGACCTCGTCGACGAGGGCGGCGAACACGCCGCGACCGACGTGTTCCGCGCCGGCCAGTACGCCGATGTCGCGGGGATCACGAAGGGCAAGGGAACGCAGGGCCCCGTCAAGCGATGGGGCGTTCAAAAGCGGAAGGGCAAACACGCCCGCCAGGGCTGGCGCCGACGTATCGGCAACCTCGGCCCCTGGAACCCCTCGCGGGTCCGCTCGACGGTCCCCCAGCAGGGCCAGACCGGCTACCACCAGCGGACCGAGCTGAACAAGCGGCTCGTCGACCTCGGCGACGACGAGGTCACCCCGGACGGTGGCTTCGTCAACTACGGCGAGGTCTCCGGCCCCTATGCCCTCGTGAAGGGCTCGGTTCCGGGCCCCGACAAACGCCTCGTTCGGTTCCGTCCGGCGGTGCGACCGGCCGACCAACCGCGCCTCGACCCCGAGGTTCGGTACGTCTCCACCGCTTCGAACCAGGGATAAATCATGCAGGCAACAGTACGCGACCTGAACGGCGACGACGCGGGCGAGGTCGAGCTGCCGGCCGTCTTCGGGACGGCCTTCCGGCCCGACCTCATCAAGCGCTCGGTCCTCGCCGCACAGGCCAACCGACAGCAGGACGCAGGTACCGACGAGTACGCGGGGCTTCGAACCCCGGCCGAGTCCCAGGGCAGCGGCCGTGGGATGGCGCACGTTCCGAGACAGAACGGGCGCGCACGCGAGGTGCCGCAGGCCGTCTCCGGCCGCGCGGCACACCCGCCGAAGGCCGAGAAGGACCGCGGACTCGACATCAACAAGAAAGAACGGAAGCTCGCCACCCGGAGCGCCATCGCCGCGACCGCCGACGCCGACCGCGTCGCGGAGCGCGGCCACGCCTTCGACGAGGAGCTCGATCTCCCGCTCGTCGTGAGCGACGAGTTCGAGGAGCTGCTCAAGACGAAGAAGGCGGTCGACACGCTCGAATCGCTCGGCGTCTACGCCGACATCGAGCGCGCCGAGGCGGGCAAGACGGTTCGCGCCGGCCGCGGAACGACCCGCGGACGGAAGTACACACAGCCGAAATCGATCCTCGTCGTCACGAGCGAGGAGCCCTCGCTTGCGGCCCGCAACCTCGCGGGCGCCGACGTGGCGACTGCCGCGGAGGTCAACGTCGAGGATCTCGCCCCCGGTACCGACGCCGGGCGGCTGACGCTGTGGACCGAAAGCGCCGTCGAGGAGGTGGCCGACCGATGACGCTCAAACACCCCCTCGTCACCGAGAAGGCCATGAACGACATGGACTTCGAGAACAAACTCCAGTTCGTCTGCCTGCCCGAGGCGACGAAGCCGGAGATCGCCGAGGCGATCGAAACGCAGTTCGACGTGTCGGTCGATTCGGTCAACACACAGCTGCGAATGGACGGCGACAAGAAGGCGACCGTCACCCTCGCCGAGGGCGACGACGCCCAGGAAGTCGCATCGCGGATCGGGGTGTTCTGATCATGGGACGACGAATCCAAGGACAGCGCCGTGGCCGCGGAACGTCGACGTTCCGCGCCCCGTCGCACCGATACAAGGCGGAGCTCTCGCACCGAAACGTCGAGGACGCCGACATGGTGACCGGCGAGATCGTCGGGATCGAACACGACCCGGCCCGCTCGGCGCCCCTCGCGGACATCCAGTTCGACGACGGGGACCGTCGGCTCGTCCTCGCTCCCGAGGGCGTGACGGTCGGCGACGAGATACAGATCGGCGTCTCCGCGGAGATCGAGCCCGGCAACACGATGCCGCTGGCCGAGATCCCGGAGGGTGTTCCGGTCTGTAACGTCGAGCGCCAGCCCGGCGACGGCGGGAAGTTCGCCCGCGCCTCCGGCGTGAGCGCGACGCTTCTCACCCACGACCGCAACGCCGCGGTCGTCCAGCTGCCGAGCGGCGAGATGCGGCGGCTGTCGCCGGAGTGTCGCGCCACGATCGGCGTCGTCGCCGGCGGCGGCCGGACGGAGAAGCCGTTCGTCAAGGCCGGCAACAAACATCACAAGATGAAATCGCGGGGCACGAAGTACCCGCGCGTCCGCGGTGTCGCGATGAACGCCGTCGACCACCCCTTCGGTGGCGGCGGCCGACAGCACCCCGGCAAACCGAAGAGCATCTCCCGCGACGCGCCGCCGGGTCGGAAGGTCGGCGACATCGCCTCGAAACGGACCGGTCGCGGCGGGAAAGGAGGACGAGAATGAGTTCGGAATACCAGATCGGCCACGAGGGCGAGTTCACCTACCGTGGTCACACGCTCGACGAGCTGCAGGAGCTGCCGCTCGACGAGGTCGCGGAACTGCTTCCCGCACGCCAGCGGCGAACCATCACGCGGGGCCTCTCCGTCGAACAGGAGAAGCTCCTCGAAACGGCCCGCAACGCGGGCGAGGAGGAGACCGCGAACGACCCGATACGGACGCATCTGCGCGACATGCCGATCGTCCCGGAGTTCGTCGGGCTGACGTTCGCGGTCCACAACGGCCAGTCGTTCGAACGCGTCGAGGTGGAGCCGGAGATGATCGGCCACTACCTCGGTGAGTTCCAGCTGACGCGGAACTCGGTCGAACACGGCCAGGCCGGGATCGGTGCGACCCGCTCCTCGAAGTTCGTACCGCTCAAATAACCATGGGAATCAGCTACAGTGTCGACGCCGACCCCGAGGAGACGGCGAAAGCCATGCTTCGGGAGCGTCACATGAGCCACAAGCACAGCAAGGAGATCGCACGCGAAATAAAGGGGACGACGGCTGCGGACGCCGTCTCCTATCTCGAAGCGGTCGTCGACGGCGACCGCTCGGTCCCGTTCAAATCCCACAACAGCGGTGTCGGACACCGAAACGACATCGACGGCTGGGACGCGGGTCGGTACCCGAACAAGGCCTCGAAGGCCTTTCTCGATCTCTTAGAGAACGCGATCAACAACGCCGATCACCAAGGGTTCGAGGGCGAGGCGATGACGATCGAACACGTCGCGGCGCACAAGGTCGGGGAGTCCCCGGGCCAGAAGCCGCGGGCGTTCGGTCGCGCGTCGCCGTGGAACACTCCACAGGTCGACGTCGAACTCATCCTGAAAACGGAGGCCGACGAATAATGGCCGACGAACACCAGTTCATCGAGAACGGGCTCCAGCGGACCCAGATAGACGAGTTCTTCTCCGACGAACTCTCCCGCGCCGGCTACGGCGGCATGGATGTCGCAAAGACGCCGATGGGAACCCAGATCGTGCTGAAGGCCGAAAAGCCCGGCATGGTCATCGGCAAGGGCGGAAAGAACATCCGGAAGATCACCACGACGCTTGAGGAGGACTTCGATCTCGACGACCCACAGATCGATGTCCAGGAGGTCGACGAGCCGGACCTGAACGCACAGATCGTCGCCGATCGGCTCGCGAACGCCCTCGAACGTGGCTGGTACTTCCGTAAGGCCGGTCACACGACGATCGACCGCATCATGGACTCGGGCGCGCTCGGCGCCGAGATCATCCTCAGCGGAAAGGTCACGGGCGCACGCTCCCGCGTCGAGAAGTTCAACCGCGGCTACATCAAGCACAACGGCGAACCCGCCGAGACGATCGTCGACAGCGGCGTCGGCACCGCGGTGATGAAGCTCGGCACGATCGGCGTGCGCGTGAAGATCATCCCGCCGGATGCGAAGCTGCCCGACGACTTCGAGGTCTACGAGGACGTCGAAGTCGAGGATTACATCGAGGAACCCGAGGGTGACGTCGAGGATCTGCTCGAGGAGCCCGACGCGGCCGACGCCGAATCGGCGGACGCCGACCCCGAGGAGGTACTCGAAGCGGAGACCGCCGAGGACGTTGAGGAGGTCCCCGAGGAGGAAGTCGTTGCCGACGAGCCGGTCGCCGATGAGCCGGTCGCCGACGACGCCGACGAGCCGGACGATCTCGACGAGGACGTCGAGGCCGAGGCCGAGGAACTGCTCGACGAGATGGAAGACGGATCCGACGAGGAGGGTGCGTGACGATGGCGATCCTTCACGTCGACGAGATCCGTGACATGACGCCCGCCGAACGCGAGGCGGAGCTCGAACAGCTCGAAACGGAGCTGCTCAACGAGAAGGCCGTACTGGCCGCCGGTGGCGCCCCGGAGGATCCGGGACGGATCGGCGAACTGAAACGCACCATCGCCCGCCTGAAGACGATCCAGCGGGAGGAGGGCGACTTCGAGGAATGACCCCGGAAACGCTCGTCCGCCACGAACTCGCCGGACTCGAAGTGACGGTCACGGACGCCTCGAACCCCGATCTGATCGGGATCGAGGGCGGCGTCCGCGACGAGACGATGAAGACGCTGCTCGTGGCGACGGGCGACGGGGTCAAACAGGTGCCGAAGGCGGGAACGACGTTCCGGTTCGTCCTCGACGGGGCACACCGTGCCCCTGGAGAGGGGACGCGAGCCGTGCTCGTCGACGGCGACCGGCTGCTCGCCCGACCCGCCCAACGCAGCGAAACACACAGAGGATCACTATGGCAATAGGACTCGACGTAACACAGCCTCCGGAGCCCGACAACCCGGAGGAGTACGACTACGAGACGTGTCCCTTCCACGGTGAGTTGCCCGTCCGCGGGCAGGTCATCGAGGGGACGGTCGTCTCGACCGACATGGACCGTACCGTCGTCGTCGAGCGGGAGTACGAGGTGAACGTACCCAAATACGATCGTCAGATGAAGCGACGATCGAAGATTCCGGCGCACGTGCCGGGGGTACTGGAGCCGCTTTCCGTTGGCGACGACGTGAAGATCGCGGAGACACGACCGCTCTCGAAGACGAAGAGCCACGTCGTGGTCGAGGTCACGGAGGCCGATGCCTGATGGAGGCACTCAACGCCGACGTGACCCAGGGCCTCGAGAAGGGCTCGCTCATCACGTGTGCCGACAACACCGGCGCGCGTGAACTGCGGGTCATCTCCACCGCCGGCTACTCCGGCACGAAGAACCGCCACCCCAAAGCGGGACTCGGCGACAAGGTGACCGTCTCGGTCACGAAGGGCACGCCGGAGATGCGGCGGCAGGTGCTCGAAGCGGTCATCATCCGCCAGCGCAAGCCGATCCGACGACCGGACGGCACCCGCGTGAAGTTCGAGGACAACGCGGCCGTCATCGTCGACGAGAACGAGGACCCCCGCGGAACCGAGCTCAAGGGCCCGATCGCCCGCGAGGTCGCGGAGCGGTTCGGAAGCATCGCCTCGACGGCGACGATCATCGTATAGCTATGACACGACAACCAACCAAACAGCGCAACCGAGAGGAGCGCGCCCCGCTGCACGAGAAACAGGATCAGGTCCGTGCGCCGCTGTCGCCGGAGCTCCGCGAGGAGTACGGCCAGCGGAGCGTCCGCGTCAACGCGGGCGACACGGTCGAGGTTCAGCGCGGCGACTTCGCCGGCGAGTCCGGCGAGGTCGTCACGGTCGATCTCCGCGCGGCGGAGATCCACGTCGAGGACGTGACGCTCGAGACGGCGGACGGGGAGGAGGTTCCCCAGGCGCTCGACGCGAGCAACGTCCAGGTGACGGAGCTGGATCTCGAAGACGAGATCCGCGAGGCGCGCCTCGAAGCCGAGGAGGACAACGAATGACGAACCATCAGAAACGGCTGGCCGTGCCGAAATCGTGGCCGGTCGAACGGAAAGAGGAGACGTACACGACGAAGGCCACGGCGGGGCCACACGGCGAGGCGGGCGTGCCCCTCCTCATCGTGCTGCGGGACGTGCTGGGCTACGCTGACTCGAAGAAGGAGACCCGCTACGCGCTCGAACAGGACAGTGTCCTGGTCAACGGCGACGCGGTTTCCGACGAGCGACAGCCGATCGGGATGTTCGACATCCTGGCGTTCGTCGAACGGGAGGAGTACTACCGCGTGTTCCCCGACGAGGGCGGCCGGCTCTCGCTGACGGCGATCGACGCCGACGCCGCGGGCTCGAAGCTCGGGAAGATCGTCGGAAAGTCGCAGATCCCCGGCGGCGACACCCAGCTCACGCTCCACGACGGGCGGACGGTGCTCGTCGAGGACGCGACCGCCTACGGCGGGAGCGACTCGATCGTCGTCGCCAACGACACCAACGAGATCGTCGCCCACTTCACCTACGAGGAGGGTGCGCTCGTCACGGCGGTCAGCGGGGCCCACGCGGGCCGGATCGGGACGATCGACGAGATCCAGGTCACGCCCGGATCCTCGCCGAACAACGTCCTGATCGACGCCGAGGACATCGACGGACGCTTCGAGACGATCGAGGAGTACGTCGTCGTCATCGACGAGAACTTCACCGACGGCGGGTCCGAGGCCGACGACGGAGGTGACGACGAATGAGCTCCGAGCCCGATTCCGGGGAGTTCCACGAGATGCGCGAACCGACCGTCGAGAAGGTCGTCGTCCACATGGGCGTCGGCCAGGGCGGCGAACCGCTCGCGCTCGCCGAGGAGATCCTCGGCGAGATCGCGGGCCAACAGCCGATCCGAACGACTGCGAAACGGACGATCCAGGACTTCAACGTCCGGGAGGGCGATCCGATCGGGACGAAGGTCACGCTCCGTGGCGACGACGCCGCGGCGTTTCTCGAAACGGCGCTGCCGCTCGCGGAGCTGCACGAGGCGCAGTTCGACGAGACCGGCAACTTCAGCTTCGGCATCGAGGAACACACCGACTTCCCGAGCCAGGAGTACGATCCCGAGATCGGCATCTTCGGACTCGACGTGACGGTCAACATGGTCCGACCCGGCTACCGGATCAGCAAACGCAACAAGGTCAGCCGGTCGATTCCGGCCGGTCACCGACTGACGGCCGAGGACGCGGTCGCGTTCCTCGAATCGAACTTCGACGTCGACGTATCAGCGGAGGACTCAGAATGAGCGAATCCGAACAACAGACGGGCGAGCAGGCCGCAAAACGGACCGGCCAGCTCGAATCGTGCCAGCGCTGCGAGCGCGAGCAGGGACTCGTCGGCAAGTACGACATCTGGCTGTGCCGACAGTGTTTCCGTGAGATCGCTCGTGGCATGGGCTTCAGGAAGTACAGCTAACAATGGCGGACAACGATCCACTGGCCAGCGCGCTGTCGGGGCTCGACAACGCCGAGAGCGTCGGCCATCTCGAACAGACGATACAGCCCGCCTCGAACGAAATCGGCTCTGTGCTCGAGGTCTTCTACGACCGCGGGTACGTCGGCGGCTTCCAGTTCGTCGACGACGGCAAAGCCGGGCGGTTCGAGGTCGAACTGAAAGGCGCCATCAACGAGTGTGGCACGGTCAAGCCCCGCTACTCCGCGGGGGCCGACGAGTACGAGAAATGGGAGAAGCGGTTCCTTCCCGCCCGCGATTACGGGACGCTCATCGTCACGACCAGCCACGGCGTCATGAGCCACTACGAGGCCCGCGAACAGGGCATCGGTGGACAGGTTATCGCGTACGTGTACTGACAATGCAAACCGAAATCAACATCCCTGACGAGGTCACGGCGACGATGGACCGTCTCGAGTTGACCGTCGAGGGACCGGAGGGAAGCGTCACACGACGGCTCTGGTACCCGGACATCTCGGTGACGGCCGAGGACGGCTCGGTCGTCATCGAGTCCGAGACGGACGACGCGAAGACGAACTCGACTGTCGGGACCTTCGAGAGCCACGTGACGAACATGATCCACGGCGTTCTCGAGGGCTGGGAGTACGACATGGAGGTGTTTTACTCCCACTTCCCGATGCAGGTCTCCGTGCAGGACGGCGAGGTCGTCATCGAGAACTTCCTCGGCGAGAAGGCACCGCGCCGGACGCCGGTCCGCGGCGACACCGAAGTCGCCGTCGACGGCGAGGAACTGACGATCAGCGGCCCGAACATCGAGGACGTCGGCCAGACGGCCGCCGACATCGAACAGCTGACGCGCGTCCCGGACAAGGACACCCGCGTCTTCCAGGACGGTGTCTACATCACCGGGATGCCGGACCGAGGTGAGGCCCAATGAGCGACGAGGAACCGGACGAGGAGTACGAGTCGCTGACCGACATCGTCGGCGTCGGCGACGCGAAGGCAGAAAAGCTCCGCGATGCGGGCATCGAGACGGTCGACGACATCCGCGAGCTCACGCAGGACGAGCTCGCCGACATCGACGGGATCGGCAACGCCCTCGCCGCCCGTATAAAAGCCGACGTCGGCGACCTCGAAGTCGCCGAGGAGACCGACGCCGAGGTCGAAGACGAGACGCCCGAGGCCGAGGAGACGGCCGACGAGGACGTCGAGACGGAGCTCCAGCCGCGGGGGCTGGCCGACAAGACCCCGGAGCTCTCCGAGGAGGAAGAACGCCTGCTCACACAGCGTTCCCGCGTCGGCAAACCGCAGTTCAACCGACAGGATTACCACAAAAAGAAACGGACGCCGACGTCGTGGCGTCGCCCCCGCGGCGGGCTCTCGAAGCAGCGCCGCGGCGTCAAGGGCAAAGGGCCGACGGTCGAGGCCGGATTCCGATCGCCGAAGGCGGTTCGTGGGCTTCACCCGAGCGGCTTCGAGGAGGTCCGCGTCGAGAACACGGACGACCTCGAGGACGTCGACGGGGACCGACAGGCGGTCCGGATCGGCTCGACAGTCGGCGGACGCAAGCGCGAACGCATCGAGGAGCGCGCCGAGGAGGCGGGCATCCGCGTTCTCAACCCGACGTACGTCGAAGTGGAGGTCGAAGAATACGATGACTGATCTGAAGGCACAAAAACGGCTCGCCGCGGACATCCTCGGCGTCGGGGAGAACCGCGTTCGGTTCGACCCCGACGAGCAAGCCGAGATCGCCGACGCGATCACGCGCGACGACGTGCGTGAACTCATCGACTCGGGGCTCATCGAGGCGAAAGACGCGAAGGGCAACTCCCGCGGCCGCGCCCGGAAACGACAGCAGAAACGCGCCTACGGCCACCAGAAGGGACACGGATCCCGGAAGGGCAAGGCCGGCGGCAGACAAAACGAGAAGGACGAGTGGCGGAGCCGGATCCGCGCCCAGCGTCGCGAGCTGCGCGAGCTGCGCGACGACGGCGAGATCAACGGTGCACAGTACCGCAAGCTGTACGATCAAGCCAGCGGCGGCGAGTTCGACAGCGTCGCGGATCTGAACAGATACATCACGGAGACATACGGAGAACAATAATGGCGACAGGACCACGATACACGGTGCCGATGCGGCGTCGCCGCGAGGCCCGGACGAACTACCACCAGAGGTTGCGCCTGCTGAAATCCGGCAAACCGCGCCTGGTCGTTCGCAAGAGCAACAGCCACACCAGGGCGCAGCTGATAGTGACCGGCCCACGCGGCGACGAGACAGTGACGAACGCCACCTCGGCGGACCTCCCGGAGTTCGGATGGGACGCGCCGACGGGCAACCTACCCGCCGCGTACCTGACCGGCTATCTCGCCGGAACGCGTGCGGTCGCGGCCGGCCTCGAGGAGGCCGTCCTCGATATCGGGCTCAACACGGCGACGCCCGGTAACAAGGTGTTCGCAGTACAGGAGGGGGCGATCGACGCGGGACTCGAAATTCCCCACAACGAGGACGTCTTCGCGGACTGGCAACGGACCCGCGGGACCCACATCGCTGAGTACGCCGAGGGGCTCGACGACGGGCTCTACTCGGGCGAGTTCGACGCGACGGAGCTGCCGGAGCACTTCGACGAGGTGCGAGAGCGCCTGGAGGATGAACTATGAGCAACGGATGGGAGCCGCGCACGCGGCTCGGACGGAAGGTAGCGGACGGCGACATCACATCGATGCGCGAGGCCCTGCAGTCGGGGCTGCCGCTGAAGGAACCGCAGATCGTCGACCAGCTCCTCCCCGGATTGGAGGACGAGGTCCTCGATATCAACATGGTCCAGCGGATGACCGACTCCGGGCGGCGCGTGAAGTTCCGGTGTGTCGTCGTGGTCGGTAACCGCGACGGCTACGTCGGCTACGCGCAGGGTCGGGACGACCAGGTCGGCGGCGCGATCCAGAAGGCGATCGAGGTCGCGAAGCTGAACATCATCGACGTCCCGCTCGGTTCGGGGTCGTGGGAGGACCGCCCCGGCGGCCGGAACTCGCTGATGCGACGGACGACCGGCAAGGCCGGCTCCGTCAAAGTCGAGATCGAACCCGCACCGCGTGGGCTCGGGCTCGCCGCGGCGCCGACCGTCAGACACGTTCTGGAGCTGGCGGGCGTCGAAGACGCCTGGACGAAGTGTCACGGCAACACCCGGACGACGCTCAACCTGGCGAAGGCGACGTACAACGCCCTACAGAACGCCTCGGAATCGCGGACCCCGGAGCACACCCGACAGGTCCGACAGGAGGCACGAGAATGAAGGCGATCGTCCAACTGCGCGGGGAGGTCAACCAAAACGAGGGCGTCCGGGACACGCTCGGTATGCTCAACCTCCACCGCGTCAACCACGCGACGCTCGTCCCCGAGACGGACACCTACGGCGGCATGGTGACGAAGGTCAACGACTGGGTCGCCCACGGCGAACCGTCCGTCGAAACCGTCGAGCTGCTCCTCGAAACCCGCGGCGAGCCCGGAACGGGCGACGCCGACATCGACGATGCGTGGGTCGCGGAACACACCGACTACGACGGTGTTGCGTCGCTGGCCGAGGCGCTCGTCGCGGAGGAGACGACGCTACAGAACGCCGGACTCGCCCCGACGCTGCGGCTCCATCCGCCGCGTGGCGGCCACGACGGCATCAAACACTCCGCAGCCGAGGGCGGCCAGCTCGGAAGCCACACGACGGCGGAGATCGACGAACTCCTGGAGGCGATGCGATAATGACTTCAAAGAAACGACGACAGCGCGGTTCCCGAACGCACGGCGGCGGCACGCACAAGAACCGGCGCGGGGCCGGCCACCGCGGTGGCCGCGGCCGCGCGGGCCGCGACAAACACGAGTTCCACAACTACGAACCGATCGGCAAATCGGGGTTCAAACGGCCCCAGAAGACCCGACGCGACGTCGAGACGGTCAACCTCCGCGAGCTCGACGAGGACATCGCGATCCTCGCCGACGGGGAGGTCGCCGAGGCGTCGGGCGACGGCTACACGATCGACGCCCGTGACCTCGTCGAGGACGGCCACGAAGCCGACGTGGTGAAGGTGCTCGGCGCGGGTCGGGTCCACAACGAGCTCGAGGTCGTCGCCGACGCGTTCTCCGACAGCGCGACCGAGGCGCTCGAAGCGGCCGGCGGCGAGGCCGTCCTCTCGGAGCGCGGCGAGGAACTCGAGGCGGAAGCCGAAAAAGACACAACCGACGAGGACAACGAGGAAGCGTAAATGAGCTGGAAGGAGGCCGCCGAACCGGTGCTCACGCGGCTGCCCGCAGTCGAGCGTCCGACCCGCCACGTCCCGTTCAAGCGGAAGCTCGGTTGGACCGCGGGCGTGCTCGTGTTGTACTTTTTCCTGACGAACGTCGGGATATACGGGCTCGGGCAAGGCCAGGACATCTTCGGGCAGTTCCGAACCATCCTCGCGGGCGAGCAGGGTTCGTTGATGCAGGTCGGGATCGGTCCGATCGTCACCGCCTCCATCGTGTTGCAGCTGCTCGGCGGGGCGAACCTGCTCGGGTTGAACACCGAGGAGAACCCCCGTGATCAGGCGCTGTACCAGGGCCTCCAGAAGCTACTCGTCATCGTCATGACGGCGCTTACGGCCCTGCCGATGGTGTTCGCCGGCTTCCTCCAGCCAAGCGAGGCGGTCGCGGGATCGCTCGGCATCTCGACGTCGGCGCTCGGGTGGATCATGTTCGCCCAGATCTTCGTCGGCGGTATGTTGATCCTCTACATGGACGAGGTCATCTCGAAGTGGGGTGTCGGGAGCGGGATCGGTCTGTTCATCATCGCCGGCGTGAGCCAGCGGCTCATCGGCGGATTCATCGCCTGGAGCGGCCTCGACGCCGGCTACGTCGGCTTCTTCCCGCGGTGGTTCGGCATCCTGACCGGCGACGTCGAGATGGGTCCGGTGTTGACACAGACCGGGCTGTTCGATCTGTTCCTCGGCCCCGGCGAGTTGCTCGCGCTCATCACGACGCTTCTCATCTTCGGGATCGTCGTCTACGCCGAGTCCGTCCGGGTCGAGATCCCGCTCAGCCACGCTCGGGTGAAGGGCGCCCGCGGTCGCTTCCCGGTGAAGCTCATCTACGCGAGCGTCCTGCCGATGATTCTCGTCCGTGCCCTGCAGGCGAACATTCAGTTCCTCGGCCGCATCCTCAACGCCCAGTGGGCCGCGATGCCGGCCTGGCTCGGGGAGTATCCCACGCCGGAAGGCGGCGGGTTCGCCGAGCCGACCGGCGGGCTGTTCTACTACCTCGCGCCGATCTACTCCCCGTCGGACTGGATGTGGTGGCTCGGCGAGACGGCCGCTGCGCCGTGGCAGATCATGCTCCGGGTCGGCGTCGACCTGACGTTCATGATCGTCGGCGGCGGCATCTTCGCCATCTTCTGGGTCGAGACGACGGGCATGGGTCCGCGTGCGACCGCCAAACAGATCCAAAACTCGGGGATGCAGATCCCCGGGTTCCGACAGTCGCCCGGCGTCACGGAGAAGGTGCTCGAACGGTACATCCCGCAGGTCACCGTTATCGGCGGCGCGCTCGTCGGGGTCCTCGCCGTCATGGCGAACATGCTCGGCACGATCGGTCAGGTCACGGGGACCGGCCTCCTGCTGACCGTCTCCATCACGTACAAGCTCTACGAGGAGATCGCCGAAGAGCAGATGATGGAAATGCACCCGATGATGCGCCAGATGTTCGGCGACTAGCACCGAATATTTGTACTTCTTTACGCGCGAACCATCTCATCGATCACGTCAGCAACGAGCTCTAGACCGTCTGTCGTTAGCGTTCCAGATGGGAGATCATCACGTATTGAAGACAACGGGATCGTGTAGATCGCCCACGGCATCACGTAACTCGTTTTTCGTAACTCCACACCTTCAAGCACATAGCTGGGTAATTCAGTAACTCCGTAGGAGTACTCAGTCTGTGTGGTCAGGCACACGACGGTTGCTTCTTGTTCGACGTACGGTCGGTCAGCATTAGAAATCACGATCACCGGCCGTGGGTTGCTGTGCGCGCCGGTCGGATCAGATGCGAACACGAGACTGCCTTGCGGGTAGTAATATGTCATCTCGGAGTTTCCCTACTGCTCCCCGTTCTCGTCCCCGTCCGTGCCCGCGTCTGCTACCCAGTCGCTGGGTAATGGCTCCTCACTAGGTGCGTGGCGTTCACCGCTCCGATCGTGCGGGAGCTCTGTCTTCGCACCTGCTCCGGTCTGTTCAACGTCGTCTGGAATGAAACCGGGATCAGGGTACCGAGTGAACATATCGTCGAGTTGAACGAGACTCCGTGCGAACCGGCGCAGATCATCCCGGTGCTCGAACCCGTGGTACAGGCCGTCGCTGGTTTTCCCGATCAGTCCGTCGTCGTGAAGACGAGACAGCGTTGTCGACGTGGTGCCGCGCGGCAAGTTGAGCACTTCTTGGATCTCTGCCGGTGTGTACGCGAGATTCGTGTCTCGGTACAGGAGTTTGATGATCGCGGCTTTGTTCGTTCCGGGACGGATGTCGATCCCGTCGTCCGGGTTGTGTTCGCGGAGATCGATAGGCATGGTATAAATGTATGCATTTGTATGCAGCTGTAGCATATAAGTATCGTGGTCAACGAGGCTCACGGCCCACGACAGATCCGTATCGCTTTGACCAAACTTCAGAGAACGCTGCTACAGGGCCGAGAAGAAGGGATTGACTGACCGACAGAGCTACACTTATTGTTAATCGCTGGTAGAGAGCTTTCGCTCGAACAGGTAGCCAAGCCAACCTAACGCTGCTACCGACTGATAATGGTTACCGGCGACACTCCCAACCAAGGGATGCGCTACTGGGAACCTAATATACTCCCATTTAACAAATGATGCGCCAGATGTTCGGCGACTAACTCCGTCGGAGTCGCCTTCGAGTGATTTATATTCGGTGGTCGTGGGGAACGTAACGAATGACTTCGGCCGCGGCTCTGTCGACGGTGGCGGAGATACCGCCGCTGACGGCGGAGATACTCGTACTCTTTGCGATCATCTTCGTTGCGCTTTCGCTTTTCGTCTTCGAGCCGCTTCCGATCGACATCGTCGCGATCGCGGTCGTCGTGACGCTCGTCGTTCTGGAGCCGTGGACCGGCGTCGACGCCGCGACCGGGATCGGCGGGTTCGCGAGCACGGCGACGATCACGGTGCTCGCGATGTTCGTCCTCAGCGAGGGGATCCGCCGCACCGGGCTGATAAATATCGTCGGCAACGGGATCGCCGAGCGGTACGGATCGAGCCCCTACAAACAGCTGCTCGCCGTGCTCGGCCTCTCGGGCGGTACGGCGGGGTTTATAAACAACACCCCGGTCGTCGCGGTGATGATTCCGATGGTGAACACGCTGTCCCGGAAGACCGGTATCTCGCCGTCGAAGCTGCTCATCCCGGTCTCGTACGCGGCGATGCTCGGCGGCATGCTGACGCTCATCGGCACGTCGACGAACATCCTCGCCTCCGATGTCTCCGCCAGGCTCATCGACCGCCCGTTCTCGATGTTCGAGTTCACGGGGCTCGGCGTGCTCGTTCTCGTGACGGGCGTCGTCTACCTGGCGACCGTCGGCCGGCTGTTGATCCCCGAGCGGATCACGATGGGCGATGAACTCATCGAGGGATTCGAGATGACGGAGTACCTGACCGAAGTCGTCGTCGCCGACGACTCCCGGCTCGTCGGCAAGACGGTCAATCAGTGTTTCGCCGAACTCGACATCGATGCGGACATCGTCCAGTTGGTGCGAAACGAGCAGGTGTTCACCGAACCGCTCGACAGAAAGGAGGTCCGGCCCGGGGATATCCTGGTGTTGCGCACGGATCAGGAGAGCCTGTTCACGCTCATCGAGACGGAGGGGATCGATCTCGCTCCCGACGCCGACGTGACCGATGCGCGCCTCCAGGCCGAGGAGACGGGCGTCGAACCGGAGGCCGAACAGGAGCTCGTCGAGGTCGTCATCTCGCCGGAGGCGTCGATACTGGGCGAGACGCTCGAATCGATGCACTTCAGACAGCGCTACGACGCGACGGTGCTCGCCATCCGCCGCGGCGGCGAGATCATCCACGCGCGAATGGACGAACGGCGGCTCCGGGCCGGGGATACGCTTCTCATCCAGGCCTCCGAGGAGACGGTCGAGCGTTTCGCGAACGATCGGGAGTTCATCCTCGCACAGGAGCTCACGCGCCCGGATTTCCGCTACAGTCGGATCCCCGTCTCGTTCGGTATCGTCGGCGCCGTCGTCGGGCTGGCGGCGATCGACGCGCTCCCGATCGTCATAAGCGCCCTCGCCGGGATCGTCGCGATGGTCGCGACCGGCTGTGTCCGCCCGAACGAGGTGTACGAGGCCGTCGACTGGGGCGTCATCTTCCTGCTCGCGGGGCTCATCCCGCTCGGCGTCGCGATGGAGCGGACGGGGGCCGCCGAGTGGCTCGCGACCACGATCCTCGTCTTTGCGGTGGGGCTCTCGCCGGCGGTCGTGTTGGGGCTTTTCTATCTGTTCACCGCCCTCATCACCAACGTCGTCAGCAACAACGCGAGCGTGGTGTTGATGATCCCCGTCGCGATCGAGGCCGCGGAGGCGATCGGCGCCGATCCCTTCACCTTCGTGCTCGCGGTGACGTTCGGCGCCTCGACGGCAATGCTGACGCCGATCGGCTACCAGACGAACCTCATGGTGTACGGTCCCGGCGGCTACAAGTTCACGGACTTCTTCCGGGTCGGCGCGCCGCTGCAGCTGCTTTTGACGGTCGTGACGACGCTCGGCCTGCTGTGGATCTGGGGCGTGTGACCGCCGGACCCCTGTGCTCGGAGCGGCCGAACAATATATACTGTAGTATGCGATAGCATATCCCACGTTTTATGTATATCATCGGGCGGCGTAGGTGTGTCAACACACTCCAGCGGTGTCGGCCGATCCGCCGTGTCGGCACGGTCGACCGTCCCAAACTGACGGCTTGATCCGGGGTCGCTTTTGCCCTCCCGCCCGACCCGATAGTAATTCACTTCAGTCCTCCCCGAGTCGTGACGCGTATGCGAACCGTCATCGTCGGGGCCGGCGAGGTCGGAACCTCGATCGCGAGGAACCTCGAATCCGATCACGATGTCGTCGTCATCGATATCGACCCGGAACTGACCGAGGCACTCAAATACGATCTCGACGTGATGACGCTGACCGGTGACGGAACCTCGCTTTCGACGCTGCGGACGGCCGACGTCGAGTCGGCGGACCTGTTCATCGCGAGCACCGACGACGACCGCACGAACCTCGTCGCGTGTGAGACGGCGAAAACGATTGCCGACCCCTTCACCATCGCGCGGACGAAGAGCGTCAACTACCTCCGCACGTGGGAGGTGACGGAGACGGCCTTCAGCGTCGATTTCATGGTCTCTTCGGATCTCCTGACCGCCGAGAACATCGTCCGGGTCGTCGGGATCCCCTCCGCGATCGACGTCGACACATTCTCCGGTGAGCTCGTCCAGATGGCGGAGTTCGAGATCGACGACGAGAGCCCGGTGGCAGGACAGACAATCGCCGAGGCGGATCGCTTCGAGTCGTTGACCTTCGCCGGACTCTTCCGGGACGACGAGCTCATCCTCCCGCGCGGCGATACCGCTATCGAGCCGGGTGATCGGGCCGTCGTCATCGGCAGCCCCGAGAGCGTCCAGGCGTTCGCGAACGACATCGACCCGGACATGACGCCGGGCGAGGCCGACGAGATCGTCATCATCGGCGGGTCGGAGATCGGCTATCAGACCGCGCGGCTCCTCGAGGAGCGCTTGCTGTCGCCGCGGATCATCGAACAGGACCCGAACCGGGCCCGGTATCTCGCGGAGGAGCTGCCGAACACGCTCGTGATGGAACACGACGCCACCGACACGGAGTTTCTCGCCCGCGAGCACGTCGACGAGGCGGATATCGTCGTCGCGGCGCTGGAAAGCGACGAGCGGAACCTCCTCGTGTCGGTGCTGGCGAAACGGCTCGGCACCGACCGCGTCGTCGCGGTCGTCGACAACGGCGAGTACGTGACGCTGTTCGAGGAGATCGGCATCGATGTCGCAATAAACCCCCGACAGGTGATCGCCGAGGAGGTGACCCGCTTTACCCACGGCGGCGTCGCCGAGAACATCGCGCTCCTCGAGGACGACCAGGCCGAAGTGTTGGAGCTGAAGCTGACCGACGCGAGCGAGCTGATAGACCGACGAATAAAGGACATCGTGGCGGAGTTCGGGGGCAACGTCGTCTTCGGCGCGATAACCAGGAACAAGGGGCTGATCACCCCTCGCGGCGACACGGAGCTCTACGCCGGTGACCACATCGTCGTCTTCGTCGAGTCGTCGTTCGCCGAGGAACTCACCACGATGGTATAGATGGTACGACTCCGAGTCGACTGGCGGACGAGCCTCGATCTGACCGGCCGGGTGCTCCTGTATCTCGCCGTCCCGCTTTCGTTCCCGCTTCTCGTCGCCGTGTGGTACGGCGAGTCGATCGTCCCGTTCCTGGTCGCGATCCTCGTCTCCCTGCTCCTCGGCGGCGGGCTCCGCGCCCTCCCCGGCACGCTCGGGAACCTCGGCCCCCGGGAGGCGTTTCTCGCGGTCGCGGTGATCTGGCTGCTCGTCGCCGTGGTCGGCGCGATCCCGTTTGTCGTCGCCTCGACCGGGACGATCGCCCACCCGATAAACGCCCTCTTCGAGGCGATGAGCGGACTGACGACGACGGGTGCGACGACGCTCCGGGAGTTCTCGATCCACGACCGCTCGATACTGATGTGGCGGCAGGTGATCCAGTGGCTCGGCGGACTCGGCATCCTCATCCTCGCGACGGCGATCCTCTCGGAGATCGGGGTCGGTGGCGCACAGCTGATGGAGACCGAGTCCCAGACCCGAAACGTCAACAAGCTGACGCCGCGGATCTCCGAGACGGCGCGGCTTATCTGGGGGCTGTATCTCGGACTCACGGGGCTGGCGATCGCCGTCTACTACGGCCTCGGCCTCCTCGGGTTCGCGCCGAACATGGATCTGTACAACGCCGTCGCCCACGCGTTCACGTCGGTCGCGACCGCCGGGTTCTCGCCCGAGCCGCTGAGTATCGGTGCCTTCTCGCCCGTCGTCCAGTGGGCCGTCATCCCCTTCATGATCGCCGGCTCGACGAGTTTCGTCCTCATGTACGTCGCGATAAACGGCGATCCGATGCGGTTGTTTGGAAACGAGGAGTTCCATTTTTATATCGGCGCGGTCGCGTTCTTCTCGTCGGTCGTCGCCGTGAGTCTCGCGCTCGATCCGAGTATCGGGTTCGGAACCGAGGCCACGATCAGGCACGCGGTGTTCAACGTCACCTCGATCGTCACGACCACCGGCTACGCGAGCACCGATTTCGAGCTGTGGTCGGCCGCCGCGAAACACATGCTCTTTCTGTGCATGTTCATCGGCGGGATGGTCGGCTCGACGACGTGTTCGATAAAGTCCCTCCGGTGGCTCGTCGCGCTGAAGGCGTTCAAGCGGAACTTGTTCACGAGCGTCCACCCCGAAGCGGTCAGACCGATCCGGCTCTCCGGGAAACCGGTCGACGAGGACACGATCCGGGATATCTACGCCTACCTGCTTTTGAGCATCGTCATCTTCGTTCTGTTCACGGTCTTCGTCGTCGTCGACTCGGCGCGGGCCGGGACGAACGTCTCGGAGTTCGAGGCGATGGGTGCGGCGGCGTCGACGTTTCTCAACATCGGCCCGGCGTTCGGTGACGCCGGGCCCTTCGGCACCTACGACGGCTTCCCGATGACGACGAAGACGGCGATGATCGTGTTGATGTGGATCGGCCGGATCGAGATCATCCCGGTGCTCGTGTTGTTCACGGCGGCCTTCTGGAAGTCATAAAAATGAGACGACAACGACAATACGCACCGTCGGTGAGATGGCGACGTATGGAACGGCAAGGAGAGGTCCGAGAATGAAGCTCCGAGTCGACTGGCGGACGAGTGCGAGCCTCGTCGGGACGGTGCTGAAATATATCGCAATCGCGATGACAGTCCCCCTCGCCGTCTCGGTGATTTACATGGACGACGTCCTGGTGTTTCTGCTGTCGATCGCGATCACCGGCGGCCTCGGTCTCGCGCTCGAACGCCTCGATCCCGATCCCGACCTGGGGCCCGCGGAAGCGCTGTTGCTCGTCGCCGTGGCGTGGCTCGCCGTCGCCGTCGTCGGAACCATCCCGTACCTTCTTGCCGGGTACGGGACGGCGTCGACGCTCGCACACCCGATCAACGCGCTGTTCGAGTCGATGTCCGGCTTCACGACCACCGGCGCGACCGTCATGGGCGAGATATCGACGGAGCGTCACTCCCACGCCCTGTTGATGTGGCGACAGCTCACCCAGTGGCTCGGCGGGATGGGGATCATCGTCCTGATGATCGCCGTGCTGCCGGAACTGGCTGTCAACGGCGCACAGTTGATGAAGATCGAGTCCCCGGGGCCGGACCTCCAGAAACTCACACCGCGGATCGCCAAGACGGCCCGGGTGCTCTGGCTCGTCTACTTCAGCTTCACCGCGTTGCTCGCGGTCCTTTTATACGGGATTCACCTCGCCGGCTTCGCACCGAACATGGGCGCGTACAACGCGGTCGCCCACGCGTTCAGCACGCTTCCGACCGGCGGGTTCTCGCCGGAATCCAACAGCATCGCCGCCTTCTCCGCCGTCGTCCAGTGGGTCATCATCCCGTTCATGGTCATCGCCGGGACGAACTTCGCGCTGTTTTGGTACCTGCTCGACGGCGACATCCGGACGCTTCTCAACGATCCGGAGTTCCGGGTCTACGCCGGCGCGATCGCGGTGTTGACCGCGATGCTGGCGACACTTTTATACGGCGGCGGCGCGCCCCCACAGGAACTGGGTGGGGCGACGGCGGGCAACGCCGAAAACGCCCTCAGACAGGCCGCCTTCCAGATCGGATCGCTCATGAACTCCACGGGATTCGCGACGAGTGACTTCGCGCAGTGGGAGCCGGCCGCACAGACGCTGCTCCTGTTCACCATGTTTATCGGCGGATCCGCCGGATCGACCGGCGGCGGAATCAAGGTGATCCGGTGGATCATCATCATCAAAGCGATTCGGCGCGACCTGTTTCGGACTGCGCGCCCGGACGCCGTCAAGCCGATCCGCCTCGGGGGGTACGTCATCGACGAGGACGTCGTTCGGGGGATCACGGCGTTCACGCTCCTGTATTTCGTGTTGTTCGGCGCCGCGACGGTGTTCTTCGTCGTCGACTCGTTGCGCGTCGGCTACGAGCTGAGCACGCTCGAAGCGGCGGGTGCGTCGATCGCGACGCTCGGGAACATCGGTCCGGGCTTCGGCTCGCTCGGTCCGTTCGGGAGCTACGCCGCGTTCCCACCCGAGACGAAACTCGTCATGGTCTTTCTGATGTGGCTCGGGCGGCTGGAGATCGTGCCCGTGCTCGCGATCTTCACCGGGGCGTTCTGGAAGCGGTGAACACGGCGGCCGCGGTCAACGCCGGCCGAACAGCCGCCGGAGGATGTTCCGCCCCGCCGGTCGCTCGGCGATTGCGACCGAGCAGTCGAGATGGTTGATGACGTTGAGATGCAGCGAGTTCGTGATGAGTCGCGAGAGCAGGCCGCGCTCCGTCGCCCCGATCAACACGAGCGTTTGGTCGGCCGCTGCGCGCTCGATCGCGCTTTCTACCTCCCCGGTGTCGTCGACGATCACCTCCGCGTCCCCGAGGCCGTGTTCCGCCGCCCACGACCCGACGAACTCGACCCCGGCCTCCCGTTCGGCCGCGGAGTCGACGACGTGGAGCAGCGACACCTCCGCGCCGACGCTCGCTTTGAGCGCGTTTGCGACCTCCGCGCTCAGGTCCGAGTCGGGACCGCCGGACGTCGGAATGAGCACTCGCGAGAGATCCCGGCCACGGTCCTTGAACACGAGGAAATCACACGGCGGCTCGCTTTTGAGCTCGTCGAGCGACCGCTGTGGCTTGTCGGTCGCCCACGGGCGGTCGTCGTCCCACCCGAGGAGGACGAGATCGGCCCGCATCGATTCCGCCTCGTCGAATATCTCCGTGAACGACCGGTGTGAGACGACCGTCGAGGAGCTGTACCGAACGTCGTAGCCGTCGGCGACCCCCTCGATGTCGCGGAGGAGCGCCTTCGACTCGCCCGTGATCCGGTCGACCTGTCCCGTCCGGTGCTGTCGGACCATCTCGTCCGTCGTCTGCACCAAGTGGACGACGTGGACGTTCGCGTTCTCGCGCCGTTCGGCGAGGGTACAGGCGAGTTCGACGAGGTGGGATTCGGTCCGCGGGTTCGCGATCGGGACGAGGATCCGGTAGTCGTCGGCCTGGCTCGCTTCGGTCCGTTCGGCGGTATCCAAAAGCGGCACGTACGACCGTCCGACGAGGCCGCCGAAGGCTGACTCCCGGAGCGAGAGCCGCCGGTTGACACCGTCGAACCGGGACGCTTCGAGGCGCTCTTCGGTCGTCTGGAAGTAGTTGACGACGGTGACGAGGAGGACGCCGCCGACGGTGTTGCCGAGGAGGACGGGAAGGACGAAGCCGATCATACCCGAGGCGAGGGCGGCCTCGCCGAGGAAGACGAGGTACATCAGTTCGGTGAAGGAGACGACGACGTGGAACAGGTCCGCAAGCGGGATCATCAGGAAGGCGATGTAGACGAGGAAGAACCGCGAGATGGTGTCGCGGGCGGCGAAGTCGAGCCAGACGACGCCGGCGACGATGAGGCCGGCGAAGCCGGCTTTGAAAAAGAGGTCCCAGAAGCCGGTTTCGATGCCGTGACGGGAGATGTCGATCGCGGCGACGGTCGCCTCCGGCGAAAACACGCCCGTGTAAGCCAACACGACCGCCCCGGCGAGCCCCCCCGCAAAGTTCCCGACCGCAACGACGCCCCACGTTCGCAACAGCGCGGGAAGGCTCGCGAGCCGTTCGAGCACCAACGCGACGGGCGGGAGGGTGTTTTCGGTGTAGAGTTGGTAGCCGCCGAGGATGATGTAGATGAAGCCGATGGGGTACAGAAGGGAGGCGACGACGGCGCTGTCGGTCTTTGCGGTCATCGATGCGTAGATGAGAAAGGTGAGCGTGATGGCGAACCCGCCGGCGAGCGCACTGAAAAACAGCTCCCGCCCCTCCGTCGTGACCTCCTCGTCGGCGGCGGCGATGATGCGCTGGAACACCTCGTCGGTCTCGAAGCGATCGCGGATCACGCCGCCGACGGCTGGGGCGCCGCTTCTGGAGCGTTCGACGGCTTCCCGTACGGACCCATCGTCCGGCGCGCGGTCAGTCATTGTCCCGGAAGAAACCATCCGCCGACAAATCAGTTTATATTATGACCGGGTCCGATCAGCCGCTGGCTCGCAGCGTATACTCCTCTTTCAGGCCGTACACGTCCCGGAACAGCGCTTCGAGGAAATCGGCCGCGCGTTTGGCGTCCGTCACCGCCGACAGGTGGACGACGCCGTCGTCGGCCTTTCGCGTTTCGGGCTGTTTGATCTTGACGACGTGGTACTCGGCGAGAAGCGAGTCGAGACGGCCGCGCTCATCGGGGTCCACCCGGACCCGGACGAGGCGGTCGTCGTACTCGACCGAAACGCCGCCGGCGTCAAAGGCGGCTGTCTCGCCGCGCCGTCGCGACTCGACGATCCGGCGCACGAGCAACTGCCGCCGCTCGGCGGGGGTCCCGGCAACCATGTACCCCGATTCGGGCGGCCGAATATATCAACCCCGCGTTCGCCGCGTTCAGTCAACTCTTTTAGGCACCGTTGTGAACGATCTATCATGAGTCAACCGAAGATCCTGCTGCTCGGCGCCCCGGGGGCCGGGAAGGGAACGCAATCCAGCAACGTCGTCGACCACTACGGCGTCGATCACGTGACGACCGGCGACGCCTTGCGCGCGAACAAGGACATGGAAACCGAGCACGGCACGCCGCGGGAGTACATGGAGGCGGGCGAGTTGGTTCCGGACCCGGTCGTCAACGAGATCGTCCAGGCGGCGCTCGAGGACGCTGACGGCTTCGTCCTCGACGGCTACCCGCGGAACGTCTCGCAGGTGGAGTACCTCTCCGGGATCACCGACCTCGACCTCGTCGCGCTGCTCGACGTGGGGACCGAGGAACTCGTCGACCGGCTCACCGGCCGCCGGATGGACCCCGAGACGGGCGACATCTACCACACCGAGTTCAACATGCCCGACGACGAGGCGGTCCGCGAACGGCTCGTCCAGCGCGACGACGACACCGAGGAGACGGTCCGCGAACGGCTCCGCGTCTTCGAGGAGAACACCCAGCCGGTAATCGACCACTACGACGAGGCCGGCGACCTCCTCCGGATCGACGGCGAGGGGGCACCCGAGGAGGTCTGGGCGGCCCTCGACGCCGCGATCGACGACGCGGTCTGAAGCGCCTGCCACGATCGACGACGCCGGACGGCGACACCCTTTTTCCCTCCGCTGCCCGACCGACGAGCGTGAAGTCCCGCGATTTCGAGGCCCGGATCGATTCGGCCCGCGAGGACGGTTGGCGGGTCGCCGAGGACGGGACGGAGCGGGTCGTTCTCAAGCGGCCGAGCTACGGGTCCCGTCTCGGTCATCTCCTCGTCGGCGCGGCGACGGTGTGGTGGTCGTTCGGGCTCGGCAACGTCGCCTACGCGGTCTATGAGTACCTCCAGCACACGGAGTACCGGACCCTCCGCAGCGAGGCCGGCGACGAGGACCCGATGGAGACGCTCCGGCGCCGGTACGCCCGCGGGGAGATCGACGAGGCCGAACTCGAACGCCGCGCCGAGCGGATCGCCGAATCGGACGCCGGCGACGAGGCGACGACGCGGCTCGGGACGCTCCGGGAACGACTCCGGTGAACCGCCGCGTTCGACGGCGATAAAGGATCTACAGGCGGCGCAGGCCGAGTGCCTCGTGGTCGTACGGAAATCGGGGATTTCCGTGATGACGAGAATCTTCGATTCTCGGACCACTTGCCCCCGACGGTGAAGCCCGTCGAAGGATCAACCCAACCACGTGACGTAGCGAGGGGTAGCGACCACAACGGATATTGAAGACCTCAATATGACGTGGTCGTCTGGCTGATGGAAATGCGACTCCTCTCAAAACCCGCTACGGCGGTGCGACAGGAGTTGTCGGACGGGGTGGAGCCGCCGACCCTCACGGACGCTAACGGAACGTTCGGGTGGTAATTCCAGCCGACCTATCTCCGGAAAGTCGAGGGGAATTACATTCGCCAGCGTCGATCCGTCCGATTTGGACGGCATGGGCAAAACGGTGAAGCTTCTGGGTTTGACCCCGAGGTACTTCATGTCCGCGCCACGTATCGCGAGCAATGCGACGCCGATCCGCCACGCTCGTGTGTTGTCTGCTCCTCGTCCTCGCCGGCTGTGCGGGGGTCGGGATCGCCCCCGACGACGGCGAATCCGACGCGACGCCGACGGCGACGCCGGCCGCGCCGCCGGACGGCTCGATCGACGTTCACGTTATAAACGTCGGTCAGGCCGATGCCACCCTGTTACGAACCGACGGGGAGACGATGCTCATCGACTCGGGCGATTGGCGCGACGACGGTGAGACGGTGCTCGCGTACCTCGACGCCCACGGCATCGACCGGATCGATCACCTCGTCTCGACGCACGGCCACGCCGACCACATCGGTGGCCACGAGGCCGTCATCGACCACTACGAGACGGAGCGAGACGGGATCGGTGCGGTGTACGATTCCGGCACCACCCACACCTCACAGACATACGAGCGGTATCTCGACGCGATCGAGCGACACGACGTGACGCTGTTCGAGGTCCGCGAGGGCGATGAGATCCCCTTCGACGGCACCGCGACGACAGTTCTCAACCCGGCGGAGCCGCCGGAGAACGACCTCCACGCCGACAGCGTCTCGCTATCGATCGCCGTCGGCGACACGTCGTTTCTCTTCACCGGTGACGCCGAGCGCGGCGCCGAGGCCAGGATGCTAGACGCCCACGGCGACCGGCTCGCGGCGGATGTCTATCACGCCGGCCACCACGGCTCGAACACCTCCTCGGGGCCGGCGTTCCTCGATACGGTCGACCCGGCCGTCGCGGTCGTCTCCTCGGCGCACGACTCCCAGTACGGTCACCCACACGACGAGCCGCTCGAACGGTTCGCCGAACGCGGCGTGGCAGCGGTCTGGACCGGCGCCCACGGCTCGATCGTCTTCGAGAGCGATGGCGAGACGGTCACCGTCCGAGCACAACACGACGTGACGACGGATCCCCTCGGGATCCAGGGCGAACCCGAAGCGACGGCCGACCCGTCGGCCCCGGCCGACGAGCGGCTTCCCGTCGGCAGCGCCCCGCTCGCCGACCGCGCCCCGGTCGCAGCGCCGGAGGTGGCGTCGCCGTGACGCTTGTGGGGGCCTACCTCGCGGCGTTGGACCGGGTCACGGAGGGGCGTGCGGTGTTTCTCGTCGAGGCCGACGGCGACGTGATCGACGAACGGCACGTGCCGGCCACGGAGCTCCCCGAGGGGGTGTCCGCGGGCGACCTCTGTCGGCTGACCTTCGACGACGGGACGCTCGTCGGGATCGAGCCCTCGCCGGCGGCGACCGACGCCCGACGACGCCGAACCGAGTCGCGCTTCGACGATCTCTCCCGACGGCTCGGCGGGGAATGAGTCGGCCGGTTGGGGCGTCCCGAAGGTAAAAGGTTGATTACCCGGCCCGCGCTATGATCGATAATGGCACGTACAGCTTCGAAGGTACAGGAACTCGTCAAGGAGGACGCCGAGATGGAGGACGCCATCGAGTACCTCCTCGATCGCGCCGAGGAGGGAACGGTCTCGTGGGGCGACGTCTCCGACGAACTGTCGAGCGGCCAGTGGGGCCGGCTCATCGAGACGGGGCTCCTCGTCGACTCCGACGGCGAGGGGTTCGATGTCGCCGACCCCGAGGGCGTCCGCGACGCGCTCTCGGACGACGATCTCGAGTTCGAACTCCCGGACGCGCCGGATGCCGACTCCTCGTGGTCGAAGTGGGACAAGATGGCCGCCGTCGGCTCGGTCGCGCTGTTCGCCGGCTACGCTTTCAGCTCCGTCCGCGAACCGCTCGCGGACACGCTCAACATCGCACTCGGCCCGTTGCTCGGCGTGTTGCCCTTCTTCGCCGTCGTCATGGTGCTCGCGCTGTTCACCGGGCTGTACTCGACGCTCCTGCAGTCGAACCTCATGGACATGGACGTCATGGGCGCCTACCAGGGCCGGATGAAGGAGATCCAACAGCGCCGCAAGGAGGCCAAAGAGCGCGGCGACGACGAGGCGCTCGAACGGATTCAGGACGAGCAGATGGAGGCGATGGCGGACAACCTCGGGATGTTCAAAGAGCAGTTCCGCCCGATGGTGTGGATCATGGTGTTGACCATCCCGGTCTTCCTGTGGATGTACGCCGTCGTCGGCTTCCGCGGCGCGCCGCTGTACCCCGAGATCGACCTCGCGCCGATCGTGATGCCGATCGCCGGCGAGGTCGGCTGGAATCAGGGGTTCGTGGGGCCGATCCAGGTGTGGATCATCTGGTACTTCGTCTGCTCTATGTGTTTCACACAGATCATACGGAAGGCGTTGAACATCCAGACGACGCCGACCTGATCGCGGACGTCCGACCCACACCCACGCGCTTCGCCCGCTTCACGCCGCCGGGTTCGGCTGCGAAGGGTAACGTCTTTTAGCGCCACCGGCACAGTATTCGTATGTTGATAACTATCTCCGGCCCCGCCGGCAGCGGCAAGAGCACGGTCGCCGCCGGGCTGGCCGAGCGGCTCGGTTCCGAACACGTCAGCGGCGGTGATATCTTCCGGGAGCTGGCCGCCGAACGCGACCTCACGCCGCTGGAGCTGAACAAGCTCGCCGAGGACGACGACAGCATCGATCGGGACCTCGATCGGCGCCAACGGGAGCTCGCGGCCGACCGCGAGGACCTCGTCCTCGAATCGCGGCTCGCGGGGTGGATGGCCGGCGACCACGCCGACTTCCGGGTCTGGCTGGACGCGCCGTTGGGGATCCGCGCCGAACGGATCGCCGACCGCGAGGACAAACCGATCGCCACGGCGCGCGAGGAAACCGTCGAGCGGGCCGACAGCGAGGCGCTCCGCTACCGGGAGTACTACGGCATCGACATCGGCGACCTGGGGATCTACGATCTGGCGCTCAACACCGCCCGCTTTTCGCCCGGCGCCGTCCTCGACGTCGTCATCACCGCCGTCGACGAGTACGACGTCGCCGCCGACGAGGGCAAGACCCCGATCGACGGCGTCGAGTACGACTTCTGACGATGGACCGTGGCCCGCCCGCCGACCGCGACCCGGCGACGCTGCTCGAGTTCGGGGTCATCAACCTCGATAAACCGCCCGGCCCCTCGGCCCACCAGGTGGCCGCGTGGGTCCGCGACATGGCCGGCGTCGAACGCGCCGCCCACGCCGGCACGCTGGATCCGAAGGTCACCGGCTGTCTGCCGATCCTCACGGGGACGGCGACCCGCGCGGCGCAGGTGTTCGACGACAGCCGGAAGGGCTACGTCGCCGTCCTGGAGGCCCACGCCCGCCTGCCGGACGACGTCGAACCCACCCTCTCGGAGTTCGAGGGACCCCTCTACCAGAAGCCGCCGCGGAAATCCGCCGTCGCCCGCCGACTGCGGGTCCGCGAGATCCACCGCCTGACGGCGCTCGAACGCGAGGACAGACGCCTCCTCCTCGACGTCGAGTGCGAGAGCGGCACGTACATCCGGAAGCTCTGTCACGACCTCGGGCTCGCGATCGGGACCGGCGCGCACATGGGCGATCTCCGCCGCCGGAAGACCGGCGGCTTCGACGACGCGACGCTGTCGACGATGGAGGATCTCGCCGACGGCCTCGCGTTCTGGCGGGAGCACGACGACGCCGAGCTCCTCCGGGAGGTCGTCGCCCCCGCCGAACGCGCCCTCGAAGGGCTGCCATCCCTGACCGTCGCCCCCTCCGCCGCCCGCGAGATCGCCGAGGGCGCGCCCGTCTACGCCCCCGGCGTGATCGAGGCCGACCTCGGCGACGCCGACGCGGGCGATCTCCTCGCCTGTTATACCCCCGACGGCGCGGCGGTCTGTCTGGGCCACCTCGTCGGCGACCCCGACGCCGACAGCGGGACCGTCGTCGAACTGGAGCGCGTGCTCGTCCGCCCCGAGCCGAAACGAAGAGATTAAACGTGTTTCTGTCGTCCCTGCAAACGCAAGGGACCGTGGGGTAGTGGTATCCTCTGCGGATGGGGTCCGTTGGACCCGTGTTCGAATCACGGCGGTCCCATACACTTCTACCGACGCTGCTCGCCAGCGTCGGCTGAATTTGTGTTAGCCGTGATTCGAGCAGGCGAGTCGCAGCGTCCGAGTGTAACGAGGACGACCGTCTCGCCGAGTTCGAACTCACGGCGGTCCCACTTGTTAAAGCGCTTCTGCAAAGCCTAAAGACTCGTTAGACGATTCTAATGCGGTGAAGATCCACAGCACTACGCTGAGGACGCACAGAGTGCGATGGAGTGGGCTGACGAGTCGCTCGGAGAGCTGGCTGAGTAGAACCCCAGGAGCGTTATTCAGATTTCTGTTCGTGGCTTTCTGCCCAGGTGCGCCACTTTGATTTGAAGCGTTCGACCGTCTCCCACAGGCCCCAATCGACTGGATCCTTCGGCTCGTCGCGACGATACAGTCTGTCAAAATGAGTATACCCATGAGTGGTATCGACACGTGCGATCTGAACTTTCTTCTGTTTCTGTGCGTTTTTGTAATAAATCGTCACGGCGAAGTCAGCCACATCCTCGAAGTCGGGATCAGCCCGGAGTCGGAGTAGATACGTACGTTGCCTGTAGGTCCCAAGATCATACTCAAGTTCGTCCGTCATGTGTGGTCGAGATACGCGCCCGTCACACGTGGACAGTTAAGAATTCTTTTTACCTGCAACTATATATATGTTGACTCATAATGTCAACATAGGTTCCAAGCTACTGCTTGGGTGATGGAGAAACAAATGAAATTCGAAACAAATCCGACGGTGCCCAGCGTATAACGACAGCGACACAACACCAAAACTCAGCAGAGGCACTCCGAAACGAGATCGCTTCTGCTACTGTGAAGACCACATAAAAGCGCGAAGAAACTGCCAACGGACGAAACAGAGGACAGAACCGTGTCAAGCGCACAGAAATCAGGAAACAATAACACCACAGTCGAATATCTCCGATGGAAAGCGGAATCGGGGCTTTCGGACGCGATTACGCTCCGCCGAGAGACAGCAGAAGACGTATTGACAGCAAAGCGAACGGAGCTGATCGAAACGATCGCGACAGCCGAAATCGAATCGGTTCGCGATCTTGCTCGTCAGCTCGATCGAGATGTGAGTATCGTCAGCCGCGATCTCGACATCTTGTACGAAGCCGGCGTGATCGAGTTCGAGACGAAAGGCCGGGCAAAGAAGCCCGTCCTAGCACATGAAACCATACTGATCGAGCCTATCGCTTTCAACGGTGGCATAATTAACAAGTAAACTACCCTACCCTACTTCGCTCGGGGGCAATCGCCCCGCTCGCTCGTTGAGGGTAG
>OBKM01000210.1_pt1 | contig 29808 bp, 28 predicted proteins | sample 1519691 | NCBI WGS metagenome assembly OBKM01 (sample SAMEA37050418, study PRJEB22526) | metagenome | biome: saline pan; feature: lake; material: water | place: Egypt | collected 2015 | depth 0.5 m
GTAGTATCTCCACCAGAACGGACAGAAGCAATTGTATCGTGATAGCTATCAAACAGAACGTCCACTAAAGTCGGTTGAGCTTTTGCGTGCTCTCGGTGATACTGGCGAATCACCAATAACCGGGTGATCATTTCGGGTATCGCTACCGAACCAGACAAAAATCTGTTACAAATCCGGCCGACAAAAGAACGTTTTTGTACCTCCTCTTCGTTCGCTTCGAGTGTATCACGTGGACATTCAAATATGTCTACTTGCCTAATACGTCAGGTATAGCGTCTCTATACACCGTATTGGCCGCTTTCGCACAACGTTCCACATGAAACAAAGGGGAATAAATGACTGACAACACTGTAAATACGGATGAGACTTCCACAGACCGGGGAGATAACTCTCAATCAAAGTCGACCGTCAAACCAACCGAATCGGATCACGTAGACGAGACATCTACGAACGACAACAGTCCTTCAGCTGTCGATGGCGAGACAACCCAAACAGACGACGAGCACTCGTCAGTTTCGACGGAGCCAACCCAGACGGGTCGAGACCGTTTGGCGGCCTCGTCGCACCTCGATTTCGACCGTCTTCTTGATGGCGCTGACGATGACGGCGAAACTGGTGGGCCTGACGGCATCGAAGAGACTGAGAATGTCGAAAGCAAGGGATTGTTCGACGATCTTCTCGCAGGCGAACCGATCTTCGAGAACAAGGAGGTACTCCGTCCCTCGTACACCCCTCACAAACTTCCACACCGAACCGACCAGATCAATCAGATGGCCACGATCCTCGTTTCAGCACTCCGTGGCGACACGCCATCGAATATTCTGATTTATGGAAAAACGGGAACCGGAAAAACCGCCAGCGCGAAGTTCGTTAGCCAGGAACTCGAATCCACGTCGAAAAAGTACGATGTCCCCTGTGAGGTAGAGTATATCAACTGCGAGGTAACCGATACTCAGTACCGAGTGCTCGCTCAACTTGCCAACAAATTCATCGAAAAGAACGTCGCCCGGATCGACGCAGAAATTGCGGCGCTTGAGCGGCTTCGAGACGAGATGGGTGAGGAGAGTTCGTCGGCGCAATCGACGGAATCGGCCGACAACGCTGATGACTCTTCAGCAGACCGATCAAATCCATCGTCTCAACCGTCGAAACCGTCGTCATCGAGGTCGGATCCGCCCTCACAAACAACCGACGGAAACTCACCGGACGACGAGTTTACGGTTGATCCGAGCGCCTACGACTCGGTCGCCGAACTAACCGAACGGATTGAGTCGCTCACTGAAGATGCCAAGGAACTCGAACCCGTCCCGATGACTGGCTGGCCGACCGATCGCGTCTACTCGACGTTTTTCGATGCGGTCGACTACAACGAACGCGTCGTTGTTATCATGCTCGACGAAATCGACAAACTCGTCGAAAAAAGCGGTGACGACACGCTGTACAACCTCTCGCGGATGAACTCCGAACTCGTCAACTCACGAATCTCGATTATGGGGATCTCCAACGATCTGAAGTTCACCGACTTTCTCGATCCCCGCGTCAAATCCTCACTCGGAGAGGAAGAGATCGTCTTTCCCCCGTACGACGCAACACAACTCCGTGACATTCTCCAACATCGCGCCGATGTCGCATTCAAGCCCGATGCGCTCACCAGCGACGTCATTCCGCTGTGTGCGGCCTTTGCGGCCCAAGAACACGGTGATGCACGGCGTGCGCTCGATTTACTCCGGACGGCCGGAGAACTCGCTGAACGGAGTCAGGCGGATCTCATCGAAGAAAGCCACGTTAGACAGGCCCAAGACAAAATCGAACTCGACCGGGTTGTCGAGGTGGTTCGAACGCTCCCCACGCAGAGCAAGATTGTGCTACATTCGATCATCCTCTTGGAAAAAAACGGCGTCCACAACATCAACACCGGCGAGGTATTCAATATCTACAAGCGGCTGTGTGAGGAGATCGATGCCGACGTGCTCACCCAGCGGCGGGTCACGGACTTGATCAGCGAACTCGACATGCTCGGCATCGTCAACGCCGTCGTCGTCTCGAAAGGTCGGTACGGTCGAACCAAGGAGATGGGCCTCTCGGTTCCACTCGAAGAAACAGAAGCCGTCCTCCTCTCGGACTCCCGACTGGGCGATATCGAAAACGTTCAACCCTTCGTTCAGGCTCGCTTCGACAACTAAGATCCCTCTCCGACTCGCGAAACGGTTTTCACAAGTTCGCCTCGGAACGCCACTTCGACACCCAAGAACTGTCCACACCCTCGATCAACACCGCTCTGTGTTGTTGACGGATGGCAAGCGGAAGCCTCGCCCTTTACAGTAGCTGCCTCGACGAAAGTCTGATTCGGCAACTACTGCTTCAGGGCGGGGAGGATATCAATACCCCAGCACCACCAACTCCAGTGAGACCGATTGGAACGAGTGGGCCTGTACTGGCTGCACCTGTGACGGCCAGTCGAATCCAGCCGAGGTACGGGATTCGGAGTCGTGCGACACCGGTCACCCAGTCAGGTTCGACAACGGGGGCAATACCGCTGGCTTGGTCGTATCGGCTATTGCTGTTCTGGTTGTCGCCCTTCGTAATGTAGCCGCTGTGTGGGGCAGGGCAGTTCGCGAGTGCCGCACAGTCGTCGGCGTTGAGGTAGTCGGGATTTGCCCGATCATGCCAGTTTTCACCCTCCTCAACGAAGAAATGTGCGCGGTGGATGATCGGCGATCCACGAGAGCCCGGTTCGTGAAAGACGATCACGCTTCCCGCCTGATTGAAACTGCTGTAGCCAGTCGTTTCGGCGGTCTCTGCGGAGACGATTCCACGGTCGTCGGCCTCGCCGGGCGCAAATCGACCGGGATCAGTCACGAACACCAAGTCGTACTGGTTGATGTTCGGCTCCATACTGCCGCTTTCGACGGCAACCATTGGCGGCCAGACACCACTCACCCCGAACAGGAGGAGTCCGATAACGAGGACGATGCAGACGCTGATGAGAATCTCTCGGACGAACACGATCGGACCGTCTTCGGCTCGCCAGAACCGGTTCCACACCGACTCCGAAGCCTGATCGTCTTGCGATTTCGGAGCCACCCTCTCGGGTGATAGTTGTGTCGGATCTTCGAAGACCTCGGGTTCGCCAGCTGTGGAGTCACCCAACTCGTCGATCACGGATGCATTTGAATCATCGCCAGCCGACTTACTGGTGTCGTCAGCCACAGTGGGTTCGGTGGCGTTGTTTGCCCCAGATGGTGTCGAATCGTCGTCATGGTTTGTTGGCTCTCGACGATCCCTCCCATCCATTATCGGTTTTTGACCGGGTGACTGTTTGAACCTTCTGGGTACCGCTGGCGTGTCGGTCGGTTTTGATTTTCGGTTGAGGTGGGTTGGCATACACTGTGTCGCCGCTGATTCTCCGCTGTGTCACTGCCTACAATACTCCGAGTCGGCACCAAGATTCTCGGTTTCGCCACCGGGACGCTTCGCGTCGCCACCAGGTGCTACCCGTTTTGACACGATATCGGCGACGGCGACCACGCGCCGTCGGCATCTTTTTGACTGGAGCGACCCGAGAACCGTCAGTGCCATCGGAGACCCCGTCACGAATCGTTCAGACGCTGGCCCGAGCGGGCTACAACGCCGAGCGCGAGGCAGTGACACTGCTCGCAAACGCGCCTGATCCGGCGGCCACCATTGAGGCAGTTGTTGAGGCGGCCGATGACGACGCGCTCCGACTTACTGCCGAGGATGTCCGTTGCTGTCTCGCGCAACGCGAACCCGTTGCCGATCCGCCGGACGTTGACGCGAACATGATGTCGACGCAGACGACCCGATCCGATGACACGGCCGCGACAGCACGGACGGAGTCACCCGACAGCTCTTCACCCACTGCTCCTTCATCGGATCAGCAATCACAAACCTCTGTTTCAACTGGAGGCAACAACACGAAAAATCACACGCAGAAAACGGAATCTCCACCTGAAAAAAAGCGGTTGTCTGACACCGGTCATAAAGAATTCTCCACGGTATCAAACTCCGCCGAGCGCAGCCCAGCACCGGCCGAAATCAGCGGTGATGTCACTGGTCGAAGTACGGGAACTGGCAAGTACAGTCAGTTCGTGACGACGTTTCGCGATCGCTACGAGCGGCTGTCGAAACTCCTCAGAGGCCGCGTCAACCACCGACCGGCCTCGACGATTGCCGCAATGCCGGGTGGCAGCGAAGCCGAACTCATCGGCCTCGTCAACGACATTCGGTCGACCGCCAGCGGCCACTGGCTCATCGAACTCGAAGATACGACCGGAACCTTTCCGGCGCTTGTGATGAAAGACCGGCCGATTGCCGAACTGGTCGACGAACTCCTGTTGGACGAGTGTGTTGCGGTTCAGGGAACGCTTTCGGACGACGCGGGCATCCTGTTTACCGACTCTATTCACTTTCCGGACGTGCCGCGAACGTTCCGGCCTAACACGGCCGACCGTCACGTCCAGGCGGCGCTCATTTCGGATGTCCACGTCGGCAGCCAGGAGTTCATGGCCGATGCGTGGAACCGGTTTGCCGACTGGCTCCACACCGAAGAGGCCGAACACGTCGAGTATCTGCTCATCGCTGGCGACATGGTTGAGGGCGTTGGAATCTACCCGAACCAGGACGAGGAACTCGACATTATCGACATTTTCGACCAGTACGAGGCGTTTTCTGAGCATCTAAAAGCGGTGCCTGGCGACCTCGAAACCGTACTGATTCCCGGCAATCACGATGCCGTCAGACTCGCCGAACCGCAACCCGGATTCGACGAGGAACTCCGCGAAATCATGTCCGCGCACGACCCGAAAATCACGGGCAATCCGTCGACAGTCACCATCGAGGGCGTCTCGGTGCTGATGTACCACGGCGTCTCACTCGACGAAGTTATTGCGGAGCTACCGAGTGACAAGGCGAGCTACGACGAGCCACACAAGGCGATGTATCAACTCCTCAAAAAACGCCACGTGGCCCCGCAGTTCGGCGGGCACACACGGGTTGCTCCCGAGGAGAAGGACTATCTCGTCATCGAGACCGTCCCCGACATTTTCCACACCGGCCACGTCCACAAACTCGGCTGGGGAAAGTACCACAACGTGCTCGCGGTCAACAGCGGCTGTTGGCAGTCACAAACCGACTTCCAAAAAAAGGTGAACATCGACCCCGACGTGGCGCATGCGCCGATTGTTGATCTCGATACGCTCGAAATGACGGTTCGAAAGTTCGCGTAGTCGTTGGTTCCCCGAGATAGCCAATCTTCATCGTCGCTATCGCCAATCTTCATCGTCGCTATCGACGATTTTTATGGCCGCTGTCGAAACCGAAGCGTTCGCGATCCACGGAACATCGGCCCGGTTCCATCCTTTCTGAACCCGGCTGCGTTGGCCGCCGCCTGCAACTCGGTCGCCTCCCGTTCGATCAGCAGTTCGACCGCCATTCCCTCGGCGGCGGCAAACCGAACCGGCTCGGCCAACAGCTGTTCGCAGGCGTCGGGAACGCCGCCAAGTTGGGTGACGTGGACGGTCTGGTCGTGGGCGTCGAAGCTCACAAACCCGAGCAGTTCGGTTTCGACCGTCTCCGTATCGACGTTCGGATCGTTCCCGCTCTGGTCGCGCTCGGCGACGCGGACGCTCCGGTCGTGAACGAGATTTCGGACGACATCGGTCGGCGCGTCGGCCAGTGCCGCAATCGCCTCGGCATCGGCTTCGACCGCATCCCGAACGTGCATGTTAACTCCTACCGTGTGAAACCGCATAAACGCATTGGCGGGCACGTGAGTGGGCAACTGAAGGCTTTATTGCTGCCCGCGGAAAACGTCTCGATATGAGCACGGCCACGAAAGTCGTCGTCGGAACAGTCAGCGTGTCGGCAGTTCTCTCGGCTGCAATCATTCTCTCGTACGTCCTCGCCTGATGTTTCACGAACGAACGCTTTCACCGACGCTTTCGGCCGTTCACGACGAGTACGCGCCCGATTCAACCGTGCTCGATGTCGACACCGACTTCGAGACGTTGTCGCCGGCGGTTGCCGAGGATCTCGGGCTTCTCGCTGACGCTCTCGATCCCGAAACCTACCCGGCCGACTGGCTTCCCGACACCGTGCCAACCGTTCTCCAGCGATACGCGAGCGACGTGTTCACGATCGGGATGCCGGGCGACGGAACGGTCGTCTGGACGCGCCAGACCGAGCCGCCAACCGTGCTGGTAAAACAGCGCGCAGAGGGAACGCCCGACGCGTTTCTCTCGTTTCTCATCGCCGAGGCGTTCGTCCAGCTCAACGCGGATGTTCCCGAACACTTTCTCGCGTTTTTCGGCGATCGGTACCGCGCGCTCGACGCGGCGGTTCCCCTCGGCGCGAACGATGTCTACCAGATTGCCGCCGCGCTGTTCGACGGCTGGGTTGGCCTGCACACCCGCGAGACATTCGTCTCGTGGCCCGAAGAGCCACCGTACGCGTCACTGTCCGAAGCCTGGGTTGATGCCGGCGACCGACTCGAACCACGGCTTTCGAATCTGTCGAGCCTCGTCGCTCGCGGCGAACTCAGTTTTCCGGCGTCGACCGAGTACGCCTGTTCGGCGATCAAACACGATCTCGACCTCCCAACCCCCTTCAGCGCGCTCGACACGGCGGCGTACCGCGATCATGGTTCGGCCTACGCGGTTCAGTGGGCCGACAAAACGTTCGAGAAACTCGCGGAGTAAGCGGACTGGAATCCGAGTCGACGAACGAAACTGATCGACGCCGCCGACCCGACCGACACGGATTAAAACGTGGTTTCGACGCGTCCGTCGTCACTGAGGTCGACAACGCCGTCAAACAGCGCGCGGAACGTTTCGAGTGTTTCGGGGTCGTGAACCTCTTTCGAGAGGTGGAAAATCCCGACGGCGTCGTGATCGGCCAACAACGAAAGCAGTTTTTTTGTCGCCTCGTAGACGCCGTCTTCGTCGGCGTAATAAATCATTTCAGTGAGCGAGTCGACGCTCAATCGAACCTTTCCGTCGTGTGCTGACAGGAAGTGTTCGACCTGCCGGAGAATGCCGTCGAGGTCGTCGGGCGAGGAGACGTAGTGGACGTGATCCGAGCCCCGCCGCGAATAGCCGCGTTCGACCGAGAGCGTGTCGAGAATGACCGCGCGGGTTTCGTCGACCTCGTAGTGTTCGAGTTTCTGTTCGACTTCGCGGGCCGTTGTGCGGGTCGAAACAACCAGAAAGTGATCGGTGTCGGTCTTGAAAAAGTCGGTGTCGAGTCGGTCGGTTTCGCCGATACTCGGATGCAACAATAACACGCCCGTCCCGCCGGGAATCGTCTCCGGTGCGTTCTCGATTGCCAACGTATACTCCATACAGTCGTCACCAACCCGGCGAACTTAAACGTGCATATTGATCGGGTCGTCACCGCGACATTGGCCGGGTCGTCACCGCGACACGGCTCGCGGCATGGACGAGTCGTCGACGCTGTCAGCTCCCACTCGATCACCAGCGAACCAACGTGTTATACGGCGTTGGCGTCGTCTCGCGTCTCTCTGACGAGAACGATCCGCGCCCCGGTTCGCTCGGCGATTTCGGCGTTTGTCAGCGACGGGTTCTCTGTGGCAATCGCGAGAATCTCTCCGCGAACCGCTGCGCCGTCTCCGTTTGTCTCATGCTCTCTCGTCCGTTCGCTCGTCGCCGTGGGCCGCTCGGGTGTCTCTGACGAGCGTGATTCGAGCCCCGGTTCGCTCGGCGATTTCGGCGTTCGTCAGCGTTGGATCCGCTGTCGCTTCATCGAGAATTTTACGCTTGATTCCCGATGGCGACGACGGTTCGGCCGTGTGCGGTGCGTCGGAGGCGGTGGACTCACCCTCGTCGGCGTAGGCCTCTCGGGTGTCTCTGACGAGTGCGATCCGCGTGTCGGTTTGCTCGGCGATTTCGGCGTTGGTTCGATCGGGCTGCTGGGCGATGGCATCGAGAATCGCCTGCTGTGTCTCGCTGAGATCAGGGCCGCCCGCACCAGCTTCGTCGACGGCGCTGTCGCTATCACTCGTCGCCGAACTTGCCTCGGCCAGTTCGACTTCGTCCTCGTAGGCCGCCCGGGTATCTCTGACGAGTGCAACCCGTGTACCGGTTCGCTCGGCGATTTCGGCGTTCGTGAGCATCGGATCGGTGAGCGCCGTTTCGAGAATTTTCGTTTCGGCCGTGTTGAACGAGGCGGAGTCTGTTGGTTTCGTGAGCACTGACTGTGCGTCCTGTTTCAGTTCGACACGGTCTTCGTAGGCACTACGAGTGTCCCGAACGGTTGCGATCCGGGTCGCGGTTTCGGTGGCAATCTGTCGGTTCGTCTTTGTTGGGTTTTCGAGCGCTGCGGTGAGAATCGCCCGTTCCCCGCTGGTGAGCGAGAGCCCGTCGGGAACGTTCAACATCGCGTGTTCCCTCCTTGTGCGCGTAATCTCCGCAGTGACACGGCACTGCGCTGCGGCTTCCCCGAACTGTCCTGTTGTGTGTAGTCATTCCTCATGCACTCGAACAATCCGGAGCCGTTCAAATATGTGTTACGTAATCCACATTGTCGTTCATTACCCTCGCGCCGATCGAACACATCGGATTCCTGCTCAGAGGTGCGTAACGATCGCGGTCGCCGTTTGTTCACCGACGCCGTCGACATCGAGCAGATCCGCCTTCGATGCCGACCGAACCGTTTCGACGCTCCCGAACCGCCCCAAGAGCCGTTTTCTGGTTTCGGGGCCGACGCCCGGAATGCCGTCGAGCGCGGTCGACACCTCATCACGGAGGGTCTGATGGTACTGGACGGCAAACCGGTGGGCCTCGTCGCGGACGCGCTGGCAGACGTGGAGGTGTGCCGCATTGCTCGGCCAGTCGAAGGCGCGGTCGGGCGTAATCACGCGCTCTCGCTTCTTTGCGAGCGCGACCGTCGGCACCGACCACCCGGTTTCGGCCAGCGCGTCCAACGCCGCCCCGAGTTGCCCCTCGCCGCCGTCGACGATGAGCAAGTCCGGGTCGGGGCGGTCGTCGCGTTCCTCGATGGCCCGGCGCGCCCGCCACGCAACGAGTTCGCGCATGTTCGCGTAGTCGTCGTTACCGTTCGAGAGCCGCTTTCGACGGTAGTCGCTCGTCTCGGCGCGCCCCTCGACGAAACAGACGTTGCTGCCGACGGCCGCCTTTCCGTGGCTGTGGCTCACATCGAACCCCTCGATTCGTGTCGGCCGCGGAATCTCTAAGGCCTCGCCGAGCGCGCCGAGTGGATCGCCGCTAACCGGGGCTTGTCTGGCGTTTTTGATCGCGAGATCGACGAGCGTCGCCTCCCGACCAGCGCCCGGAACGCGAACCGACACTCGCTCGCGCTCCAGCCAGTCGCGCACCTCGTCGTCGGCCGGCTGTTCGGAGAGCAAGAGCGCATCGGGAAGCTCGCGCTCGGCGTAGTACTGCGGAATAAACGCCGCGAGCAACGCGGCCACGCGGTTCTCGTCGTCGGGTGCGGTGAGGGTGTGTCGCGACCGATCGACCAGTTGGCCGCGGTCGCTGTGGAGTCGCGCAACGGTCGCACGGTCGCCCTCGATGGCGACCCCAAGCACGTCGGTCGCGCGGTCGTCGGTTCGTCCCGAGACGGCCGCGTCGCCAGCGCCGTGAAACGCCTCGACGGTTTCGAGTCGATCCCGCAGGTTGGCCGCGCGTTCGAACTGCTGGGCTTGGGCTGCGGCCTCCATTTCGCGTTGCAGCGGATCGGAGAGAACCCCGGTTTCGCCCTCGAAAAACCGGACGGCGCTCTCGACATCAGCGCGATAGGCTTCGGGGCTGATCTCGCCGGTGCACGGCGCGGTACACAGCCCCATTTCGTAGTCGAGACACGGCCGGTCGCGACCGCGATACTTGTGGTTCGAACACCCCCGCAGCCCGTAGATTTCGCGGAGCGCCTTGAGCACGGTTTCGAGCCGTCCCTTGTCGGTGAACGGCCCGAATACCGTTGCCGAACCCTCCGGATCGCGGGTGATCTCGATTCGGGGAACCGGATGGTCGGTGAGCTGGACGAGCGGGTAGGATTTGTCGTCTTTGAGCCGAACGTTGTACCGCGGTTGGTGGCGCTTGATCAGGTTGGCTTCGAGCAACAGCGCCTGGGTTTCGGTGTCGGTGACCGCCCACTCGATGTCGCTCGCTTCGCGAACCATTCGGCCAATTCGCTCGCTTCGCGGGTCGGTGTATGAACGAACCCGCGCCCGAAGGTCGACCGCTTTGCCGACGTACAGTACCCGGTCGTTTTCGAGAAACTGGTAGACGCCGGGCTCTGTCGGCAGCTCTTTTGTGCGTTTGACGAGCGTTTCTCGCTGCACTGTCGGCTGTAGCACACCGACGGATTTGAACGTGACGTGCGGATCTCGCGGTGGCGTGCTGTCGGTGTCGGAGCGTGTTTCCGGTGGTGTTGATCGGTCGCTGTCGGTGTCGCGGGCGTGTCCGCGTTCGGCGCATCGCCGAGTCGACACGCACAATTCGGTGGCGACCAAACCCAACGTCATGACACGACTCTGGTTGGTCGAACGCTCGTACGACGACCGCAACCTCGTTTCGTTCGTCTACGCGACACCCGACGGCGAGAAACAACACCGCAAAGAGCTGTCGGTGACCCTGCTTCGCCAGCGCGGCGACCCGATGACCGCCGCCGTCGAAATCGACCCCGCGGAACTGGGCGATGTCGACCCCGCAGACCGCGAGCGGTATGCGACGGAGGCGACGAAAATGCAGTCGAAACACGCGCCCGACGATCCGATCTAATCGCTCGCTTCCGCCCGGCCGAGCGTTTAATGCTCGCACTCTCGTACCTCCGCTATGTCCCTCAGTCCCCCCGGTCCCAAGGGGATCCCGGTGTTCGGAAACAGCCAACGGTTTTCGGCCGATCCCTTCTCGTTTATGACCGCCTGCGCCGAAGCGTACGGCGATGTCGTCGCCTTCGATCTCGGCCCGATTCCGCTCTACATGCTGACCAACCCGCGTGACATTCAGCGGGTGTTGGTCGACGAGTCCGCCACGTTCCCGAAACTCGACCTCGGCGACGACGCCATCCGAACGTTGCTCGGCGACGGCCTTCTGATGAGCGAGGGCGAGACGTGGCAGACGCAACGCCAACTCGCCAACCCCGCGTTTCACGGCCGGCGAATCCGCACACTCAGCGAGATGATGGTCGAACACACCGAGTCGATGCTGGCTGACTGGGATTCCGGCGACCACATTGACATCCACGTCGAGATGGCCAGACTAACCGTTCGGATCATCGTGAACGCGATGTTCGGCACCGACATCGACGACGAGCGGATTCGGACGATTCAGACGAATCTCGACCCGCTTGGCGCGCGGTTCGAACCCGATCCGTTCGGGCGACTCATCCCGAACTGGGCGCCGACAACAAAGAACCGCGAGTTCCGCGCGGCCGTTTCGCGCCTCGAAACCGTTATTGACGATCTCGTTGCCGAGCGTCGAGACGAGGGGTATGGCGTTGATCCGAGCGACTCTTCGAGTGACGGCGACGACGCGGCCGACCCGCCGATGGACCTGCTTTCGGTGTTGCTCCGCGCACACGACCGCGGCGAACAAACCGACCAGCAGATTCGCGACGAGATGATGACGATGCTTCTGGCGGGTCATGACACGACCGCGCTTTCGTTGACCTACGCGTGGTACCTGCTCTCGGAACACCCCGCGGCCGAACGCCGACTCCACGCGGAACTCGAGACGGTTCTCGACGGCGACCTCCCGACCGTCGCGTCGGTTCGCCAACTCGGCCATACCGAGCGGGTCATCAACGAATCGATGCGGCTCTACCCACCCGTGTACACGCTGTTTCGCGAGACCACGACCGACGTTTCAATCGCGGGCTACCGGATTCCCGCGGGTTCGGGGCTCATGTTGCCGCAGTGGGTCGTCCACCGCTCGGATCGGTGGTACGACGCACCCGAGGCGTTCGATCCCGGCCGGTGGCATCCCGACCGCGCGGGCGATCGACACCGGTTTGCGTTTTTCCCGTTCGGCGGGGGCCCGCGACACTGCATCGGCAAACAGTTCTCGATGCTCGAGGCGCAACTCATTCTCGCAACCGTTGCCCAGCAGTACGAACTCGAGTATCTCGGCGATGGCTTCGACCTTCGTGGGTCGCTGACGATGCATCCGAGTGAACCGGTGGCGATGGCGGTTCGCGACCGATAGCGATCGGGAACAACTCGGCGACTGAGCCGACCCGAGCGGCTCCAGCCGGTGCGTTGATTAGCTACTGGGGAGAGCCACGGATGAAGACTACCCGACGAACCCACCAATGGACGCTGCACTCATCGATCTCGACGGCACGGTGTACAGATCTTCGACCGCTATTCCGGGCGCAGCCGCAGGGATTGACACGCTTCGCGATCGGGGAATCGATATCATCTTCGTTACAAATTCGGCGACAAAATCCCGCGAGGAGTGCCGCGATCGACTCGCGTCGCTCGGAACTGAGGCCGATGTCTCGCAGTTTCTGACGAGCGCGTCGGTGACTGCGACCACCGTGACGAGCGAGTATCCGGCGGCATCGGTGCTGGTCATCGGCGAACCGGCGTTACACGACGAGTTCACACGGGCGGGTGCGACTCTCACCACGGATCCGACCGACGCGGATGTGGTCGTCGTCGGCAACGACTCGACGTTCGGGTACGAAACGCTCACACGTGGGTTGCAAGCGGTCGACGCTGGCGCGGCTCTCATCGGCACCAACGGCGACCGGAAAGTGCCGACCGATAGCGGGATGGCTCCGGGTGCGGGCGCACTGCTTGAAGCGATTGCCTACGCGGCGAACCACGAACCGGACCAAATTTGTGGCAAACCGAACCAACCGATGATCGACGTGAGCCTCGAGACGCTTGGTGTCGACCCGGCCGCCTGCATGATCATCGGCGATAACCCCGAAACCGACATCGCAATGGGACGACGTGCCGGGCTGACGACTGTTCTCGTGTTGAGCGGGTTGGTCGACGAAACGGATCCGATTCTCGAAACCGACCCGGCGGACTACGCGATCGACTCGCTGGGGGACATCGAGACCGTGCTGGAAGATGGATAACCGTCCGGTGTAACCATCAGCAACCGACGAACTCACCGCGGCAACCGAAACCGTGCGGCGGGTTCGCGGTAGCGCGAATCCCAAATAACGAGGTGTGAAACCGTCCACGACACCGGATCGATATCGCGTTCGCACAGCCGCTCGACGGCCGCCGCCGACCCGCCGCGGGCCAGCGTGATGTGGGGAACGTAGTCGTCGCCTTCGAGCCCGTCAATCGCGCCGAATGCCTCGGTGAGCGTTTGGTGCAGTCGCCGGATTTCGGGACTCTCGACGACGAGATAGACAACCGGACCGCTGCCGCGTGGTGGCTGGTCGAACGCGTTGATTTCGGTGACGCGAGCCTCGAATGCGGGCGTTCCCGCGAGTACGGGTCGGAGTCGCTCGCGGAGTCTCGCGAGTTCGTCTGTAGCCTCAAACCGCTTGATTACGAGTGTGTGTCGGTCGCGAACCGCGTCGCACCCGACGAGCAGCGGATGGAGGCCGCTCGCGAGACGACCAACCGTTCCCGGCACCGGCACGTTGAGGCTGAACACGCTCGGAGTCCGCACCCGTCCCGCAAAAACACGCGGATTCGGGTGAGCCGATCCGAATGAGGGACAACGGTAAGTATCGCCGGGCCGAGTCTGTTGTATGAGCAGATCACTCCAGTTCGACCGCCTCTCGGGCGGAGGTGGCTCCGGACGCATTCCCGACGGCGTTTGGACCAGCCTCGCCGTTTTTGCCGCCGGCATCGTTGGCGTGTTGTTGTTCGCCGGTCTCGATCCAGTTATCGCGGTCGGGTTGTTGTTGCTCGTCGTCGCCGCGGTTACGGTCGCGAGCGCTGTCGAAATCGTCGAGGCGTATGAAAAGCGCGCGCTCACCGTCTTCGGCGAGTACCGCGCGCTGCTCGAACCGGGACTCAGCCTCATCCCGCCGTTCGTTTCGCGAACCTACACGTTCGACATGCGAACCCGCACCATCGACGTCCCCCGCCAGGAGGCGATCACCCGCGACAACTCGCCGGTACGTGCCGACGCCATCGTCTACTACCGTGTGATGGACGCAAAAAAGGCGTTTTTGGAGGTCGACAACTACGAGAACGCGATTTCGAACCTCGCCCAGACGACGCTTCGGGCCGTTATTGGCGATCTCGAACTCGACGACACGCTTTCACGACGCGACGAAATCAACGCCCGGATTCGCCGCGAACTAGACGAACCAACCGACGAGTGGGGCATCCGCGTTGAAGCCGTCGAGGTTCGTGAAGTGAGCCCGTCGCCCGACGTCCAACGGGCGATGGAAGAACAGACCTCCGCCGAGCGTCGTCGCCGCGCGATGATTCTCGAAGCCCAAGGTGAACGCCGCAGCGCCGTCGAAAAGGCCGAAGGGGACAAACAGGCCGACATCATCCGTGCGCAGGGTGAAAAACAGAGCCAAATTCTCGAAGCCCAGGGTGACGCTATCTCGACAGTTCTCCGCGCGAAATCCGCTGAAGCGATGGGCGAGCGGGCGATTATCGAACGCGGCATGGAGACGCTCGAACGCATCGGCGAGGGCGAATCCTCGACGTTCATTCTGCCCCAAGAACTCACCTCGCTGGTGGGCCGCTACGGCAAGCACCTCTCGGGTAGCGACACGCAGTCGGCCGCGCCGGCGCTCGAAAGCAACGACTTCGACGACGAAACCCGCGAAATCCTCGGTCTCGACGACATCGAAGAGCTGTTGACGAACCTCGATTTCGACCAGACCGAGGCGGTCACGACGCCATCCGACGAGGAGTTCGAAACCGAGATTGCCACCGAGTAAGCGGCTGTAGTGTTTCGGTTACGGGTTTTCCCAGTGTTGGTTCGCCGCGTAGCCGCCGGCCATCATAAACGTGAGTCCGAACAGCCCCGCGAGAACGCGGCCGACTGCCACCAGCGCGCCGTCGAGTTCGGCGGGCGCTGGCCAGAAGAACATCGCCGCAATGAGTAACACTGCGCCGGCCGCGTTGAGCGCGAGACCGAGCCCAAACCGAAGCCGCTCGTCCATTCGTGTCTCACTCCGCGTGTTCCCAGTACTGCAGCCACGCCTTGAGCGGCACCTGCACTTCACCGACGCTCACACGAACGCCACCATCGAAACGCCACCGGGCGGTTTCCGCATCGGGGGTCATCCGCATCGGTACGTCAACCGAGACGTCTTCGAGTTCGCATTCGATCGCCTCGTTGCGCTCGGCCAACTCGCTCGTGAGGTAATCGATCAGATCTAGCCAGTTGTCGAGATCCGCCGGCGGATCAAACTCGGCGACCGGCGGTGACGAGGACGAGGATGACTCCATACGTAGGCTCTCGTGACACACCGCCAAAGGCGTTTCCGCCGACCCGTTCGGCTCCGTTCAGAACTCAACGTTGGATTCCGGTTCGATGCCGGCGTCATCGTCGACCTCGAACGCGCCTCGAAGCTCGCGAATCCGGTCACGGATGTCGGCGGCCAGTTCGAATTCGAGATTGCTTGCGGCCTCCTGCATCCGGTCTTCGAGTTGGGCAATCTGCCTGGCAGCCTCGTCATCGGTCTCCGGAGACTCCGTCGAGAGCCCGCTCGTCTCGGTTTTCGAGCCCGGCAGGTTGGTTTCGCCGACCGGCTTGTCGATGGTCACCGGTTCGTGGCCGTGTTCGGCGTTGAACTCCTGTTGAATTTCTCGGCGTCGCTGGGTTTCCTCAATCGCGGCGGCCATCGCATCTGTCGTCTCGTCGGCATAGAGAATGACCTCGCCGTTGACGTTTCGGGCGGCCCGACCCATCGTCTGGACGAGCGTCGTTTCCGAGCGCAAGAATCCCTGCTGGTCGGCGTCGAGAATCGCCACGAGCGAGACCTCTGGAATATCGAGCCCCTCCCGAAGCAAGTTGATGCCGACGAGCACGTCGATCTCGCCGAGTCGCAAACTGCGAATGAGTTCGTGGCGTTCGAGCGTGTCGGTCTCGTCGTGCATGTAGGCGACGTCGACGCCTGCTCCGTCGAGATACTCGGTTAGATCTTCGGCCATCCGCTTGGTGAGCGTCGTCACCAACGTTCGTTCGTCCCGCTCGATCCGCTCGCGAATCCGTTCGGTGAGATCATCGATCTGGCCGGTCGCGGGAACGGTTTCGACCGACGGATCGACCAGGTAAGTCGGCCGAACGATCTGTTCGACGACCTGGTTCGACTGTTCGAGTTCGTACTCGCCGGGCGTTGCACTCACATAGAGCAGGTTGGTTGTTTTCTCTTCGAACTCCTCGAACGTCAGCGGGCGGTTGTCGTACGCCGTCGGCAGCCGAAAGCCGTTTTCGACGAGCGAATCCTTGCGGGATTTGTCGCCGGCGAACTGGCCCTTGATCTGTGGGAGCGTCACATGCGACTCGTCGACGACGCAGAGAAAGTCGTCAGGGAAGTAATCGAGCAACGTGTAGGGAGCCTCGCCCGGTTCGCGATCCGACATGTGAACCGAATAGTTCTCGATGCCCGAGCAGTAGCCCGTTTCGCGCAGCATCTCGATATCGAATGTGGTTCGTTCCTCGATTCGCTGGGCGGCGATCAGGTCGCCGGTGCGCTGGAAGTAGCTGATGCGCTCGTCAAGGAGTTCCTCGATTTCCGCGATTGCGGTTTCGAGCGTTCCGTCGGGAATCGAGTAGTGCTCGGCGGGGTGAATCAACACTGCGGGCTCGGTCGATTTGACCTCCCCGGCGAGCGTATCGATCTTCAGCAGGCGGTCGATTTCGTCGCCCCAGAACTCGACGCGGACGGCGTACCGGCCGTACATCGGGAATATTTCGACCGTGTCGCCGCGCACCCGAAACGAGCCCTGCTGGAAGTCGATGTCGTTGCGCTCGTAGTTGAGATCCACGAGCCGTGCGAGCAACTCGTCGCGACCGATCTGCTGGCCGGTGGTGAGTTCGAGTGCCAGTTCGCGGTAGTTGGCCGGATCGCCAAGCCCGTAGATGGCCGAGACGCTGGCGACGACGAGCACGTCGTCGCGAGTCAGCAGCGAGCGGGTCGCCGAGTGCCGCAACCGCTCAATCTCCTCGTTAATCGACATATCCTTGTCGATGTAGGTGTCGGTCTGCTCCATGTAGGCCTCGGGCTGGTAGTAGTCGTAGTACGAGACGAAGTACTCGACGGCACTGTCGGGAAACAGGGTTTTGAACTCCTCGTACAGTTGAGCCGCGAGCGTTTTGTTGTGCGCAAGCACAAGTGTCGGCTTTTCGAACTGTTCGACGACCCACGAGACGGTGTTGGTTTTGCCCGAGCCGGTCACGCCGAGCAGCGTCTGTTCGGTCATGCCCGATTCGTAGCCCGAGACGAGTTTTTCGATCGCGTCCGGTTGGTCGCCCGCGGGCTCGAACGGGGCGTCGACGACGAAGGGCTGGCCCTCGCCGGGTCGGTCCGGCTGAAGCGGGCCGGACTGCGCATCACTCATTGACTGGCGTTGGCACTGTGGACACTTGACCCGTGTGGTCGCCACGCGAACCGGTGACAACCCCCTCGCTTTCGACTGGAGATCCGCGCGGCTTTTGACGCTTCTCGCGCTGTAAACGGGTGTTTCGACGTTTCTCACGTCGGCCGAGTGTTTCGGCGACACTCACGTCGTTGACGAGTGACGTGACGGTCTTATGTCGTTGACGAGTGCGTTCATGTTGTGGCGAGTGGCGCGTCCGTACGCTCGATTAGTCCGTACGGCAGATGCGCTTTTGCGAGTCGGTGTTATTAGGAGCATCCGGCTCATACGACGACCCGTGAGCGTTGGATCCTCCCTCCAAGCCGGCGTCCGCCTCCTCGTTTCACGGCCCGCGAGTGTCCTCCCCGTTTATTTACTCGTGTTGGGGCTTACCGCGGCTGCCCGCGTCCCGATTTTGCTGGCGGTCGCGATTATTATCGCGCTTCTCGCCGCCGACGGGCGGCTACAGACGCTTGTACAGGAGACCCAGGAGGCGATTGAGGGCATCGACCCGGATGTCGAACCGACTCCCGAGAACATTATTGACACCTTCCCCGAGAGCCTTGAGGCCGCCATTATCGACGTGTTCACACCGACGGTTGTGCTGTTGACTTTCCTCGGAATCGGCCTCTCGATTCTCGTTGCGCTCGTCGCCAACGCGCTCGGCAACGCGGCGGCGCTCAACGGTGTCTACGGCGCACTCCGCGACGACAACGCCGCGTTGGCGGCGGTTTCGGGCATCGGCCGGGACTGGAAACCGTTCGTCGGCCTTGCGGTGGTACAGGCCGCCATCGTCATTCTCCTCGCACTCCCGGTCGTGGTCGGCCTCTCGCTGTTCGCGGTCTCGGGGGTCGCTGGCGGCTTTGCGACCGGGCTGGCGGTGCTGTTTAGCGGTTCGCTTCTGCTCGTCGCCACGCTGTTGTTGGCATTCACCGGCCAGTCCATCGTGATTGACCGCGTCGGATTGGTACCGGCGATTCGCAACAGCGTGCGGTTCCCGCTCGAGCGTCCGGCCGCCTTCGTCGGATACATTCTCGTCGCGCTGGGCGTTTTCGGGCTGTTTTCGCTGTTGAGTTCCATCTTTGGCGTGCTCGGCGTTTCACAACTGTCGGGCATCGTCGGCCCGCTCGTGTTGTTCGCCTTTCTCGACATTTTCAAAGTCGTCCTCTACGCCGACCGGGCGTTCCCGGCGGTCTCGGAACCGACTCGACGGGTGGCCCCCGGCACAACCGAGGCGACCGTGATCGACAACGAATCGACCGAATCCGCAACCACCCCGGGACTCCCGCGACGGTTTGTCGCCGCCTTCAGCGATGGGCTTCGGGCGACCGGCGGCTTCGTTCGCTCGCATCCGATTCCCGTCGTCGGTGCGACCGTCGTCTTCGCCCTTGCGAGTCTCATTGGCTTCCAACTCACCGCGCAAATCGGCACCGACCTCCCGGTTCCCGAGGAGATCGGTGAGGTCTTCGGCACGTTCCCCGTTGCGACGTTCATCATGATCGCCGCCAACAACTGGCTGGTGTCGGCAACGGCGGCGTTCGGCGGGGTCGCGTTCGGCCTGCCAACGCTGTTCGATATGTTGCTCAATGGGGCGCTCGCCGGCGCGGTGTACGGCATTACTGATCCGCTCGCCTTTACCGCGCTCGTCGGCCCACACGGCATTATCGAGCTTCCCGCGATTTTCGTTGCCGGCGGTCTCGGTTTCCACATTGCGGCGGTCACTATCGGGGTGCTCACCGGTCGACGCACGCAGGCAGATCTTGCCGACTCGCTCATGCTTGCTTACCGCGTGCTGCTCGGTTTGGCGGTTATTCTCGTTATTGCCGCCTTCGTTGAAGCGTTTCTCACGCCGCCAATCGCCGCTGCCATTCTCGGTTAAGCGGCTATCGCCGAGGAGTCGTCCGACTCCGCACGGTTATTGTCGCTGACGACGACACAGTATTATGAATCGACGAACCGCACTCGCGCTCGGCGGTGTCACGCTCGCCGGCGGTCTCGCCGGCTGTGTCGGTGACGAGCCATCGATGAGTTCGGCGGGATCGACGGACAGCACCGACAGCAGCAAGACCAACAGCGCTGACAGCCCACCCGAGGCTGACCTGCTTCCGGCGCGACTCCAGACCTCGCTCGGTCCGGTTGGCGTCGAACTGTTCGCCGGGCGGGCACCCCGCACCGTTGGGAACTTCGTCGGCCTCGCAACTGGCGAACGGGTGTGGGTCGACCCCGAGAACGGCGAGGTCGTCGACGGCGACCCCCTGTACGACGACCTCCTGTTTCACCGTATCATCGACGGCTTCATGATTCAGACGGGCGATCCGACCGGCACCGGCCGCGGCGGGCCTGGCTACCGGTTTGACGACGAGTTTCACGGCGACCTTCGGCACGACCGCGCTGGCATTCTCTCGATGGCGAACGCCGGGGCCGACACCAACGGCTCGCAGTTTTTCATCACGCTCGCGCCGACGCCACATCTCGACGGCCGCCACTCGGTGTTCGGCCACGTCACCGATGGGATGGCTGTTGTCGACGCGATCGGCGCGGCCGACACCGACGAGAACGACCGGCCCATCGAACCGGTTCTGCTCGAATCGGTGACGATTCCGCGCGAGTAGTGGTTTGTCACGGTCGTTTCCCGCTACGTTTCGTCCCCAACCTCATCGGTTCCGACCGTGGGTTCACTCGACTCGGGTTTGTCCGTTTCAGCGGCCTGCTCGGCCGTCGTGGGCGGTGTATCCGGTGGGTCGTTTACCGGGTCGCTGTCGGTGGCGTCGGGATCGGCGTACTCCGCAGTCAGGAGGCCGGCGGCCTCGACGAGCAAGGCGACCACCAGCGGGCCGACAATAATGCCGATCGCGCCGAGACTCAACAGGCCGCCGACGAAGCCGATGAAGTACAGCGCGCTGTCGAGTTTCGCCTGTCGGCTCGCCAGCCGGGGCCGGACCACCACGTCGGGAACGGCGACGATGACGATCCCGCCGACCACGGCGATGACGATCGCACCGGCCACGTCGCCGACGAGCAGTTCGCCGGCGACGAGGGCGATAATCAGTACGCTCGGCCCGAGAATCGGGACGAACTGGAGAATGCCCGCGACGATGGCAAGCACGAACGGCGAGCTGTAGCCGAAAATGAAAAACACGGGCAGCGCGAGCAGAAACGTCGCGAATCCGGTCGCCGCTTGGACGACATAGAGCGCGTACAGCGTGTCCTTTGCGCGGGTGTGCAGCGCCTCGGCAATGTCGCGGTACTCCGGCGGCACGACCGAGATCACGGTCGACCGAATGTTCTGTTCGTTGTACAGCGTCGAAAACACCAACAGGACGAACAGCGCGACCTGAAGCAACACCACTGGCAGCGCGGACAACGTCCCAACGGCGGCCGCCTGGAACTCCTCGGCCGATGCCGCAATCACCTCGCCGACGACGAGGGTGTAGCTGAAGTCGGCGAACTCGATCAGAAGGGAATCCGGCACGCGTGTGAGCAGATCGACGAGATCGCCGAACCGAATAAACAACAGATACACCAGCGGTGAAAACACGAGTAGCACACCGACGACTGCCGCAATCGTGACGGCCACTGTGGCACCCATTCGTGAGAGCCCACGTCGACGGAGCTGTCGACGAGCGGGCGAGAGGAGATACGCCACCGTCAGCGCCAAAAACACCGTGGCCAACACCTCGATGAGAATTACGGCCGCAAGCAGGGCGGTAACGGCGAGAACGCCGCCAACAACGTACGGGCGTTGGTTCATACGGCTATCGGAACGCCCGGCCACAAAACCGTTGGCCTCCCGGTCGGTTCGACTGCCGGCTCATGGCGTTGGTTCTCCCGATCAGGGCGCAACCCCGACGGTCAACAACGTCCCCCAGGTTCGATACCGGTCGACCATTTCGGCTCTCGTTTCCCAGTCGTCGGTCGGAAACGCGTCGGCGGGTGGAATGTCGATTTCGCGGTCGGGAATCGTCTCCTGGGCGGCAACGTAGAGCCCCGCGTCGCGAAAGGCCGTGCGGTACTCGGCGCGGTTCCACCGGGTCATCGGGATGGAAATACCGTCCTGCCACCCGTGGCTCGCCGCATTTTCCTCGTAGTAGTTGACCGCACAGTAGAACGTCCCGCCGGGGCGAAGCAGCCGGCGAATCTCCTCGAGCGTGTGGAGCGGATCGGGGGCGTAGTAGAACGCCTCCATCGAAAAAACGTGGTCGACGCTGTCGTCGGCAAAGGGGAGCGCGTCGAAATCGCCGACGAGAAATCCGATTCGGTCGTCGTCGGTGTAGTCGGCGGCATTGTGCGCCATCCGTGGGGCTCCGTCGAGACCGTATCCTCGGCCGATGTCGGCGGTTTTACGCAGCGCTCGCAACGCGTAGCCGCTGCCCGTTCCGAGGTCGACAACCGTGTCGCCCGCCTCGACCGGCATCGACGCCAGTGCGTGTTTGGCGGTGTGCCAGTGGCGGTCTTCCATTCCCTTGTCACGACCGCTCGCCGCCCAGTCGTCGAACTCCTCGCGTGCGCTCATATAGGGCTGTGGCTCGCGACCAGCTAAAGGTCTGCGTTCGCCCGCTCTTTTGATGCCGCCATCATTGGAGATCGCCCGACAGCTCCTTGCTCATCCGCCTTGGCCGGACAAATCGCACGATATTCCGATAGGTTTAATCGGCTCATTGGACAGACCTACCTATGGAATTCCGCCGTGGGTTCTGGTCAATCTACCGGGAAGCCCTTCCGATTCTTTTTATTGCGCTGGGCGGAGGACTGTTTGCCGGACTCGTTCTCGAAGGCATGCTCGAAAGTGTCGAACGGTTCCCCGGCTTACTGGTTATGGTTCCCGTCTTTTTGGCGACCCGCGGCAACGTCTACGGCGCACTCGGCGGTCGGATTTCGAGTGGGCTCCACCAGGGACTTCTCGAACCGAAATTCGAGCGGAACGAACGGCTCGTCAACGCCGTTATCGCCTCATTTATCAACGGAATCGGTATCTCGATCGTCATCGGCATTATCTCGTGGGCTGCGCTCAACTTGCTTGGCCGGGCTTCTTCAACACTGGGTGAACTCGTCGGCATTATGCTCATCGCCGGTGTGCTTACCTCGTTTGTGATGATCGGCGGCCTGCTGCTCTTGATTTTCACCGGCTACAAACTCGGCTACGACCCTGACAACCTCGTCGGCCCCATTGTGACGACGCTCGGCGACATCTTCGGGATGGCGTTTTTGTTTCTCTCGGTGCTCGTTATTGAGGCGGTGATTGTCTGATGGTCGTTCCAACCGGCTCGCTCGGCAGCTGGGAGACGAAATCAATTGTGACCAACATGTTTCCGTTGTTGGTGGTGCTCTCTATTATCGTTCTCTGGGCGGGAATCACGCTCGAAGATGCCGAAGAACTGCTCGAACAGTACGGCCTGCTCGCCGTGATGGTTCCGACGATGGTCGACATGGGTGGCAACCTCGGCGCTATCCTCAGCTCGCGGCTCTCGACACGCTTTCACCTCGGAACCACGAAAATCGACCTCAAAGACCGCGTGCTGTGGGCCAACATCGCCGCAGTGCTCGCCCTTGCGGCGACCATTTTCACCGCCCTCGCCTTCGGTGCGTGGGCTATCGGCCAAGTTATCGGGGCGGCACTGCCGCTGTCGACGTTGTTGATTATCTCGCTCACCAGTGGAATGGCCGTCGCCGTCATCGCAATCGTCTTTAGTATTCTCGCAACGTACGGCTCCTACAAACTCGGTATCGACCCCGACGATACCACGATCCCGATCGTCACCAACGTGGTCGACGTCTGTGGGATGGTCATCTTCATCGGCATCTCCTCGCTGGTGCTCGGCTTCTGACTCGGCTTTCGAACACACCGCCCGAGCCGACTGTCGCTCGCTCCGAACTAGCTGGATAGCTCGGCGAACTGTTCGGCTGCCGTCTGCGTTCCTTTGGCGATCACAATATCCCCGTCGCGCAACGCGGCGTCGGCATCCGCGACGAGCAGCCAGCCCTCACCGGGGCGGCGGATCGCAATAATCGAGATGGCCACGTCGACATCGGAAACGCCGTTCGTGATCGTCGATCCGTCGAGCGTGCTTCCCGCGGCCACTTCGACACGCGAGAGAATTTCGTCGCTCTCTTGGACGGCGAGTTTGACCACCGGATGAACGGCAATGTCGCGAAGCACACCTTCGCTGATGTCGAGTGCCGCATCGCTAATGACTTCCGTGCTGGTTCCGAGATGCATGAGTCCACGGAGTCGAACCGGGTCGTCGGCCGCTGCGGCCGCTTGGAGCACCCACGCTTCGAACCGCGATTCGAGCCCGTCGACTTCGACTTCGAGGTTGCTGACCTCTTCGGCCAACTCCTCGTCATCGAACAGCACGCTGCTGTAGGCGAGGTCGACGGCGAGCTCCGAGAGGTTCTTCATGTGGACAATCGTATCGACGGCTCGTCTGAGATCCTCTGTTGGCTCGGTTCCGATTGCCGTCGGCTGATACTCGGTTCCCGTAAGCGTTCTGTAGACCGCCCCGATCTCGGATTCGGGGCCACGGAGGAGTGCAATATCCGACCCTCGAATCGTCGTCTCGCTTCCGGGATTGAGCAGCCACTCGTCACCACGTCGGAGGGCGATAACGCGGACGCCCGTTTCGGATTCGAGATCGATTTCTCCGAGCGTCCGGTCGGCGTACGCCGACTCGTCGGCGACAGCACCGCGAAGCAGCGTCTCGACCGCCTCTGGCAGTGCCGCGCGCATTGCGTCGGGCAGCCCGATATCTTCGAGGACGATTTTTGCGATATCGCCGGCCGCGTCGCTGATCTGGTCGGTTGCTGCGACGATTCCCAACACGGGGGCGAGCTGTTCGGCGTCAGTCGGGTTGCGTGCAGCCATCAGCAGACTCATCTGGGCTCGAATCTCGAGATAATCCATCCGTTGTTCGAGTCGGAGTACCTCGGCGGCGAGTTCGTCGCTTCGGTGGAGCACCGCTGAATACGACAGATCGATCAGAAGCTCTGCGGTATCCTTTAATTCGATGAGCACGTCCTTGACACTCACCGGTTCGTATTCGATGGGCGTCGAAGTTTTTTCGCCCACTGGTAGATCCATACCGAAAGCCACTCCGGCCGACTACAAAAGGTTTCACGCATTCGGGCTGCCGAGCCGAACTTCGAGAACCGCCGAGACGCGTGTTACTCGATTTTGCTGTACTGTTCGGTTAGTTTGTCCGCGGCGTCGGCCAAGAGGTCGGCCTCGTACTCGTCGAGTCCCCACTCGACGATTTCCTCGACTCCATTGGAACCGAGCTTAGCCGGAACACCAACACCGGTTCCGTCGTGGCCGAACTCGCCGTCGAGCACGACCGAACAGGGCAGGACTTCGCCGGTGTCGTTGAGAATCGCCTCGACCGTGTGGGCGACGCCGGTCGCCGGCCCCCACTGAGTCGCACCCTTTCGTTCGATTACGTCCATCGCCGACTGTTTCAGATCGCCGAGAATCTCGTCTTTCTCGTCGCTGTCGAACGTCGGATCGCGCCCACCGACGCGGACTTTCGAAAACACCGGCACTTGGGCGTCGCCGTGTTCGCCGAGAATCGTCGCTTCGACGTTTTTGACCGGCGCATCGAACCGCTGGCTCAACACGTAGCGAAAGCGTGCGGAATCGAGTCGGCCACCGAAGCCGATCACGTGCTCGCGTGGCCGGTTGCCGGCCTCGTAGAGATGCCGGTTCAGGAGGTCGACCGGGTTCGAGGTCGTCACCGTAATGTACTGGTCGGTGTACTCGGCCAGCGAACGGTTGATGTCCTCCATAATCGGTGCGTTGTCGCCGGCGAGATCAAGCCGGCTCTGGCCGGGCGACCGTGGAATGCCGGCGGTGATTACGACGACATCCGAACCTGCTGTCGCCGAATAGTCGCCCTGTCGGACGACCGTGTTCGAATCGTAGGCCACGCCGTGGTTCGTATCGGCGGCCTGCCCGACGGTTTTGTCAGCCATCTCGGGAATGTCGACGAAAACGAGTTCATCAACGATGTCTCGGAGTGCGAGGGTGTAGCCTGCGGCCGCGCCGACTGTGCCTGCCGCGCCGACGACGCTTACTTTGGTCATGCCACCTACCATGGGTTCGGATTTTGAGTAAACGTTTCGGTGCGGTGCTCGCCGAACTCGCTGGTGTGTTAGTCGTCGAAGCCGCGGTGTTTTTCCACCTCCCACACGTTTTGGCCTCCATGAGCGACTTCGACAAGGAAGCTGAACGCGAGAAGCTCCGGAAGAAGTACGCCCGCGACGAGGAGAAACGGGCACACACCCAGCGGATGAGCGAGCTGTTGCTGCAGGGCGCGACAATGACAAGCAGTCACTGCGAGCAGTGTGGTGACCCGCTGTTTCGACACAACGGCCAGACGTTCTGTGCGTCGTGTCAGGCCGACGCCGACCAGTCGGCTGCGGGCCCCGCGTCGAGCGCCGAGGCTCCCGCCGACGTCGACGTTGACGCCGTCAGTGCAGTGCGTGGTGCTGATGACACCAGCGTAAGCCATCTTGATGCTGGCGACGACGCAGCCGCGACGGCTTCCGCCAACAGCACGAAAACGACCGACACCGAAGCCGCCACCCACGGCGCTGCCGGCACGGCTGGGGCCGGTCGTGACACGGATCTGCCTGCTGAGAACCGTCCCAGATCCACCTCCGCTGGAACCGACCGCGCTGCTGACCTGACTGCCGCCCGTTCGTCGCTCGAACGAACGGTCGCACGGTTCGCTAAACAGGCCGAATCGACCGATGACCCGCGTCGCGCCCGCGAACATCTCGCGGCCGCTCGCGAGGCCGCCGAAACGCTCGACGCGCTCGATTAGCCGGAACTGCTCTCGTCGTTTTCGCCGCCCGTGTCGCCCCCATCCGTGTTGGTTTCGTCGGTCGGGCTCTCACCGTCGGCGTACGCGCTGGCGACGACCTCACGAATCCGCTCGGCGGTCACTTCGCCGACGCCGCGAACCGCGAGCAACTCCTCGGTCGAGGCGGTCAGCACGCGCTCGACGCATCCGAAGTGTTCGAGCAGCGCACGGGCGGTCACCGGGCCGATGTCGGCAATCGAACTGACGACGTACTCCTGTTGTTCGGCCAGCGTTTTCGCGCTTTTCTCGCCGTGAACCGAGACGGCGCGGTCGCGAACCTCCTGTTCGCGTCTGGCGATCGTTTCGAGCAGATCGGCCGTGTCGCGTTCGTCCGTTGTTCGCAACACGCTCGCGTTGAAATCGATCGCGAGGCTGGCGACCGCGCCACGGATAGCGTTCGGGTGGATGTTGCGTGCGCCGTAGAGGTCGTCGCCCTCGATAACGACGATCGGTCGGCTGTAGTTGCCGACCAGATCGCCAACCTGCTCGAACATCGATCGATCGGCCCCGGTGAGCGTGTCGAGAAAGTCCTCGATGGATTTTCGCTCGACGGCAACCCGATCCGACAGCACGTAGTCGCCGACCGCGAGCGTTTCGAGTCGAGTCGTGATTCCCTCGCGCGTCGAGAGATCACGCGCGATCGTCGAATCGAGTTCGCGCTGGTCGGCGACGATTTCGACCGCGTCGGTGTCCGCCCCCGCGGTGGCGACGACCGCGTCGTCGGCGTCGGTGCCGCTGTCGTCGTCACCCGTGTTGTCGTCGTGGTCTTCGTCAGCCTCGGCGTCGTCAGCGGAGTCTGCCTCGTCGGTGTCGCTTTCGCCGAAATCGGCGAGCCCCGGTCGCGGCTGGGCTGTTGTGTCGTTTTCGGCGGCTTTCGCGTCGTCTTTGTCGGCCGGCGCGGCCGATTTGGACGCGTCCGACGACCCGACGCTGTCGAACTGATCGAGCGCCGACTGCGACCCGTCCAACTCGGCTTCGACCTCCTCGGCTACCCCTTTGAGCTTCCGTAGTTCGGATTTCATCTGGTTTTCTTTCCGCCGCGAAATCCAGAAATACGCCTCATCGCGCGTGTCGTTGGCCAGCAGCACGACGACGCGACCGGCGGCCTGCCGACCCGTCCGCCCCTTTCGCTGGATCGACCGAATCGCCGTCGGCACCGGCTCGTAAAACAACACGAGGTCGACCTCCGGCACGTCGAGGCCCTCCTCGGCGACGCTCGTCGAGACGAGCACCTCGAACTCGCCGTTGCGAAACCGCTCAAGCGTTTCCTGTTGTTCGGTCTGGGTCATCCCATCGGAGCCCTCCTTGTCGCCCTGGCCGACAAACCGCTGGGCGCGGAAGTTCTGATTCAGAAACTCGGTGAGTGCTTCGGCGGTATCGCGCGACTCGGTAAAGACGATGACGCGGTCGCCACCATTGATTCCGAGCGTTTCGGCCAACAGAATCCGGGTCTGTGAGAACTTCGGATGGAGCCCGTCGTACTGCTGGGCCGCCCGCATCGCTTTTCGAACCTTCGGTTCGGCGACGAGCCGCTGGCTCGCCTTCGAGGCACCCGAACTCCGTGCGGCGTTCTTCTGGCGCTCGAAGTACCGCCGCAGCGACTCGACCGACTGGGTTTCGACGAGCGTCACCGCCCGCCGGAGCTTCATGATTTCGGCGTGAACCGACATCCCCTGGTAGCCTTCGGACTGGTCGTTGTCCATCAGTTTCCGGAGTTGCGCCCCGATTTTGTTGAGCTGTGTTTGCGAAATATCGGGACTCGACACGTTGGTGACGCCCAACTCGCGGAGTTTCGCCAGCCGGTCGGCAATGACCTCGTTGAGCCCGTCGCGAATGTCGAGCAGTTCCTGTGGCAGGTCGATTCGCTTCCACTCGACCTCGGTGTCGTGGGTGAACTCGTCGACGTCGGCGTCGTCCTCGGTCATCACCTCGACCGCGTCGAGCCCGAGGTTCTCACAGATGGTCTGGATGTCCTCTTTCGTACCGCCCGGTGAGGCGCTCATCGCAGTCACCAGCGGGTGGTCGGCGTCGGCGTGGTAGCGCTCGGCGATGTAGACGTAGGCGTACTCGCCGGTCGCGCGATGGCACTCGTCGAAGGTGAGATGCGTCACGTCGGCCAGCGAAATCCGGTTGCCGACGAGGTCGTTTTCGACGACCTGCGGGGTTGCAATAACGATCCGCGCGTCGGCCCAGAGCGCGGCGCGGTCGTCGGGCCGAACGTCGCCGGTGAACACGACGATTTCGCCGTCGTCGATCGCGAGCGCCTCACGGTAGAACTCGGCGTGCTGTTGGACGAGCGGCTTGGTCGGTGCGAGCAACAGGGTCGTGCCGCCAACGGAATCGAGCCGATCGGCCGTCACCAGCAGGCTCACGCTTGTTTTGCCGAGGCCGGTCGGCAGGCAGACGAGCGTGTTCGCGCGACGGGCAGTGCCCGCCAGTTGGAGCTGGTAGAGTCGTCGCTCGATGAACTCGTCGGCGAGCAGCGGGTGGTCGACGTAGCCGACGTCCTCGGTTGCCGCCATTACCTGCGGTTGGGTGCCCGGTGGGTTAAGCGTTCGCGGAGCGCGGTGAAAGTACTATATGCGTCGCGGGTGGTGCGTACATCCTGTTACAGTGCCTGAGGGCCCCTGTGAAATTCTCATGCGGTGATAGGTTTCGTGCGTCGTGCAAGATGGAGAGGCTGAAGTCAGCAACGATATGTCAATCTCTCTCCGGATAATGTATTACTTCTGCGTAAAATGAGCACTTATGGGCCGAATAAACATTGACAATCTCGAATGGTCGGAACTGGACGAGGGACAAATGAACGTACGACGGAAGCAATTGGGAGAGGCGGCGAATGGTGAGCAGGTCGGCTGTAGCCTCTATGAACTGCCACCGGAACAGCAGGCTTGGCCCTACCATTTCCACACCTCGAACGAGGAAGCTATCTACGTACTCGCAGGAAGTGGTACACTCCGCCTTGCTGGCGAGACGTATTCGCTCAGTGAGGGCGACTATGTCGCGCTTCCGGCCGATGAGACTGGTGGGCACAAAGTCATTAATGACTCTGAGGACTCTCTTCGATACCTTGTGGTATCGACGATGAACGAACCTGACGTGACAGTATATCCAGATTCGAACAAGATCGGAGTATTCGTCGGCACACCACCCGGTGGAAGTGGTGAGCGAACGGTACACGGGTACCATAATATAGACGACAGTATAGACTACTGGGAGCGGGAATAGTCACCACGATTGTCGGGTCTGCGTTACTCCGTTGACCGTGCAAGACTCGCGCCCTGTATCTTTCACGCAGATCATCTCAGGTTTGAATCAGTTCAACAGAGCCTGCCCAACTTATTTCACACCACGTGTACCGGACTCGACGCAGACACCTCACGCGTACTGCACGCGATCCATCCACGTCACGACGGCAACGTGCGGCAGCGT
>OBKM01000211.1_pt1 | contig 29782 bp, 31 predicted proteins | sample 1519691 | NCBI WGS metagenome assembly OBKM01 (sample SAMEA37050418, study PRJEB22526) | metagenome | biome: saline pan; feature: lake; material: water | place: Egypt | collected 2015 | depth 0.5 m
AGAGACACGGGCTGGCGACGAGGCCGGCCGACTTTTATATGTACGTGTAGAAAGGCAGACGATGTCCGTTCTCTTTTGGATCCTGGTCGCGTTTGCGACCCTGAGCGGCCTGTTTATGGCGTGGGCACTGGGCGCAAACAGCAACTCGCCCCCGTTCGCGCCCGCGATCGGCGCCAACGCCGTTTCGACGATGCAGGCGGCGTTTCTCGTCGGGCTGTTGGCGGCGGCCGGCGCGTTGACCCAGGGCGGCGCGATCTCGGAGACGGTCGGTGGAGCCTTGATCGACGGCGTGTCGATCACGCCGCTGGCGGCGAGTTCCGGGCTGTTAGTGGCCGCGGGGTTCATGATGTTCGGCGTCTACAGCGGCTACCCCGTCCCCGCGGCGTTCGCGACGACGGGCGCGATGGTCGGCGTCGGGCTCTCGCTCGGCGGCGATCCGGCCTTCGACACCTACCGCCGGATCGGGACGTTCTGGCTTCTCGTCCCGCCGACGTCGGGCGGGCTCGCGTTCGTGACCGCGACGATACTGCGCCGCGAGGAGGTCCCGGATACGGTCGGTATTCCGCTGCTCGCGGCCGCCGTCGCGGCCGTCCTCGCTCACGTCCGCCTCGGCGTGATCCCCAACCCGACGAGCGCGGAGGGGTCGGTCGCGGAGGCGGTGTCGCTGGCGTTCGGTCGCCCCACCCTTCTCGGGATCGACGTCGTGGCCGTCGGCGTCACCGTGGCGTTTGCGGCCGTCGGGTTCCGGCTCATCCGGCGGCGGACGCTCGAGTCGGTCGATGCGGGAATCCGGACGTTCCTGCTCGTCTTGGGCGGCGTCGTCGCCTTCTCCAGCGGCGGGAGCCAGGTCGGCCTCGCGACCGGGCCGCTCGAGAACCTCTACGGCGTCGAACTCGGCCTTCCCGGTATCGTCCTGCTTTCGATCGGCGCGACCGGTATCCTCGCCGGCGCGTGGATGGGTGCGCCGCGGCTGCTGCAGGCGACCGCCCGGGAGTACGCACAGCTCGGTCCCCGGCGCTCGATCGCGGCGCTCGTCCCCGGATTCCTCATCGCGCAACTGGCGATCGCGCTCGGCATCCCGATCTCGTTCAACAACATCATCATCTCCGGCGTGATCGGCGGCGGGCTGGCGGCCGGATCGGCCGGCGTCTCGCGGCGGAAGATCGGTGTGACGGTCGGTTTCTGGCTGCTCACGCTCGCTACGTCGATCGGGATCGGGTTCGGTCTCTACCGGCTCGTCTCCTCGGTGCTCGGGGTCCGCTAACGCCCACTCGGCGTCGCCCGACCGCCGCGTGTTGGCTACGCCGGACGAGCTACGACCGGACGACCGTAACGGTGATCGGGGCTTCGGCGACGACGGTCGTCGCGACGGTACCGAGCAGTCGCTTCGGGAGCGGCGTCGGATCGCTGCCGTGACCGCCCATCACGATCTGATCGACGGCCTCACGCTCGGCGTGCTCTACGATCGCCTCCGCCGGATCGCCGGATTCGACCGCGGTTTCGACGGCGCGATCGGACGCGTCTTCGGCCAGCCGCTCGGACGTATTTGTAACCAGCCGCTCGGCTCGCTCGTGGGCGAGGCGTTCGCGCTCGTCGTCCGTCCTCAAAAGGCCCCCTTCACTCATTCCTGCGTCCAGCGGCGTCACGACGTTTAAGACGGTTATCGGACCCTCGAACGTCCGGAGAGCGTACGCCAGCGCGTCCTCCGAGAGCGGGGAACCGTCAAGCGGCACGAGGACGTGTGTGGGGTTCATAACGGGGGGTTGATCCGGGGGGTAAATAAGTGCCGGCGGCCGCACGCGGACCGGCGTACCGACGTTTGGGAGATGCTGACGGACTGATGTGGCGATACAGTCGTTTATAGGACACTCTCGTCCTCGAGGATCTCCTGCAGGCCGGCCATCGAGGAGACGACGACGTCGCAGTGTGGCTCAACCGCGGGTTTCGGCCGGAACCCGACCGCAAGCCCCGCGACCTCGAGCATCGGGAGGTCGTTCGCCCCGTCGCCGATCGCAACGGTGTCGGCCAACTCGACGCCGACCTCGGCGGCGAGATCGGTCAGGGCATCGTCTTTGGTCCCCTCGATGAGCGGTCCCTCCGCGCCGCCGGTCAGTTTGTCGTTGCGGATCGGGAGCCGGTTGGCGACGATCGTATCGACCGAGGTCCCGGCGGCTTCGAGCGCTCTCTCGACGCCGCGGTCGAACCCGCCCGTGAGGATGGCGACGTGGTGACCCGCCGCGGACAGCGCCTCGATCGCGTCGACGCTGCCCGGGCGCAACTCGACGCGGTCGAAGGCCGCCTCGACCCGTTCCTCGGGGAGCCCATCGAGCAGGTCGGCGCGGGCATAGAGGCTCTCCGCGTAGGATATCTCGTCGTTCATGGCCCGTTCGGTGATATCGTCTATCTCCTCGGCGACGCCGGCCTCCGTTCCGAGCAACACGGTCATCTCCGAATCCGAGAGCGTCCCGTCGAAGTCGAACGCGATGAGCATACGCTCCCTGCGGGGCGAGGGGTCACAAATCGTCCGGTTCCGCCGCCGCGTCCGGACCGAAGGTTCGATGTCAGCGCCCGTGGTCGCTGGAGGGGGGCTGCTGTCGACAGAGCGAAATGGCATATAGATGTTTATGTACTGAATGGATTCGCAGTATATATACACGCAAATGCATACAATTCCGCGGAGGCAGACCCGGACAACGGATCGATGAAGAAAGCGTTATCCCTGACGGACGGGTGATTACGCGCATGAAGGTACTGGTTACGGATCCTATTGCGGATGCCGGGCTCGATGTCCTTCGGGACGCCGACCACGACGTCGTCACGGAGTACGAAGCCGAGGGCGAGGAGCTACTCGACGCGGTCGCCGACGCGAACGCGCTCATCGTCCGTTCCGGGACGGAGGTCACGCGGGAGCTCCTCGAGGCGGCACCGGAGCTCGTCATCGTGGGACGGGCGGGAATCGGCGTCGACAACATCGATATCGACGCGGCGACCGACAAGGGCGTCATCGTCGCCAACGCCCCCGAAGGCAACGTCCGGGCCGCCGCCGAACACACCGTCGCGATGGCGTTTGCCACCGCGCGCTCGATCCCGCAGGCACACATCCGCCTCAAGGGCGGCGAGTGGGCGAAAGGCGAGTTCCTCGGGACGGAGCTCAACGGCAAGACGCTCGGGATCGTCGGCCTGGGTCGGGTCGGCCAGGAGGTGGGGAAGAAACTCGACTCCGTCGGCATGGATCTCGTCGCGTTCGATCCCTATATCTCCGAGGAGCGCGCCGAACAACTCGGCGCCGAACTGGAGGATCTCGAAACGACGCTCGATCGGGCAGATGTGTTGACTATCCACACGCCGTTGACCCCGGAGACGGCAAACATGATCGGCGAAGCGGAGCTTGAACGGATGGCGGGCGGCTACGTCGTCAACTGCGCCCGCGGCGGCATCGTCGACGAGACCGCCCTCGCGGAGGCGGTCGAAGCCGGTACCCTCGCCGGGGCTGCACTCGACGTGTTCGGCGAGGAGCCACTCGCCGACGACAGCCCGCTTCTCGGCGTCGAAAACGTCATCGTGACGCCGCATCTGGGCGCCTCGACCGAGGCCGCCCAAGAGAACGTCGCCGTCTCGACGGCCGAGCAGGTACTCGCCGCGTTCGACGGCGAACCGGTCATGAACGCGTTGAACGCGCCCTCGATGGACGAGTCGGCGTTCCCGCGCGTCGAACCCTACATCGAACTCGCCGAGACCGCCGGCAAGATCGCCGTCCAGTTGCTCGACAGCCGCGTCGAGAGCGTCGAGGTCAGCTACGAGGGCGATATCGCCGGCGAGGAGGTCGACATCGTTACCGCCTCCGCACTCAAAGGCGTCTTCCAGCCGCTGGAGTGGCAGGTCAACGCCGTTAACGCCCCCCGGATCGCCGAGGAGCGCGGCATCGAGGTCTCCGAAACCAAACGCCACCAAGCGGAGGACTTCCAGTCGCTCGTCACCGTCACCGTCGGCGATGGGGAACAGGAGATCGGCGTCTGTGGGACGCTTTTCGCCGACGACGACGCCAGGATCGTCCGCGTGGACGGCTACCGCGTCGACGCGATTCCCGGCGGACAGATGATGGTCGCCAGAAACACCGACGAGCCCGGCGTTATCGGCCACATCGGGACCGTGATGGGTAAATACGACGTCAACATCGCCGGGATGTTCAACGCCCGTGAGGTCCACGGCGGCGAGGCGCTGACGGTGTACAACGTCGACCAGGAGGTCCCCGAGGCAGCCCGGAGGGAACTCGAATCCGACGGGCGGATCACCGAGACGAAATACATCAGCCTCAACGGCTAGGACGGTTCGATCGACGGCCGGCGATCGGGCAGTCGGTCGGCGACCAACGAACAAAGGACGGAGTTTTACCGCCCCGGGATCAAATCCCCCTAATGAGCGAAGCCGACGAGCAGTCCGAGAAACAAAAATACGAGTTCCAGAAGGTGATCGAGGAGCTCGACGACTACTCGGGCTCGGGCACCCAACTCGTTTCGATCTATATTCCGGAGGACAGACTGATAAGCGACGTCGTCGCCCACGTCACACAGGAACACAGCGAAGCGTCGAACATCAAGTCCAAACAGACCCGGACGGCGGTCCAGGACGCCCTCAAAAGCATCAAGGACCGGCTGAAATACTACGACGTGCATCCCCCTGAAAACGGGATGGTGGTTTTCTCGGGCGCGGTCGACGCCGGCGGCGGTCAAACGGATATGGTCACCGAAGTGCTCGAATCCCCGCCGGATCCGATCGAGTCGTTCCGGTATCACTGCGATTCGCATTTCCTGACCGAACCCCTTCAGGAGATGCTCGGCGACAAGGGGCTCTACGGCCTCGTCGTCCTCGATCGGCGGGAGGCGAACGTCGGCTGGCTGAAGGGCAAACGCGTCGAACCCGTCAAGTCAGCGTCCTCGCTCGTCCCCGGTAAACAACGGAAGGGTGGCCAGTCCGCCCAGCGGTTCGCACGTCTCCGGCTGGAGGCAATCGACAACTTCTATCAGGAGGTCGCCGGGATGGCCGACGATCTGTTCGTCCCGAAGCGCCACGAGATGGACGGCGTGTTGGTCGGTGGCCCATCGCCCACGAAAGACGAGTTCCTCGACGGCGATTACCTCCACCACGAGCTCGGCGATATGGTACTCGGGAAGTTCGACGTCTCCTACACCGACGAGTCCGGGCTCTACGACCTCGTCGACGCTGCCGAGGACGTCCTCGCGGAGACGGAGGTCATGAAGGACAAATCCGAGATGGAGGAGTTCTTCGAACAGCTCCACGACGGCGGGAAGGCGACCTACGGTTTCGACGCGACCAGACAGAACCTCGTCATGGGGGCCGTCGACCGGCTGTTGATTAGCGAGGACCTTCGGAAGGACGTCGTGACGTACGACTGCGGCGGCCGCGAGGCGTTCGAGCTCATCGACCGGAAAGCCGATGCGCCGAGTCACACCTGCGAGGACGGCAGCGAAGGGGAACTCGAGGACCGTGAGGACGCCATCGATCACCTCATAGAGCTGGCCGAACAGCGGGGTTCGGAGGTGAAGTTCATCTCGACGGACTTCGAGAAAGGCGAGCAATTGCTGACAGCGTTCGGCGGGATCGCCGGTATTCTCCGGTACTCGACCGGCGTCTAAGCGGGGCTGTGCCTGAATCTTTTTGACGGCTGCGGTGAAAGGACTCCGCGTGAGCACGCTGGTCGTGTACGTCGACCGCAGCGGCGGGGTTGGACACGATGATCCGATCGTCGGCTGGGAGCCAGTCCAAGCGCTCGTGACCGATATCGGGCTCGAAGACCCCGAGGACAGTCGGGTCAACTGTCTGCTCGAAACCCTTCACGTCGCACGGGATCTCCGGGACGGGGGCGAGGACGCGATCGTCGCCGTCGTCCCTGGCGGCGGTGACGGGATCAACAGCCACCGCACCGTCGCTCGCGGCATCGACGAGTTGGTCTCGGGACACGACCTCGACGGCGCGATCGTCGTGACCGACTCTGCCGGCGACGAGCGGCTCGTCCCCATCATCGAAAGCCGGGTTCGGGTCGACGCGGTCGATCGCGTTATCGTCCGGCAGTCACACGACATTCAGTCGACGTACTACCTGTTGAAGCAGTTCCTCGGCGACGAGGAGCTCCGGGGGACGGTGCTCGTTCCGATCGGGGCCGCGCTGTTGGCGTTCCCGCTTCTACTGTTGTTCGCCGATCTCGCCGTCGCGCTGTCGGCGATCGCCGGGGTCATCGGGCTGTTCCTTCTGTATAAAGGGCTCGGGATCGACGCGTTCGTGTCGACGCTTCCGCTCCGGATCAAGGAGAGCCTCTACTCCGGACAGGTGTCGCTCGTGACCTATGTCGTCGGGGCCGGGCTGGCGCTCATCGGCGTCTTCGCCGGCGGTATCAGCGCCGCGGGTGTGAGTGAGGGGGGCGATCTACTTGTTGTCCTGCGGTTTCTGTTCGACAGCGTCCCGTGGTTTGCGGCGGCGGCGATGGCGGCAGCGACCGGTCGACTCGTCGACGGGTTACTCGGCGGGGACGGCGTTTCGAGTGCGCTGATGAATCTCCCGTTCGGCGTCGTTGCGGTCGGACTCGTCGTGCGCGGCTTCACCGGATACTTCCTCCAGCGTGGCGGCGTCATCGAACCGGTGGTCGTGCCGGCCCTGGAGGTCGGTGCCGTCTCCGTCGATGGGTTCGTCGTCTCGATTTGGGGGCGACTCGCCCTCTACGTCGCGGTTGGCGTCCTGGTTAGCCTCCTCGGTGTGGTGTTTACCTCGCGGATGACGAACGACCGAGCGTTCGAGGAACTCCCGGAGTAGCCATCGTCGGCGGACGCCGATTCGGCTCCGTACGGCAACCGACGACGGTTTAGCTGTCGGTCGAATACGGCCGGTATGGATCCGTGGGTGAGCCTCTTTTCAGGCGGGAAGGACTCCGCGTGGGCGCTGTATCGTGCGCTCGAGCGGGGGGCACCCGTCGAGCGGCTGGTGACCGTCCATCCGACCGGCGAGTCGTTCATGTACCACGTACCGGCGACGGAGCTCGCGGAGCTGGCGGCCGAGAGTGTCGGGGTCCCGCTCGTCGACGTTCGGCCGGGGGATTTCGACGCGGGCGCCGAGGACGGGGAGCGGTCCGATCAGCGTGGCGATCGCGAACTCGAGCCACTCGAGGAGGCGATCGAGGGCCTCGCTGAGGAGCTCGGTGGGATCGGCGGCGTTACCGCCGGCGCGGTCGAGAGCAGCTATCAGACCGATCGAATCCGTGGGATGTGTGACCGGATCGGTGCGGAGCTTTTCGCACCGCTTTGGCAGGAAGACCCCGAGGAGCTGGCCGATTCGATGCTCGCCGCCGGCTTCGAGATCACGGTCGTCAGGGTCGCAGCGGCGGGGCTCGACGAGTCGTGGCTCGGCCGACAACTCGACGCCGAGGCGTTCGAGGAGCTGGCGCGGCTCAACGACGACTACGGCGTGCACATCCTCGGGGAAGGTGGGGAGTTCGAGACGCTCGTCACCGACGGACCGCATATGCGACGGCCGATCGAACTCGAGTACGACACCGAGTTCGACGGGATGCGTGGCGCGGTTCGGATCACCGACGCATGGCTGGGGGAGCCGGACGGGGATTGATCCGAGGACACAGGAGAGATACTGTGTAGTAGGTGCCGGGCAGGCTGGCGAACGGACGGCACGAACGCGGTGACGACCCGTATGCCGTGCTCGCGGGACGTTCCCGGTTGCGTCGGGAGGAGCCCACGCCCCCGCAACCGCCTCGGCGGGCCGCCGTCGTTGTCAGGTCACGCCGGCGGTGGTTCCGGTACCGTATATAAACCCTCGCCCCGGGACGAAAAAGCACTTACCCGCGGGTTCTGTCGGTTCGTGTCATGAAGGCAGTCGTTCTCGCCGGGGGATACGCGACGCGGCTGTGGCCCGTCACGAAACACCGGCCCAAGATGCTGTTGCCGATCGGCGAAACGACGGTGATCGATCGGATCTTCGAAGCGCTCGAATCGGACGATCGGATCGAGGAGGTGTACGTCTCGACGAACGAGCGGTTCGGACCGGCTTTCGAGGAGCATCTCGCGGAGACTGGGTTCGAGAAGCCGATACTTTCGGTGGAGGAGACGACGGCCGAGACGGAGAAATTCGGCGTCGTCGGCGCGCTCCGACAGTTGGTCGACCGCGAAGGAATCGACGACGACCTACTCGTCGTGGCGGGTGATAACCTCATCGGATTCGATCTGTCGACGTTCGTCGACTTCTTCGAATCGGGTGACACAGCGGCGCTTGCGGCCTACGACGTCGGCGACCGCGAGAAGGCCAAATCCTACGGCCTCGTCGAACTGGACGGCGACCGAGTGGTCGACTTCCAGGAGAAGCCCGACGAGCCGAACAGCACGCTCGTCTCGATCGCCTGTTATGGGTTTCCGCGTGAATCGCTCCGGTTCGGGGAGTATCTCGCCGACGGTAACAACCCCGACGAGCCGGGGTGGTTCATTCAGTGGCTCCAGGCACGCGAGCCGGTTCGGGCGTTCGTCTTCGAGGAACCGTGGTTCGACATCGGGACGCCGCAGTCGTATCTCGAGGCGGTCGCCTGGGAACTGGACGGCGACAGCGTCATCGCCGAGTCCGCGACGGTCGAGCGCTCGACGATCGGCGAGAACGTCCACGTGATGGCCGGCGCGGAAATCGTCGATTCGACGCTCGACGGCTCGCTCGTCTTCGAGGGGGCGACGATCGACGGATGTGAGATCCACGAGACCATCATCGACGAGGAGACCCGAATCAAGAACGTCGACCTCGCCGGCGCGCTCATCGGCGCACACACACGGTTAACGAACGGCGAGCGGTCCGAGGGAAAATAGCGGACGCCGAACCGGGATGGGGGACAGCGGTACGGTTTTCTCCCCGGCGGTCGAACGAGCGGTATGGAGGGACCAACGCGGACAACCCGACAGCGGATCGTCGCGTTCCTCCGGGAGGAACCGGCCGAGGTCGGCCGGATCGCGAACGAGTTCGAGATCACGACGGCCGCGGCGCTGTCACACGTCGAACACATCGCGAAATCCCTCGAAGGAACCGACGAACAGCTCCTCGCCGCGCCGCCGGAGTGTCGGGAGTGTGGCTTCGCCGGCTTCGACGATCTCATCAACCGGCCATCGAGATGTCCCGAATGTAAAGCCGAGAGTGTCGACGAACCGACGTTTACGGTGCGATAACGACGGCCGCCGAACCGACGTTTACCATATGGCGGCCGGAAAACTGTGAGCGGATCGCGGGCGACGTTCCATGGCCGCCGGCAGTCCCCGTAGTGTTTACATCGCTCGGGGTTCTTTTGTACGATAATGTCACACATCGTCGGGCGGTTGGGCGGCGAACGGTCGGACGACCGTCGCGTTGCTCAAAACGGTCGATAAGGCTCATGACGGACGTGAGTGAGTCCGCGGCGGGGGTCGATAATACGGAAACAACAGCCGACGTAGAGCGCGCCAGCGAAATCGCCGGGGCGGTCACGGAAAACGTCGGAAGCGTCATCGTCGGCAACCGCGATGCGATCGAAGGCCTCGTGACGGCGGTACTCGCCGGCGGACACGTGCTCTTGGAGGATGTTCCGGGCGTCGGGAAAACGATGCTTGCCCGGGCGCTTGCGGCGTCGTTCGACTGTTCGTTCAAGCGGGTCCAGTTCACACCGGATCTCCTCCCGTCGGATATCACCGGGACGAACGTCTACAGCCGGGAGACGGAGACGTTCGAGTTTCGGCGCGGACCGATCTTCGCGAACGTCGTCTTGGGCGATGAGATCAACCGTGCGCCGCCGAAAACGCAGGCGGCGATGCTCGAAGCGATGGAAGAGGGCCAAGCGACCGTCGACGGCCGGACGCACACGATGCCGGACCCTTTCGTCGTCATCGCGACGCAGAACTCGGTCGAGCGGGAGCGGACGTATGAGCTGCCGGCCGCCGAACTCGATCGGTTCATGTTGAAGCTTCGGCTCGGTTACCCGGACGCGGCGGCGGAGACAGCCGTCATCGAGCGGGCGATCGGCGAGCACGCCATCGAGAGTGTCGCGCCGGTCGCGTCTGTCGCCGACCTCAGGGCGGCGCGGACGGCGACAGCGAACGTGACAGTCAAGGAGCCGATCCGCGCGTACGTGACACGGCTCGCCAGGTATACCCGCAAACACGCCGAACTCGGCGTGAGTCCCCGCGGGTCGATCGCTTTGGTCCGTGCAGCACAGGGGCGGGCGGTCCTCGACGCCCGGTCGTACGTGATCCCGGACGACGTACAGGCCGCGGCCCCGAACGTGTTACCCCATCGGATTCGGGCGACCCCCCGTGGAACCGAGGCCGAACGGATCGTCACCGAAGCGCTTGAAACAGTAGCGGTCGATCGCTGACCGATGGTGATCGTTCGGCGGATACGGCCGACGCGGCGGGCGGTCGGCACCGCTTTGATCGTCGTCAGCGGGGTCGCCCTCGCTGCCATCGGCGGCGCCAGGTCGCTGGGTGCGGTCGTCGTTCCGGGAACAGTCGCGCTTCTCGTCGGCGCGGTACAGCTCGCGATCGCGGGCCATCCGACGGTCACACGGACCGATCCCGACCCCGGGTTCCCCGGCGAACGCCGCGTGCTTCGGATGACGGTCGACTCGAGCGTGCCGTGTACGATCCGCGAACGGATCGCGGACGGATTGGGGGTTGTCGTCGCTGACACACCGGGAGCAAGCGAGGGCGCAGCCGTCGGTTCCGGCCCGGCGAAAGCGGATACCCCGGTAGCGGTTCCCGTCGGTCACGGCGGGGATATCGAGTACACCGTCGAACTCGAAGATCGGGGCGAACACCGCCTCGGGCCGCCGCGGTGCCGGCTCGTCGATTCCCTCGGGCTGTTCCGGTACACCGTCGAAGCCGAGGGGACGGCGACGGCGCTCGTCTACCCGAAGGTGTACGACATCGATCCGACTGCGATCGCGGGGGCGATATGGGGACGCTACGGGGACGACAGGGCGACGTTCGATCGGCTCCGGGAGTACACACCGGAGGATACGGTCCGGGATATCCACTGGCGGGCGAGCGCAAAACGGGCGGACGGCGAGTTTGTCGTCGCGGAGTACGGCGGGCGGTCGGAACAGGACGAAATCACGATCGTCGGCGAGTCGGGGGCGGACGGAGCCGACACGATGGCCGCCGCGGTCGCGAGCGTCGTTTCCCACCTCGGAGCGGTCGGGGTGGCGGCGACCGTCGTCCTACCGGAGTCCGAGGACCTCGTCACACCCGGCCGGCCGACCGCCGCGTTTCGGTCCCTCGCGCGAACCGACGGCGGCGAGTGCACCGACGCCGATCGCGGACGGGCGGACATCCACATCCGGGGGGATGGAGACGGGGCGACGCTCAAAGCAGGCGACCGCGAAGTCGCCTTCGAGTCGCTGATCGCGTCGACCGGGGGGAGACGGAACGACGATCGGACGGTCGCCACGGCGGAAAACGATGAGTCGGCCACCACGGGGGTGATCGGATGAGCGCCGTCGGGGCGTGGCAAGCGTTCGGCGGGTCGATCTCGGGAGCGGTTAGGCGGATCATCGATCGACGGTTGCCGGTTCGGCTCCTCGCGGTTGTCGGCGTGGTCGTCGTCATCGGTGTCGTGTTGTCGGTGCTGCGCGGCATCGTCGTTGTCACCGGTGATCCGACAGCTCTGTACCTCGTCACCGCGGGGGCGGCTGTCGCCGGAACGATCGCCGCGGGGACGATCAGACCGCGGACGGCGGCCGTCCTCGCCGCCGTAGTTGGAGTCGTCGGGACAGGGTTGTATATCCGTTCGTTGCCGGGTGGTATCGAGTTTCTCACGCTCGTCGAGCCGGCGATCGACGACGTGACGACGCTGCTCTCCGGGCTGTCGCTCATCCGGGTCGTCAACGCCGACCTGTGGGCGCTTTCTGTCGCCCCCGCCCCGGTTTTTCTCGGTTGGTACTTCGCGCTTCGACGCCGATACGTCGCCGGAAGCGCCGTGGTCGGGAGCGCGTTGGGGCTTTTGGTGTTGACGGGTGATGCGACGACCGGGGAGACGCTCGCCGGCGTCGGTGGTGTGGTTATCGCCGTCGCGTTCGGGGACTGCGAGCGGCGAGGCGAACGCCTCCGGGAGGTAAACACAGTAGCCGTCGTCGTCGCAGCGATACTCGTTGTGACGCTTTTTGCCGGGATCGTGCCGGGGACGGCGGGGTCGTTGCTCCCCGCGGACGGGTTCGGCGAAAGCGAGTCGACGATGGAGTCGAGCCTGATCCACGCCGGCGATAGCCTCACCGTTGCGGGATCGATCGAGTTGTCCCCGGAGCGTCGCTACACCGTCGAGGCCGACGAGGAGGCCTACTGGCGGGTCGGAACGTACGACAGATACACCGGCGACGGCTGGGTGCGGAGCGGATCGGCGAGCGGATACGACGGCTCGCTCCCGGAGCCGCCGGGTGAGACACGGACCGTCGAGCAGACGTACACGCCCGAATCGACGATCGCAACGCTGCCGGCCGCCGGGGAGCCGACCCGGATCGACGGGGTTCCGGTCCCCGTCCGGGTCACGCCGGGCGGGAGTTTCGAGCCGACCGGGACGCTTCGGGCCGGGGAGTCCTACAACGTCGAAAGCGAAGTTCTCATCGAGGATCCGGATCAGCTTCGGGGAGTCGAGGCGGCCGCGCCCGAGCGGATCGAGGAGCGATACACCCAGTTGCCGAGCGACACGCCCGACCGCGTCGGGGAGCGGACCGACCGGCTCACCGCCGAGGCGGAGAACCCATACGACACCGCCCGTGTGCTCGAACACTGGTTCCGAACGGAGTACGAGTACAGCCTCGATATCGACCGGCCACAGGGTGACGTCGCGGACGCGTTCCTCTTCGAGATGGAGGCGGGGTACTGTACGTACTTCGCAACGGCGATGGTGACGATGCTCAGGACACAGGAGATCCCGGCCCGCTTCGCGGTCGGATACACGCCCGGCGAGGAGACCGACGACGGCGAGTGGACCGTCCGGGGGTACAACTCCCATGCGTGGGTCGAGGTGTACGTCCCGGAGCACGGCTGGGTCGAGTTCGATCCGACGCCCGCGGAACCCCGACAGGCTGCCGAGGGAGCGGTTCTCGACGATAGCGACGACGGCGCGGACGCGACGCCGGAAGCCGACAACGCGACCGACGAGGGAACAGAGACGGGAGCGGAGACGCCGGCGGAGGGCGCGGAAAACGAAAGCGACATCGAGGATCCGATCGCCGCCGACGCCCGCGATGAAGTGGCCGGAGGGTGGTCGCTTCCGAGTCCCGGGGCACCGAGCGAGGAGGGTGTGGCTGTCAGCCTCGCGGCTCTCCTCGTGTTGGCCGTCTTTGCCCGGCGGCGGCGGGCGGGACGGCGGGTGTATCGGGAGGTTTGGCTCCGCCGGCGTCCCGCCGGACCCCCCGAGGAGGTCGTCGCTGGAACGTACCGCCGCGCCGTCTATCTCCGGGAACGCGAGGGGCGAAAGAAGGGGGACAACGAGACGCCGCGGCAGTTCCTCTCGGGGACTGACGAGCGTTTCGAACGGATCGCGAAGCGATACGAGCGCGCACAGTACGGCGACGGCGTCGATGCGGCGACCGCTGCCGCAGCCGAATCGGATCTCGCCGCCCTGCTAGCGGAGCGCTCGTGGTTCCGGGGGCGAAAAAGGCCCGCAGAGGGTCCCGATAGTGTTTAATATGGCCGTCGTGTAAGCCCGAACTGTAATGTCGGAAGTCTGCTCGACGTGTGGACTCCCCCAGGAACTCTGCGTCTGTGAGGACGTCGCCAAAGAGTCCCAGGAGATCAACATCCGCATCGACGAGCGCCGATACGGTAAGGAGGTAACGGTCATCGAAGGGTTCGATCCGCGGGACGTCGACATGGACTCGCTATCGAGCGATCTCAAGTCCAAGTTCGCCTGCGGCGGCACCGTCGAGGACGATTCGATCGAACTCCAGGGCAACCACCTCGGTCGCGTCGAGGATTTCCTTCGCGAAAAAGGGTTCAATGTCGCATAGCCCCTAGCCACCGTCGAGCCTTCCACACGTTTTTCGATCGCAGTTCGGCTTTCGAGCCCCGCGGCCGGCGTCGAAACGGTAACGTACAGCGACGGCGTCGAAACGGTAACGTACAGCGACGGCGTCGAAACGGTGACCGGCACGGAATCGGAGCGGTGACGTACGGCGATGGAATCGAGGCAGCGATCCGCCGAGCCGAAACGCGGCGGTTATCTAAAACGGCGAGTTCGGTTCCCCGCCCGCCGCCGTCCGTTCGTCGTCGGATTCGAGCCCGTAGGACCATCCTTCGATGCCGGGTTTGAGCGATTCGACGCGACCCCCGAACCCCTCGAAGGAGTTGATGAGGCGTGCGGCCTGGACGCTTGCTTGTCCGTGCGGACAGACCGTCACGACACGGTCGGCGTCGGCCAGTTCCTCGATCCGACCGGTCAGTTCCGCAAAGGGGACGTTCGTGCTGTTTGGGATGTGTCCCCGGCGGAACTGGCCGGGTGATCGGATATCCACGATCCGCGGCGCGTCGCCCGAGTCAAGCAGTTCCTTGAGTTCCTCGGCCGTGATTTCGCCATCCATACGCTCACATACGGCAGGAAGTTCTTAAACGACGGGGTTGCTGATACCGGTGGACGGAACCGAATGCCCCCGACGCAGGTGTGCGCCGCCGTTCGCGCCGTCGAACGGCGCGATCCGCTTGGGTCGTGTGTCCGTTCGTCTGTCCGTCGGTACGGGCGGACGGATCACAGATGGCCGTCGGCCCGCGCCAACAACAGCCCCTCGATCGTCGCGTCGTTGGCGGGGGCCGATCGGGCGAGTTCGAGCGCGTCCTCGACGGGGACGGTGGTCACATCGAGGAACTCGTTGCCGTCGAGTCGCCGCTCGCCCCGGCTGAACCCCTCGGCCAGGACGATCCCCCGCGGGTGTCGCAACACGCCGGTCGAACACCAGAACTCCTCGATGAGTTCGACGGTTTCCGGGACGATCCCCACCTCCTCTTCGAGTTCACGGGCGCCGGCCGCCGCGTAGCTCTCGCCGTCCTCGACGATCCCCGCGGGGAGTTCATGGCAAAACTCCCCGATCGTCGGGCGGTACTGCTCGACCATCGCGACGGCGGGACCGGACGGATCGTCCGACTCGGGGAGCCCGAGCGCCGCGGGTTCCTCGAGGACGGCGACGATGACGGACGCCGGCGGAAGCTCCGCCCAGTAGTACCGTTTCGTGCGGCCGTCGGGGAGTTCGACCAGGTCGTACCCCCCGGTGTACCAGCCGGTCTCGTACTCCGTCACCGATTCGAGCGTCGGCCACTCGTGGCCACGGGGGCTCCGGTCGTCGGCGGGGCCGTTCGTCATTCGGTCCCCTCCGCGGTACCGCCTTCCCCGTCAGCCCTCTCGACCCCGTCCGTTTCGCCGTCGTCCGCTCCGGTCAACCGGTCCCGATAGAGCCGGTTGAACGCCATCCGACGGACGGTCCCGACGGCCGCGTCGGCCTCGTTTTGGAACGTCGCCGCGACCGCACTCCCGGCGGCGGGTGAGACGTGCCAGGCGACGTGATCGACGGCGTCGCTGCCGGCGATCCGGACGCCGTCGGCGTACGTTTCACGCCAGGTATCGAACGCTTCGCGGTCGGCAACCCGGACGGCGAGGGTCTCGGCGAAAAGCGTCTGTCGTGCTGTTTCGACCACGTCGGCCGTCACCCGGTCGTCGTACTCCGCCCGATCGAACGACATCGCCCGCGCGGTCTCGCGGACGACCGACTGTGCCGTCGCCCCGAGCGCCTCGTATCGGTCCTCGGCGTCGGCCCACGATTCGGGGACGAACTGCCCGCGGCGCTCCGTCACGGAGGCGGCGTCACCGGTCGTCATCGGCTCCGTCGCCGTCTGTGTTCGATTCGGTGTTTCGATCCGATTCGGCGTTTCGATCCGATTCGGCGTTTCGATCCGATTCGGCGTTTCGATCCGATCCGACGGTCCCGTTCGCCCCGATATCCTCAGCGCGATCCGAGCCGTCGTCACCGTCGGGGGCTGTGAGCATCTCCTCGGTCATCTCGCGGGCTTTTTCGACCACCGCGGCGGCCTCGTCGTCGAGTGGCCCCGACGTGTCGACGGCACCGCGTCCGGGCGTGGGTGTGCCGTGGTCGTCGTGGCTGTGGCCGGTGGGGGCGTCTCCGCTGTGACCGTGGCCGGCGCTCCCGCCGTGAGAGCCGTCCTCGAACAGCGCTCCGGAGCGTTCCGAGCGCGGCTCGGGGGAACCCTCATCGAGGCCGCCGGCGGTGTCCTCGAACAGTTGGGGAAACGAGGTCTCCTCGACCAGTTCCGCCACGACGTCGGCGAGTTCGGCCTCGCCCATCGTTTCCCATCCGGGCGCGTGCTCCTCGAGCCACGCCTCGTGATCGTCGTCGCCAAGCATCGCCGTGAACGCGAGGTGGTTCGCGAGGTGTCCCCGGTCGGCCTGTGGGTCCGAACAGACGGGGCAAGCGTATCCCATACCGATCGTGGGCTCGCCAGCGTCAAAACGCCTGCGTCCGGCGAGACGGATGAGGGACCGCCGCCGCGGAGCTAGAGGTGTTTCACCAACACGTATGCGTCCTCGCCGTCGTCGTAGTAGCCGGGAACGACGTGGTTGGGCTCGAACCCGAAGGATTCATACAGCGACCGCGCCGCCTCGTTGGTCCGTCGGACTTCGAGTTTGACCCGCCCGGACCCTGCCGACGCGAGCGCGACGAGAGCCCGCGACAGCAGCGTCCGACCGATGCCGCGTCGGCGATGCCCGGGATCGACGGCGAGGTCTTTTATGTGTCCGAACGGGACACCGCCCGCCTCGACGGTGTCGGCGACGACGTAGCCGACGACCGAACCCTCGGCGTCGGGAGCCTCGGCGACGAAGAACCCCGGCGCACCGACGAACCCCTCGAAAGCCGAGTAGGGCCACGGCTGGCCGAAGGAGCGCTTTTCGATCCGAAACACCGACAGGAGATCCGCCCTGACGGCCCGCCGGACCACGACATCGGGACGCGACTCGGTGCTCGTCACACCTCGGCGGTAACCGGGACGCCGATATATGCCTGTCGGCGGGCCGCGGAAACGTCCTCCGGGAGGCGAGTTCGGGGACCTCGGCCAGAAGATTCATATACGCGTAGTCTTAACGGTCAAACGCACCCGTTTGGGTGCATCCCCACCCCCCACCCCGTTTTTACCTCCGACAGCGCCGGCTCAATCATACCTTTCGCGGAGTTCCAACGCCGACGGGAGTCGGTATCTCGATCGGACGCTCCCGCTCCCGGCAGCGGAGAATATTAACCGTCGGCGCACCCCGGTTCGCCCATGACGGAGGTACAGGTCGGCGTCGACGTCGGCGGCACGTTCACCGACGTGGCGCTCGTCGTCGACGACGATCTCGTGACGGCGAAGGTACCGACGACGGAGGATCAAAGCGTCGGCGTGTTGTCGGGGATCGAAAAGGCCTGCCGGACGGCCGGCGTCGATCCCGGAGCTGTCGGGCTGTTCGCCCACGCCATGACCGTCTCGGTGAACGCCCTCCTGGAGCGCAACGGCGCGAAGACGGCGCTTGTCACGACGGCGGGGTTCGAGGACGTCCTCGAGATCGGACGGCAGGCCAGGCCGGCGCTGTACGACCTAAACGCCGAGAAACCGGCGCCGCTCGTCCCCGGGCGGCGGCGCTTCGGGATCGACGAGCGAGCCAGCGCCGAGGGGATCGACCGACCGGTCGACGAGGACGAGATCCGGGCGCTCGCCGATCGGATCGAGGCGACCGGCGCCGAAAGCGTCGCGGTCTGTCTGTTGTTTTCGTACGCCCACCCCGAAAACGAGGCCCGCGTGGCGGCGATCCTCCGGGAGGAGCTGTCCGTCCCCGTCTCGGTCTCCCGGGAGGTGCTCCCGGAGTTCCGGGAGTTCGAGCGGACTGCAACGACCGTCGCGGACGCCTACGTGCGGCCGGGGACCGGTGGGTATCTGGGGCGGCTTCGCGATCGGGCTCGGGAGGCCGACCTCCCCGCCCCCCGGATAATGAAATCGAACGGCGGCGTCGCGGACGTCGAAACCGTCCGCGAACAGCCGGTGACAACCGTCCTTTCGGGGCCCGCTGCGGGTGTCGTCGGAGCCGCGTCGGTCGGGGGCGGAAACGGCGTCGTCACCTTCGATATGGGTGGCACTTCAAGCGACGTGAGCCTCGTCCGGGACGGCGAGGCCGACCGGAGCGCGGACGCCGAGATCGGCGGCGTCCCGATCCGGACGCCGATGGTCGACATCGAGACCGTCGGGGCGGGCGGCGGCTCGATCGCGTGGGTCGATCCGGGCGGGGCGCTCCGGGTCGGTCCGGAGTCGGCGGGTGCCGATCCCGGCCCCGCCTGCTACGGTCACGGCGGCGAGAGGCCGACGGTAACCGACGCGAACGTCGTCTTGGGCTACATCGGCCCCGACGCCGCATTAGGGGGTGAGCTCCGGATCGACGCCGGGGCCGCCCGCGGCGCGCTCGAGCGGTTGGCCGCGGAAGCGGGGCTGGAAGACGCCGAAGCAGCCGCAAGGGGCGTCCACCGCGTCGCGAACGCGACGATGGCGCGGGCGATCCGGTCGGTGACCGTCGAGCGCGGACACGACCCCCGGCAGTTCGGGCTGGTCGCCTTCGGCGGCGCAGGGCCGATGCACGCGAGCGCACTCGCCGATCGGTTGGGGCTGGATCGCGTTCTCGTCCCCGGGCCGGCCGGCGTCCTGTCGGCCTACGGGCTCCTCGCAGCCGAGGAAACCCACGACGCTGCCCGGACCGTCCGGCTTTCGCTGGCGGCGGCGACCCCCGAGGACGGGCGGACAATTTATAATCAACTCGAGGAGCGCGTCCTCGAGTCGGTCTCGGACCCCGACGGCGTCCGAATCGAACGGGCGGCCGACTGTCGGTACGCCGGCCAGAGCTTCGAGTTGACCGTGCCGGTCGAGCGGTTCGAGCCGGATGCGGTCGCCGAGCGCTTCGAAGCCGAACACGAACGCGCCTACGGATACCGGCTCGATGCGGCGGTCGAAGCCGTTACGCTCCGGACGACCGCGAGCGTCGAGACAGGGACACCGGACGTATCGGCGTCGGGGCGGACGGACGGGGCGACCGAAACGAGGACGGCTGTCTTCCCCGATATCGGGGCCGCCGAGACGACCGTTTATAAGCCATCGTCGGTCGGGCCGGGGACGGATCTTTCCGGTCCGGCGATCCTCGAACGCGAGGCGAGCACGACCGTCGTGGGACCGGGGTGGGACGGGACGGTTCGATCGGACGGGACGCTCGTCCTCGAACGTCGCGAGAGCGCTTCCGAGGGGGTGGGCCGATGACCGACCGGATCGATCCGGTGACGCTCGAGGTACTCAGAAACGGCCTCGAAGGGATCGCCGAGGAGATGGGACAGACGCTTATCCGCGGGGCGTACTCGCCGAACATCAAGGAGCGACGCGACTGCTCGACGGCGCTTTTCGACGCCGAGGGGCGGCTCATCGCCCAGGCGGAACACATCCCGGTCCATCTGGGAGCGATGCCCGAGGCGGTGGCGGCCGTCCTGGCGTGCGACCCGAAACCGGGCGACGTGTTCGCACTCAACGACCCCTTTGCGGGCGGAACACATCTCCCCGACGTGACGCTCGTGTCACCGATCGAACTCGACGGCGGGATCGTCGGCTACGGCGTTTCGCGGGCACACCACGCCGACGTGGGCGGGATGACGCCGGGGAGTATGCCCGCCGGCGCCCGCGAGATCTACCAGGAAGGGTTTAGGATTCCGCCGATCCGGCTCATCGACGGCGGCGAGCGCAACGAGGCCGCGTTCGAGCTCCTGTTTGCGAACGTCCGCAACCCCGGGAAACGTCGCGCCGATTTCCGCGCCCAGTTTGCGGCCAACGAGCGCGCCGAACGGCGACTCGGCGAGTTGGCCGACGAACACGGCCTCGGTCTCGTCACGGCGGCGTTCGACGCGGTGATCGAGTACTCCGAAAAACGGCTCAGAAGCGAGATCGAGTCGCTGCCGGACGGCGTGTATACTGCCGCTGACGCCCTCGAGGGCGACGGCATCACCAACGATGGGATCCCGATCGAGGTGGCCGTCACGATCGACGGCAGCGACCTCGTCGTCGATTTCGACGGGACGGCCCAACAGGTGGAGGGCAACCTCAACGCGCCGCTTTCGGTCACAAAGAGCGCGGTGTATTTCGTCGTCCGCTGTGTTATCGATCCCGAGATCCCGCCGAACGCCGGCTGTTATGCGCCGGTCGCCGTCGATGCGCCGGCGGGCTCCGTGTTGAATCCCGATCCGCCCGCGGCGGTCGTCGGCGGAAACGTCGAAACGAGCCAGCGGGTGACCGACGTGACGCTGTCCGCGCTCGCCGAGGCGGCACCCGAACGCGTTCCGGCGGCGGGCCAGGGGACGATGAACAACCTCACGATCGGTTCCCGCGACGGCTCGTTTTCCTACTACGAGACGATCGGCGGCGGGTTCGGTGCCCGCGCCGACAAGGACGGAATGGACGGCGTCCAGGTCGGGATGACGAACACGCTCAACACGCCGATCGAGGCGCTCGAAGCGGCGTACCCACTCACCGTCGAGCGGTACACTCTCCGTCCGGACAGCGGCGGCGAAGGGCAATACCGCGGCGGTCTCGGCATCGAACGAACCGTCCGTACTGAGGCCGAAGCGACCGTTTCGCTGCTGACGGAGCGTCGACGGCTCGCGCCGCAGGGGATCGCCGGCGGCCGGCCGGGAGCGACTGGGGAGAACCTGATCGACGGCGAGCCGGTGGGCGCGAAAACGACGACGGAAGTGTCGGCGGGAACGACGATTACTGTTCGGACGCCCGGCGGCGGCGGCCACGGTGAGCCCGACGAGCGCGACCCCGAGGCGATCGAGGCGGACCTCGCGGACGGAAAGGTCGAAAGGAAACAAGCGAACGGGACGGAGTAGCCAAAAAGTCATACTGGTGGACGAAGTCAAACGAAACCGACCCGCGAGTGATTCGCCGTTCGCTTCCTCGAGCGGCGTGATCCGCCTGGGCCGTCTGTCCGTTCGTTTCTCCGTCAGTATCAGTCGATCTCGAAATGCGCCGGCGTCGCGGCTTCGGTACACACCGGGCAGCCGTTCGAGAGGATCGCCTCGCGCATCGAATCGTTGATCTCGATTTCTTGATCACACGCCGGACAGACGAAGGTTTGTGTACTCATTATCGGGGAATCGCCGCCGTGATCGCGTGGGTGATGGTCCGGTACGGTATCCGACGATATATACCGTGTGGATCCTGACGGCCCGTCGTGTGCACGCTTTCGTCCGGAGCGAGACGATACGTTGCCATCGTCGGACATCGCTAATCGGCCGCCCCCGGGGTCCCGACCGGTGACGCCGACGAGAGGCCGACGGTCATCCCCTCGGAGTCACACAGCGAGATCGTGACATCGTCGAACGTCCGGCGGTACTCGCTTGGGTGTTTGCCGTCGGCGCTGAGTCGGACGCGCTCCTCGAGCAGCCCGGCCTCGGCGAGTTGGTCGAGCTTTCGGTACGTCGTCGATCGGGGGACGTCACACCGTTCGATCAGCTCCGCTGCGGTCAACGCCTCCTCGGCCGTCGCCTCGAGCAGCGCCCGACAGTCCGGATCGTCGAGTGCGGTCAACACCGTTTCGCAGTCCGGTTCCGTCGGCGTTTCGTCGTCCTCCGCCGTTTTCAGACCGTCTCTCGGTTGGAGCTTCGATGACATCGTCTTACCTGCCGGGAAGGGGTCCCAGAACGGGTAATGAGTCCCTCAGTATGTGGGGATGTTTATATGGGGGAGGTATCTCGCCGCAACGAGGGACACATTTAGGTCCGGTCGGACTAAAGTCGGATCGATGCCCGGGATCCGTGCCGAGATCCGCGTCGACCCCGACGGGAGCTGTCCGGTCGTCGAAGCCGCCACGGACCGCGGGTCGTCGTCGCAAACGATCGTCCGAAGCACGACGGGGAGCGCCGACGACCGCGTGACCGAGGAGTTCATGCTCGAAAGCGGCCCCAAACCGGAGACGAGCGTCGATCTGACCGAGGCGTTCGAGTACGGTTCGAAGACGATGTACCGGTTCAGCCGCGACCGCGGCTGGGGCTGTCCCTGCGAAACCGTCGAGCAGTTCGATTGCCCGATCGTCGATCTCCGCGCCCGGGGGCGATCGCTCTATTTCGTGTTTCACGCCGTCGACATGGAATCGCTTCAAGCGACGATCCTGGCGCTCCGTGAGCGGTACCCGGGGATCGACGTCTGTCGGCTGCTCCGGAGGGAACACGACGCCTCGGAGGAAAGTCCCGTGTTTCTCGACCGCAGTCGGCTGACCGACCGACAACGCGAAGTGCTCGAGACGGCCCACGGGATGGGGTATTTCGACCACCCGAAGGGAGCCAACGCCGGCGAGGTCGCCGAGGCGCTCGACATCACGACGTCGACGTTCTCGGAACATCTCGCGGCCGCCCAATCGAAGCTCATGGACGCGATCCTCGATGCCTAACCTCACGGCGAACCGACGGACAGTTACCGCCGGGGTGAGGACGGACGGGTATGACCGAGTATTTCGAGATTCACGGCCGCGACGGCGCGGCCCGCCGGGGCGAACTCCGGCTTTCGGATCCCGTTTCGACGCCCGCGGTCGTCGATGACGTCCTTGAGGACGGCGGGAGCCGCTGGCACGAGGATCAGCCGCGTCCGACGGGCGATGGCTCGCGGCTGACGATCCTCCCACATCGGGCGCTGCCGCCGGGAACCGAGCCCCCGATCGAGGAGGCCTTCGCCGTCGAGTATCCCGACGTCGGGTTCCCGAGCGCTGCCGTCGTCTCGCCGTCGACGGCCGACGACTACGGGGCGGACGCGTACGTCCTCTCGAACGCCGGGGGGTACGCGGGCCACGCCGAGGCGTTCGTGGCGGCGCTTTTGTCGGTTCGGCGGGCGATCCCGGACGACACCGCGCTGTATGCTCCCGCGGTCGCGACGCCGGCGAACGTCGCTACGCTGGCGTATGCGGGTATCGACCTCTTCGACGAGACGCGGGCGAGAGCGCGGGGGCGGGAGGGGTTCTACCTCACGACCGACGGCGAGGCGTTCCTCGAGGACCTCGAGGAACTGCCGTGTCCCTGTCCGGCCTGCCGGGGCTCGATCGAGGCGTTCGATCGAACCGACTGCGCCGAGCACAACGCCAACGCGCTCGCGGCCGAACTCGCACGCGTTCGCGGCCGGATCGCGGCGGGGCGGCTCCGGGATTACATCGAAGGGCAGGCGAGACACGAGGCGTGGCTGACCGCGACGTTTCGGAGACTCGACCAGCAGTACGGCTACATCGAGGAACGGACGCCGGTCTTTCGACGGAACGAACTGCTCGCCGCGACGGACGATTCGATCCGGCGACCGGAGATCCAACGCTTCGCCGAGCGGGTGACGAACCGCTACCGGCGCCGGCTGGACGCTCCCCTGGTGTTGGTGCCGTGCTCGGCCCGGAAACCCTACAGCGAGTCCCAGAGCCACGAGCAGTTCACCCGCGCGATCGGCTACCGCGGCCATATCGTCTCGATGACCTCGCCGATCGGTGTCGTCCCGAACGAGCTGGAGACGACCTACCCCGCCCAACATTACGACAGCGTCGTGACCGGCGAGTGGACGGCGACCGAAATCGAGTTCGTCGCCGCCGTGTTGGAGCGGTATCTCGAGCGCGCCGACTACGATCGACACATCGCACACGTCGCCGGCGACGGCTACCGCGAGATCTGTGAACGCGTCGCGGACTCGGCGGGAATCGACTTCGAGTACACCGCCATCGACCACCCGACGACGGACGCCTCGCTCGACGCCCTCGAGGACGCCCTCGACGGCGAGGAAAGCTACTACAAAAGCGAGCGCGAACTGGCGACGGTCCGGGCGATCGCGGACTTCCAGTTCGGCGACGGCGCGGGGGATTCGGTGTTCGGCCCCGGGGCGGAAACGGAGGGATACTACCCCAAACTGCGGGTCAAAGACGCCGACGACGAGCAACTCGCCACGATGGTGCCGCAGTACGGGACGCTGTCGCTTACACCCGCCGGCGGGCGGGCGTGGATCGACAGCGACGCCCCGACGAAGCGCGTCGAGATCGACGGGTTCGTCCCGAGCGGCAGCGTCCTCGCGCCCGGTGTGATCGACGCCGACGAGTCGATCCGTCCCGGCGACGAAGTGGTCTTCGAGGGACCGAGGGCGTTCGGCGTCGGGCGGGCGGCCACCCACGGCCGGGCGATGCTCGAAAGCTCACGTGGGGTCGCCGTCGACGTGCGACACTGCGAGGAGCGGTGACAGCCGTGTGGTTCGGCCGCGGGGATCCGACGACCGGACCACCACATCAGTACCGCCGTGCGCGGCGGCCGGAGAAAACACTATCGCGCCGACGGCGAAACGGCGGCGGCCCGCCGCCGGCCCGATCCGTGGCTACCGTTCCGACGCCGTCTGCTCGGTCGCGTCGGTGGGCACGCGCTCTCCACCGTCGGCAGTCGGGGGCGTCTCCCGTTCTGCGGTCGAATCCGCATCGATCCGCGTCGGACCGCCGATGAACGCCCTCGTCCGATCGTTCTGTGGGTTCTCGAAGAACGACCTGACGTCGTTGGACTCGACGACGTTCCCGAGATAGAGGAACACGACGTCGTCGGCGATCCGGCGGGCCTGTGCCATACTGTGTGTAACCATGACGATGGTGTACTCCGATTTCAGCGCCTCAAGCGTCTCCTCGACGGTTTCCGCCGAAACCGGATCGAGCGCGGAGGTGACCTCGTCGCAGAGCAACACATCCGGTTCGACCGCCAGCGAGCGGGCGAGACAGAGCCGTTGTGTCTGTCCCGTCGACAGCTCCGCGCCCGGCGTATCGAGGCGGTCTTTGACCTCGTCCCAGAGGTTGACCTTTCTGAGGTAGCGTTCGACCCGTCCGTCGAGGTCGGTCTTCGAATCGTACTCGCCGTGGATCCGCAACCCGTAGGCGACGTTTTCGTATATCGACAGCGGTAACGCGGTCGGCGTCTGCGGGACGTACCCGACGCGTTTCCGGATCTCCGGGGCCGGTTCGTCGGTGTCGTACACCGACTCGCCCGAAAGCAACACGTCGCCCGAGATCTCGACGTTCGGCTGAATGTCGTGCAGTCGGTTGAGCGACTTCAAAAGCGTCGACTTTCCACAGCCCGACGGGCCGATGATGGTGGTGAGTCGGTTCGCCGCGAAATCGATCGAAACGTCTTTGACTGCCTCGACGTCGCGGTCTCCGGTGTACGTTACCGACAGGTTCCGTGTCGAAAGTGGTGTCTGTGACATCGTTTTCAGGTGTTTCGGCCCGCAGGCGTATAACGGGCATACCGACCGGCGAGCAGTTTCGAGACGACGATCAACCCCAACACGACGACGATCAACACGAACGAGGCCGCGTACGCGTGTGAGCGAACCTCGGGGTTGAACGACATCGCCTGATCGAAGATGAGCACGGGCAACGTCGTGGCCGAATCGAACAACCCCCCGGGCATCCGCGTCGATCGACCGGTCGTAAACAGCACGGTCGCCGCGTCGCCGATGCCGCGGGCGAAGCCGATAACCAACCCGGCGATGACGCCGGGGGCGGCCGCCCGCACCGTCATGCGAGCCGCCTCGAACCGCGTCGCACCGAGTCCGTACGCCGACTCCCTGACCGTTTCGGGGGCCGACTGCAGCGCCTCGTCCGTGTACCGCGTCATAATCGGGTACTGAAAGATCGCAATGGCGACGATGCCGAAGAACAGACTCGTCTGGGCGCCGAGTGCGATGATGATCGTCAACACGAACACCCCGTACACGATCGGCGGCGTCGACCACAACACGTTGAGAAACATGTTGATGGCTTCGGAGAACCGTTCGCTGGAGTAATCGCTCTGCAGATAGACCGCCGTCGAGACCGCAAGCAGCATCGAAATGACGGTCGCCGGCCCGACGATAAGGACGCTTCCCAACACCGCATGCAGGAAGCCGCCGTTCGCCTCCAACATGTACCGGGAGCCGGGCGGCGTTAAAAAGATAGTCGGGTCCGCGAGCAGCACGCGTCCGCCACGGACGATCGTGACGCCGACGACCAACACCATCACGCTGACCAAAAGCGCCGTCGCTGCACGGACAGCAACGCCGAACAGCCGCTGTGTCGTGTATCGGTCCATCAGTACTGCCACCTCCGCTGGAGCCGTCGGCGAAGCACCATCGCGCCGAGGTTGAAAAGCCAGACGACGACCACGAGCATGAGGCCGACGAGGATCAGCGCCGATTGGGTCAGCGGTAGCGACATGAGTTCGCCGAAGTCGCTGACGATCAACGACGGTAGCGTCTGGCCGGTCGAGAATATCGAGTCCGGGATCTGCGTCTGGCCGCCGACAAGCAGCGCCGGGACGATCGTCGCCCCGAAGACGCGACCGAAGCCGAGCAGGACCGCCGAGAAGATCCCGGGGCCGGCCGCACGCAACAGCACATGTCGGATCGTCTCGAACTTCGTCGCGCCCACGCCGAGTGAGCTTTCACGCAGTTCATCGGGGAGCGCTTCGAGCGATTCGACGGACAGCGATATCATAAACGGCGTGACGACTATCGCCATCACCACGCTGACGGTGAAGATACCCACACCCGCGGAACTGGCCCCGAACACCGGTGCGACGTAGCCGCCGACGAACGGAACGACCACGATCAGCGCGACCAGCCCGAAGATCACGCTCGGGATCGCCGCCAGCACGTCGACGAACGACGAGACGACCGTTTTGAACCGGCCACTCGCGTACTCGGCGATGTAGATCGCGGCGAGCAACGCGATCGGAACGCCCATCGCCATCGCGAGGACCGTGACGTAGACCGTTCCGACGATCGCCGGCAGGAACCCGAACTGCCGCTGTTGTGGGTCCCAGTTCGAGGAGGTGAGCATGTTCACGAGCGAGAACTCGGAGAGCACCGGCAGCGACTCATACACCAACAACAGCACGATCGAGACGAAAAGCACGGCGGCGAAATATCCCGCGGCGGTGAGCCAGTAGCCGCTCAGTCGATCGATCCGGTGTCGGTATCGCCGGTTTATCCGACCACGGATCGCGTCGAAGGCGCTCACGTGCCCTCGACACCCTCCTCGAGTCCGTCCTGCGCTGCGGCGAGTCGGTCCTCCTCGAGCGGGACGTAGCCGTTATCGGAGACGTACTGTTGTCCGTCCGAAAGCACCCACGCGACGAACGCACGTGCATCACCCTCAAAGGGGCCGTTGGACGCGAGCCACATCTCGCGTGCCGGCGGCGCGGGATAGTCGCCGGCCTCGACGGCCGCAAGCAGCGTCTCTCGGTTGTCGTAGAAATCCTCGGTCTCCGACAGCCCCTCGCCGTCCTGATCGAGCGGGATCGGTCGGATTTCGCCCTCGAGTTCGCCGCTATCGAGCGCGTAGACGTAGTTGATGTTGTTCATGCCGATGGCGTTTTCGTTCTGTCCGAGTGCCTGAGCCATGGGCTGGTCGCCGTCGTGGTTACCGTCCGAAAGCCCCTCGAGTTCGCTTTCGGTGTATGCGTTGCCCTCGCCCCCGAGGAAATCGCCCCACTGCTCGTAGGCGGCCGAGGCGTCGGCCCGACCGAAGACGACGATCTCCTCGTCGACGTCGCTATCGAAAAGCTCCGGTGCGCCCCAGTTGGTGATCTCGCGGGTGAAGATCGCCTCGAGCTGCTCGCGGGTGAGCCCCTGTGATCGGATCTCGTCGATGACCGGGTTGTTCCGGTTGACCGTCCCGACGACGGTATCGACAAGCATCGGCACCGCGACGAGTCCCTGTTCGATCTCCTCTGGGCGCGGATCGCGACCCATCATCGCGATATCGACCTGCCCGTTGAACAGATCCGAGACCCCGACACCGGTTCCGCCGCCGGAGATATCGAAGCGAACCTCGTTTTCGCCCTCGTAGATGTCCGCCCACACCTCGACCATCGGCAGCGGCCCGACGCCGCCCGAAATCCGGACTGTGTCGCCGCTATCGCCACCGAGACAACCGGCCAGCGTGACCGCAGTCCCCGCAGTTGCCGCGCTGAGAACAGAACGTCGCGTATATTTCTGCATTATCTGTATTACGTACTGGGACGACGCGTATAGATGCTTATTATACAACAAATATACGAGGTTCACCATCGTAGAAGAAAAAATTGCCGGAATAGGCTGCGAACTGAACCGGTGTCGAGACGTTCTCCGTTCGTGAGCCACAGATTGTCCCGGTGATTTATGTATCTCCGCCGGACGGCATCGTCTCAGTCCTCCGAGTGCGGCCGTCCGAGGAGCCGGATCCAGCAATATTTTCCCTTAGCGGGGAGATCCGATCGCACAGACAGGACAGAGCCGCCGCCCTTTCCGGCCGCCGCCCCCGTCATCGTAACTGGCGACCACACTTTTATTGATGGCATACGTTTCTCACACATGGACGAGATTCAACTCGGCGTTCCGAAGCCGCTTCTCGACTCGTTGCCCGAGGACGATGCGGGGGCAAGCGAAGACATGCAACGCGCAGTCGAGGGGTACAACGCCCGGGTGCAGACCGCCATCGAGACAGCTGACGACGACAGCGACGCGGCCGCCCGGATTCTCAACATCATCGAACACTTCGAGGACCGCGTCGAGCGGTTCCACGCGTTCGTCCCGGAGCTCCGGGCGTGGGGACAATCGCCGATCTTCGCGATCGCGTGGCGGAACCTCTATGCGGACCTCATAGAGCAACTCTACGACCACGAGTGGCTCGCCACCCAACTCGACCGCGAACGCAACGCCCGTCTCGTCGAGGACGGAATCAGGCTTTCGGACCTATGAGCGACGCAGACACCGGCTCCGAGGGGGAGACGATCGGGATCGAGCTCCGGTTTTTCGCCACGTTTCGGGCGGCGGCCGGACGGAAAGTACTGGAACGCGAGTTCGCGGCCGGAACGACCGTTGGGGACGTGCTCGCGGCGATCGAGGCGGAGTTCCCGGAGATGGACGGCGACATCCTCGACGACGAGGGCGACATCAAACCACAGCTGAGCGTGCTGAAAAACGGACGTGAAGTGATCCACATCGACGGGACCGAAACCCCGATGGGAGACGGTGACACGCTCAGCGTCTTTCCGCCGGTCGCGGGGGGATAGATGCGAGAAACACGCGAGTTCCGCGGGATCTCGAAGCGGTTGGCGGCCGACTATCTCGAGAACCTCGGCGGCGAGCGGGTCGACGAGGCGGGCGATCGGATCGAGGGCGGCGACTGGTCGGCGGAGCTCTCCGAACGGAAGGTCAACCCGATGGGGTCGATCGTCCTGAACGAGGTGGCGATCCGTTTCGAGGGCGACTCCTCGACGCTCGAACCGCTCATCGAGCGGTTCGCCCAGAAGGCCATGCGCGCCGGTGGCTGACGTGCCCGACAGCCCACTCGACGGCAACGCGCTCGTGCTCGCGGCGGCGAAAGCCTCCGTCTCAGGCGAGCGACTGCCGGAGCTCGTGATGTGGGCCCAAGAGCGGCTCGAACCGCGACGGGAGCGCTACGAGCGGCGCTACGAGTGTGTCCACCGGGATGACGAGACGGCGGTTTTCCTCGCCGAGGACGGCCACTGGGCCGCGTTCGGCGAGGAGTTCGAACTCGATCGTCGCGAGTGGGACGCGCTGCGGCGCGCCCACGGCGAACACCTCAAACGGCTCGGCGGCGACCTCGACCGACGGGCGGAGTTCGAGACGGCGCTGGAACTCCGTGAAGCCGTCGTGATCGGGCA
>OBKM01000212.1_pt1 | contig 29778 bp, 25 predicted proteins | sample 1519691 | NCBI WGS metagenome assembly OBKM01 (sample SAMEA37050418, study PRJEB22526) | metagenome | biome: saline pan; feature: lake; material: water | place: Egypt | collected 2015 | depth 0.5 m
TTGTCGGATTCATCCCCGCCGTGAACGGCGAGGCTTTCTCTTTGATTTTCCGTAAGCAACCACGACCCCGAAGCGACTGACCGTCTCATCGACCGGCTCGGAACTGCGTTCGAGAAGCGAAGCGGGTCGTTCGTGGCGGCGACGAGCGAACGGGAAACCGGGATGGCTCGGCGGTGTCTCCGTATCATCGAGCAGGCACGTCAGCGTCGGGTCGCCCGTGAGACCGACGGCGTGCAGGCCTCGATGCTCGTCCGGGACGAGGCAATGGCGGAGAACCTCTCGTGGGCGCTGTCCTACGAGCGCGCCGACCGCGCTGTGCTCTGGGCCCACGACAGCCACATCTGCCGAACAGAGAACGTCGGCGCACGCGTCGAACCTGCCCCGTCGCTGGGACACCACCTCGCAAAGCAGTACGGTGACGACTACTATGCGCTTGGATTCGACTTCCTCGGTGGGTCGTTCCGTGCGATCGGGGTCGGATTGACCCCCGAGAGCGAACTCGACACGTGGTCGCTCGACGAACCGCCGGCGAACGCGCTCACCCGTGTATTTGCCGCAACCGATTCCGACCTCAGGTTCCTCGATTTCGCAACTGCCAGCGAGGACGACCGACTCGAGGAGTGGCTCTCCAAGCCACGAGCGAAGCGAGAGCTCGGGGCTGTCTACTACGGCCCGGAGGGTCCGACCGAGAACGAGAAAGACGGGAAGAAAGCCCACAACGCCGTTCGAGTCCTCCCCGATGCGTTCGACGGAATGCTGTTCGTCCGAGAGACGACACCGTCTCAGGTGCTCCACACAGCAGATCGCTGAACGGGGATACACGCGAGAACAGAGCCGGGGAGCCGGACGCATGTCCCGTTCCGAGCGGCGGTTGGCCGACCCACGAGGGACCAACGGATCTGCCAACGAGGACGAACGGCCCGTGGGCGGTCCGGACACCCTGTTCCAGGCTGGCACAGCCAGTCTCAGTAGTCCCGGATATCGACGACGAACCAGCTGAACGCGCGCAGCATCATCTTCGACTGCGACTCGGGAAGAGCCTCGTCGACTGGCTTCCAGGCCTCCTCAACGAGATCCCGGGCGTGTTCGTGACACCAGTCGACGGCGCCACAGCCCTCCACGAGATCGAGAATCCGGCGGATCTCTCTCTCGTCGGGCTCGTCGAGCAACGCGGCGAGTTCCCGCTGTTCCGGCTCCTCGAGTTGCTCGAATGCCCGCACGATGGGTGCCGTGACCTTCCCCTCGGCGAGATCCTCCGCGTGTTCCTTGAGGTCGTGTTCGAACCCGCGCAGGTTGATCGCGTCGTCGACGATCTGGAACGCGAGCCCGAGCGTTTTGAAGTACTCCCCGATGGTGTCCTCGAGATCACGGTCGCCCCCCGCGATGACAACCCCCATACGCGCAGCAATCATCGCCGGCACCGCACTTTTGAGCACGTGGACGGCCCGGAGGTTCTCCCACAGCTCCTCGAACTCGCCGGTTTCGATGCACCCGTCAATCCTGTGCTGGAGCCCGTGGATGTCGAGGCCCTGGCCGGTGTGTGCGGCCCGCATCATCAGGTTGTGCAGCCGGTAGGCCCGCAGCCACTGCTCGTCACTGACACCGAGCTCCTCGAGCATCGACTCGTAGCCGAGAAAGTAGCTCATCGTCCCGGCGTTGATTGTTCGGGCCTCACCGAACTCCCGGTGGATGGCTGGTCCGCCCCGGCGGGACTCGGAGTTGTCCTGGATGTCGTCGACCATCAGACTCCCCGAGTGAACCAGCTCGGGGATGGCCAGCAGTGACCGGTACTGCTGTGTCTCGCCGCCGGCCACATCCGCACACAGAACGGCACACATCGACCGCCAGCCCTTGCCACCACGGTCGACGAGTTGCCGGATCGGGTCGACAATCGAGGCGGTGAACGCCTCCCTGTCGACACCCTCGGCCAGCGCCGCCTGCTCTTCGCTTGCGACCAGCTCGACGAGTTCCGCCTCCGAGAGACTCTCCCTGGGGAGCAGCTCCCGGACCGAGCGCTGGACCTCCCGGCTCACGTCCTCCAGAAACGACCGGTAGTGTGACCGGTCGCCCCCCTGGCCGTACTGCTCGCAGATGCCCGTTCCGGTGACCGGCTCGCCCGCCCGTTGCCCTTCGACGGTGACCCGCCCCTCCCAGTAGGCCGGGCTCGCAACGAGTGTCTGGATCTCCTGGCTGTCTCGGACCCCCTCGACGTGTAACTCGAGGTCCAGCGCCGGCACCGACAGCTCCCACTCGACGCCGTACTCGGTGAACGTCCGCAGACTCGACCAGGTGCGCGTCTGCCTGAGCTCGCCGGTGTGGACAGCCCGGTTGCCGTCGGGGTCGACGAACACGACGCTATCCTCGTGGACACGCTCGCCGGTGTCCCGGTCGGTGAGCGTCGTGTAGACGAGGTCGGAGCCGTCGTCGAACTGGATGCTGTGGCGGGTCCGGGAGTGGAGGCCGCCGAGCGCGGCGGTGGTGTCCTCGCCCCCGCCGAACTCGTGGTCGTACCACCCCGAGCCCGACACCCGCTCGCGCTCGCCGTCCAGTACGACGTGTCCGGTGACAGCCATGCGCGTGATCGAGTAGTGGAAGCTGCTCGCCTCGTCTGTCACACCGGGGGTGATACCGTCCTCGTAGTTCGGCGTTGGCTTTTTCTCCGGGACGAACCGCAGCTCGAAGCCGAGGCCGTCGCCGTCTTCCGGGGCGAGTGAGAGCCTGTAGCCACCGCCCCGCTTTTCGATCTCGAGATCACCGAGACTGTAGTTGTACTCGTCGCGGCCAATCTCGGCTGGCTCGTCGGCCAGCCTGTCCGGCGCCGGTGACTCGCCTTTCTGGTAGACCTCGTGGAGCGCGCGGGTGAAGTAGTCCGTCGCCGGGGCGTCCGCGAGCTCGGGCGCGAGTGTCTCGGGGGTTCGCGGGTCACTGATCGCGCGGGTGTAGCTCTTGTCGCGGTCCACGTCGACCACACCCGCGTTCACGTGGCCGAGCCTGGTCCCCCGAACCGCCCGCTCGAACAGCACCGAAAACAGGGACAGCTCCCGCCCGCTCTCCGTCTCGAGGTGGCCGTGGAACGACCACCGCTCGGCCCCGGAACTGTCGTGTGGCAGGTCGTGAACGTCGAGCTCGACCGGCTCGCCCTTCCGGGGCCAGTCCCGCTCGAAGATCGGGGTCTCCCGGCTCAGCCCCTCGATAGCCTCGGTACAGGCGTCCCGGCGCTGGACGGTCTCGCCGGCGCGTGCGCCCCGCTCGGAGAGCAACACCAGCCCGGCGAGAGCCAGCCGCCGCCGGGACGTGATCGGCAGTGACTCGATGTACCGGATCGCCTCCCTCCGGGCGACAAGCGCCGGGTCCGTCCCCTGGAAGTGGTCCTCGAAGGCCGCCACCGCCCGCTCGACACCGTTCTCGCGGGTGAGCTGCTCCCCGACCGTCGCGGCCCGGCGGGCTACGGCCTCGTCGTCGATGCGGTCGAGATGCTCCTCGAACCTGTCGGGGTCGGTCACCTGGATGCCCGCCCCCTCCCGTTCGACCCACGCGGCCCAGTTCGACACACCGGATGGGGTGGCAGGCGGGACAACGATCGCCGGCGTCGCCGCGCGCAGGCAGGCCGCAGTCGCCCTCGCGTCGCCGTGGTGGACGACCGCCCGACAGTACGGAAACACCGCCTCGAAGGGCACCCGTTCGACCCGGTGGGCTCCGTCGATACCCTCGGGTGCGCTCGGGCCGACAGCGAGGACGCGGTGGTCGCTCCGTTCGAGTGCGTCGAGGAGTTGCCCCATCCAGGGGGGGCGGTCCCCGACAGCCCGGTCTCCGAATGCGAGACACACTGGTGCCCGCCCGGACTCGAGAAAGCTCTGTGTGTCGCTGTCGAGGGCGGTAGCGTGTGCCGGTGGTATCTCGGTCGGGCTCTCGGGGGTGACCCCGGAGACCCCTCCGTCGCTCGCTGCCGTCGGGCTCTCGCCACGGTACGTATCCTCGAGCCGCCAGAAGCCGGTCGTCTCACCCGGAATCCCCGGCACGTCACCGTCATCGACACGCGGACTGTACGCCCGCAGCCTGAGTGTCTCCACCAGCCTGGGGATGGACCCGACGAGCCTGTTCGCCCCACAGCGGTAGTCGATGCCACACGCCTCGTAGGCCCTGTCGAGCGCGTCGTCGATCCTGAAGTTGCGCTTGCCGTACCGGCGGGTGTTCATCTCACGGAACGCCGTCGGCACTCCGGGCCGGTCGGACGCCAACCCCCCCTCGACGGACGGCGGCGCGAGTTGCACGTCGACGGTCTCGACCCCGTAGTGGTCGCGGAGCAACCCCCGAAAGAAGACCCCTCTCCCCAGCACCACACAGTCGATCCCCTCGATCCGGGCCGCGACTGTCCCGATGATGTCGGTTCCGTGCTCGTGGTAGAACTCGGCGAGGCGGGTAAAAAACGCGTCATCGCCCTGCCCGTCCAGGGCTGTCGGAACATCGAGGGTGGCCTCGGAGTGGGGGCTTACGAAGGGGACCCCGTGGCGCTCTGCGAGGTCGCGGTGTTCCGACGTCGACAGCAGTGTCACGTCGTAGCCACGCCCGTCGAGCGCACGGGCGAAGGCGACGAGCGGTTCCACGTCCGCCCGCGAGCCGAAGGAGACGAGCATGAGTCGCCGGGGGGGCTCGCCTGCCGACTCGTCGGCGAACTCCTCGCGGGCCCGCGGGAGGTCGTACCCGTCCGGCCGGAGCCGTTCGACAGGTGTCGGCGAACGCAGGATTTCCTCGACAGCCGGCTGCCCGGCGGGTGTCGGGTTCTCGAGGCTGTAGCCGAACCGCCGGATCTCGGATTCAAGGCTCCGAACCGGCTCGCCGTCTTCCGGGGGGCTCTCGCGCCAGGCCGCCCACCCTTCCCGCCCGACCGAACGCAGGCCGGTCGCGTCGATGGGCTCGGGTTCGAGCCCGGCGGCCTCGAACACCTCTGTGAGAACCTCGTTCGGGCGGCGGCGGAGCGTGTCGAACGGGACGACAAAGCAGTTTTCCAGCCCCTGCAGGTCCTGGAGTAGCTGTTCGTGGGCCCGGAGCCAGTGGCGAACGAGTGGCCCCACGGGCTGGCTCCTGTCGTCTGTCCGCTCGCGGGTCCGCAACGCATCGAGAACCGGATGTCGGTGAACGTACAGCTGGACGCTCTCGGGGAACGCCTCGGCGATGAACCTGGCACGGACGACGTTGGCCGGGGAGTGTTGCACCGGGAGGGCGTCTGTCCCGGTCCAGTGTCGCTCGAAGTCGGCCCTGAACCGCGCAAGATCGGCCTCAGCCCACCGGTCGTCGTCGGGGTCGGCCCGTGCCCCCGGATGGAACGCGAAGGCCCCGGGACCCCCGTAGTAGCCGTCGGGCTCGAACACCGTCTGGTGGAACTCGCCCCGAGACACTGACCGGCCCTCACCCTGGTCGGAACGCTCCGCCGCCCCCATCGCCGCTATCTGGGAGTGCTGTGCGAGCAACGCTGGGAGCAGGTCCGCACCACTCCCGTGCAACCCGCCGATAAATATCCCCGAGCTCTCTCTCCCCGACATATATGCGCCTGTCCCATCTGCCATATGACTGTAACATCCAGCGCGAATGGGCATATATGTGTCGCATCCACATGTGTCAGCTTCGCGGGAGGCCGGCCACGAACGCGGGTGGCGAGTCGGGTCGGTGAGAGTGGGCCGGCGGGCCTGGCAGTTGTCGCCTCCCCGCCGGTCACAGCTGCGGGGCACCGCGAGACGCCGGACAACGGTTGGGTCGGACGGCTCAGCTCAGTCCGCACGACTCCAGAACCGCCGGGAGTGGCCGGTGACGGTGTCCTCGGCCGGTGTGCTGGTCGCGAGGCTGACGGCGACGAACACGGTGTAGGCGATGAGGACGCCCACAAAGCCGTAGTGAGCCCCGAGAGTCACTCCAGCCGGGATCACCTCCAGAAACAGGAGGATGGTGATTCCGGGGCCGAGCACGAGCGAGGCCGCCGCCCCCGCGGCGGTGCCGCCGTTCCAGTAGACGCCGAGAAAGACCGGGGCGGAGGTGGTTGCGAAGCCGACCACCGCGAACGCGACGAGCTGGAAGATACCGGCAGGCTGCAGCAGCGCCAGCCCGACCGCAAGCGCGATGAGCCCGACGAGCAGGACCTGTGTGATCCGAACCTCGCGGCGCTCGCTCGTGTCGGGCTCGATGAACTCCCGGTAGATGTCACGGCTCAGCATCGAACTCATCGTGAGCGCCGCCGAGTCGGCCGTCGACATGATGGCCGCGATGGCCCCCGCCATCACGATGCCGAACACAACCGGGTGCAACAGTGTCTCGACCAGCCGCGGGATCACGTAGTCCGCGTTCTCGACTTCGAACCCGAGGCCGACCGACCAGACGCCGAGCAGCGCACCGAACAGGTAGATGGGGATGGCCACGAGTGCGAACAGAAAGCCCGACTTGCGCATCACGTCCGGGTCCGATGCCGAGAAGTACCGCTGGATGTTGTGCGGGTAGCCCGGCACCCCGAAGGCAAACGCGATGGCGATGGTGATGACAAAGAGCGGGGACCACGCGTCGACGGGGCCGGCGAGGTCGAACAGCCCCTCGGTCTCGACAAGGGCGTCCTCGGCGATGGCGGTGCTGTCGAGCGAGAGCATCACGTACGCGACAACCGCCCCCAGCACACCGAACAGAACAGTCGACTGCACCGCGTCGGACCAGATGACCCCCCGGTAGCCCGCGATGTGGATGTACACCAGCATGAACACCGCCATCAGCAGGACGGCCGCATTGTATGGGATATCCAGCAACACATCCAGCGCGACACCGCCGCCGATGAGCTGGCCCGCAACGAGCGCGGTGATGAAGATGCCGGTCACGGCGAGATACACGACACCGGCAAGCGGGCTGTCGTAACGCTCGCGGATGTACTCCGAGGGCGTGACGATGTCGTGCTCGCGGCCGATCTCGACCAGCGCGACCCCGACAGTCGCGAAAAACAGCGTGTACAGCACCGCCGCAATCGCCAGAAACGAGAACGCCCCTAGCCCGGTCGCGGAGGTGTCCGCACCGATACCGAAGACGGTGAACGCACTGAGCACTGTCGCCGCAAGCGTCAGCGCCAGCACGACCGTCCCGACGCTCCGGTTGGCGATGTAGAAGTCGGTCGGGGTGTACTCGGTGAACCGCGAGGCGGAGACGCCGATGAGCAACACCCCGAGCAGATACAGCCCGAAAACCAGCTGTGCGGTCGTGACTACCATCGCTCGTCCACCTCCGTCGAGTCGCGCCGGTCCCGGTCAGTGCCGTGATTCGCCGCCGTCCAGACGCTCACGGCGACCCAGGCGAGCACGAGCATAATCCCGACGATACCCAACTGGAGCCACAGCCACAGCGGGACGCCCAGGTACAGCGTCGTGACGCTGTCGACCGGTGGCAACGCCGTGAGCAGATCGAACAGGAACCACTGGCCCACCGCGATGACGAGCAACAGGACCACGATGGCCCCGAACACGTACTTCGCTCCCGGTACCCTCGTCAGACGAGAAGGAAGGAACCTCTCGATGCGCATCTGCTTGATATGGTTCGGGCCTGCAACCGGTTAACCTCTGGGGTTCTGTCCGGCTTGAACCGACCCACACTGACACCGCCGTGCTGACGGTCCGAACGGTTCACGCCCGACCGACGACCCGCGACTGGGTGTGCTCGGGAAACGTATCGGCAACCTCCCCGCCGTGCTCGGCCGCAAGCAGCGCGCGCAACTCGGCCTCGTAGTCGCCTTTCGGAACCGACTCCGAGGGGCCGGTCTCGACGATCAGGTGCTCGCTTGCGAGCGTGTCGACCGCCCCCCGCCCGAGGCCCGCAAGCGGTGCGAGATGGGCGACCCCGTGGCGGTCCTCGAGGCTCTGTGCGAGCGCCCGGTCGACCCTCGGGACCCGGTCGTCCCGGCGGGTGCCGTCGGCGACGGCATCGTATCCGAGCCCCGCGGCGACCTCTAGGGCGTGCTCGTGGACCTGCTGGATGCCGTTGCGGGGGAACCCGTCAGCGACGATCTGCTCGACCGCCTTGTCCGCAACGGCCCGGTCGAGTTCGACCCGCCGGGAGGGAAAGCCCAGGGTTGTTGCGGCCTCGCGGGCGTGCTCGTGGTCGTCGGTCACCCCGAACGTACAACAGAGCAGTGTCACCTCCGCGAGCGGTGAGAGCAACAGGGCCGCGAGCGTCGAGTCCCTGCCACCGCTGTAGAGAACACCGATTTCCATCAGCGGCGACGGATATCGTAGCTCTTCGAATCCGGCGTTAGCTCCCGCAGAAGCTCCTTCATCTGCTCTTCGTCGATCTTGTCCTGCAGGCGACCGCTCTGTGCAAGCGCGACGACCTGCTGTTCGACCTGTTCGCCGGCCTCGGGCTTTGACATCTTCACCGTGTTGAGACGCTTGCGAGCCCCGTCGGTCAGGTGCTGGCGCAGGATGGCCTTCCGCTGGGCCTCGGCCTGCTGGCGCTGGGCCTCCATCGCCTCCTCGTCGCCCCCGCCCTGGGCGCGCTCTTTGAGCTGTTCTTTCTTCTGTTCGCGTATCCGCTCGAGTTCGTCCTCGTTGGGCTCGCCGCTCATACCTCAGTGTTGTCCGCTCGGCGGCAAAACCATTACGACCGCCCGCCGGCCCCTCGACGTCAATCGGCGATTGTGCGCTGCCGTATCGCTCGCGCCAGCGGGCCAGTACAACGGAAGGACAATCACGGCCGGAACCTATTACAAACGCTCAAGTATTACCCGATCCTACGCATTACGCATGAGTGAGAGCGAGAACGGTACGACCGTCGCCGTCACGAGCAAGGGTCAGGCGACCATTCCCAAGGAGTTTCGCGACGAACTCGGCATCGACACGCCGGGCCGTGTTCGGTTCGTCGAGAACGAGGACGGGGAGGTGGTAATTCGGCCCGTCGAGCGCCCGGCAGAACTGCGGGGCGCGCTCGCATCCGACGACAGTGACGACGAGACACCGGCGACGACACTCCTGCGCGAGGAGCGCAAGCGAGACAGGGCCGCAACCGACGAGAAACACGGCCTGTCCGACGGATGACCGTCGTCTTCGATGCCGAGCCCCTGCTTGGGCTTGCGTTCGACGAGCCAGGAGCCGGGACCGTCCAGAGCCGACTCGACGACGTGTACGACGGCGAGACTGACGGATACACAACGACGGTCAATCTTGCGGAGTTCCGTTACGTCGCCACGCGCAGGGCGTCGCTGGAGCAGGCTGACAATCACATCGAAATCCTCCGACAGATGGGGCTGGCTACATACGGCGTCGACGAGCTTTGGGATGTCGCATCGGAACTGAAAGCGGCCCACACCATCTCGCTCGGTGATGCGTACGCTGTCGGAGCTGCCGAGCAACTCGCCACCGACACCGCAGACGGCGTCACGCTCCTGGTCGGTGCGGACGACGACTTCGACGCGGTCGAGGGCAACAGCGGATTCCAGCACACCGTCGAACGGTTCCGCGACGAACCCGCCTGAGACGGTCGTGTGTGAGTATGTGTAGCCCGCCTCGGCAATATCATGCGTTCCGGAGCCTCACACTGCCGTCTGATTGGAGCAGAGCGGTACCGAGTTACGCACGACCGTATGAGCGGGACAGCCACGACTGGTCTCCAGGTCGACCGGGGCACCTCACCCGACGCTTGTGGCTCACGCTCTCACGACCAGTTCCGGCCCGTTCGCGTCGAACCGAAACTGTTTTATTCGCTCACTTTCCGGATTGTAAACAAAATGCTCCTCCGCTCGTTCTGACGGGGCGACTGGTCGCGGCCGCCGGCAACGGACTGACGGCTGCCAGTGCTGTTGTCGGCGGGTCATCCAGTCGCTGTCCGATTCACACGACCAACCACGGCTGTGGCTGGCCGACCGCGCCCACGGCCGGGGCGGGTCGATGCCAGGACCAACGCTGTGGGCTGTGAGTACCGCATGCCAGAGACGGCAGCCGCGCCCACTCGCGGGCGAGACCGCGAGTCCAGAGATGTTAGGGACAGCAATCGTCGCACAACGCCGTGCGGACGGCGAACCGGAGACCGAGGAGATTCGACAGTTGACCGAGAGTGCGGGCGCCCGGGTGGTCGGCGAAGTGACACAGCGCCGGCCGGCCGACACCGCGACGGAACTGGGAGCCGGCAAGGTGCGGGAACTGGCCGACCTGGTGGCCGACACCGGCGCGGACACCGTCGTCGTCGACGGCGAGTTGACCCCACAGCAGACGGTCAATCTCGAGGCCGAAACCGGCGCTCGGGTGGTCGACCGCCACCGGCTGGTGCTCGAGATTTTCGCCCGCCAGGCCCGCTCGCAGCGCGCCCAGTTGCAGGTCGAACTCGCCCGCCTGCGCTACCGGCTCCCGCGGGTCCGGGAACGAGCCGACGAGGGTGTGCTCAACCGCGTCACCGAGAGCGGGACGCCCTACTACGACCTGCTCGACCGCATCGACGAACTCGAGCGGAAACTCGATGCGTTGTCGCCCGTCGAGCGGGAGTTCCGCGAGCGACGCGAGCAGGGACTGGATCTGGTGGCACTGGTCGGCTACACGAACGCCGGCAAGTCCACCCTGCTGCGGCGACTGGCCGACGAGATGTGTCCCTCGCCGGACACCCACGACGACATCGAGGCGTCTGCGACCGTCGACGACCAGCTCTTCGAGACGCTCGAGACCACCACGCGGCGAGCGACCATCGACGGGCGACCGACGCTCGTGACCGACACCGTCGGCTTCATCGATGCGTTGCCCCACTGGCTCGTCGAGTCGTTCCGCGGGACGCTCGCGGCCGCGATGGCCGCCGACGCGGTCGTTCTCGTCGTGGACGCCGCCCAGCCCGTCGAGGAGCTGCGCCGGGACGTACGCACCGTCCGCGAAGCGCTCGAGGCGGACCATCCGCCGCTGGTGCCCGTCCTGAACAAGATCGACCTGGTGGATGGGGCACAGCTCGACCGACGGCGAGCCGTTCTCGACGACCTCGTCGACGACCCGGTCGCCATCAGCGCAACCGAGGGCGAGGGGCTCGGCGCGCTCGAGCGACGACTCCTCGCGGCGCTCCCCGACCTCGAGGCGGCCGACCTGACAGTGCCGCTCACCGACGACGGGATGTCGACGCTCTCGTGGCTCCACGACCAGGCCGTCGATGTCTCCGTGGAGTACCGCTCCGACACGGCGCGGGCGCAGGTATCGGCCAAACCCGCCACCGTCCGGAAGGCACGGGCACGCATCGAGCAACTGGAGTCGCCATAGCGGGTTCGGGCCAACCGGGTGCCGACGGACCGGGCCGGGACAGCCGTCCCGCCTGCAGGCCACAGTGGCTTCACGTGACACCGTCGACCCGGTCGAGGCCAGCGTTTATGTAGGTAGGCGAACCAATCACCTGCCAATGCCGGACGAGCGGATTCTGGGTATCGACCTCGGGACGACAAACAGCGCGGCGGCGGTGGTCCGGGGTGGCGAGCCGGAGATCGTGCCGAGCGCGGAGGGCGACCGGACGACCCCGTCGGTGGTTGCCGTCGACGACGGCCGTCGGCTCGTCGGCCAACCGGCGAAAAACCAGGCCGTGAAAAACTGCGAGAACACCGTTCAGTCGATCAAACGCTCGATGGGCCAGGAGGGTGTGACAGTCAGCCTCGACGGCGAGGAGTACACGCCCGAGCAGGTGTCGGCGATGATCCTCCGGAAGCTCAAGCGCGACGCCGAGGCGTATCTGGGCGAGGAGATCGAGCGGGCAGTCATCACGGTCCCGGCGTACTTCACCGACCGCCAGCGCCAGGCGACCAAGGATGCCGGCGAGATCGCCGGCTTCCAGGTCGAGCGCATCATCAACGAGCCGACGGCGGCGGCGATGGCCTACGGTCTCGACAGGGAGCCCGAGCCCGGCGAACCGCGGATGGTGATGGTCTACGACCTCGGGGGTGGAACGTTCGATGTCTCGGTGCTCGAGGTTGCAGACGGGCTGTTCGAGGTCGTCGCGACCAACGGTGACAACAACCTCGGCGGGGACGACTGGGACGGCGCACTCATCAACTGGGCGGTCGAGCGCTTCGACGACGAGCACGGTGTGGACCTGCGCGAGGACCGGGAGGCGATGCAGCGGCTCACCGAGGCCGTCGAGCGGGCCAAGGTCGAACTCTCCTCCCGTGTCGAGACGGAGCTGCGTGTGCCGTTTGTCACGGCCACCGCCGCGGGACCGCAGGATCTGCGCTACAGCCTGCCCCGTGCGGCGTTCGAGGAGTTGACCGCCCACCTGGTCGAGCGGACCATCGGCCCGACCGAGCAGGCGATGGCTGACGCCGGTGTCGAGCCAGGGGATATCGACGAGGTGTTGCTGACCGGCGGGTCGACACGGATGCCGGCCGTCCGTCGGACGGTCGGGCGGCTTGCGGGTACCGACCCCCGCCGCGATATCAACCCCGACGAGGCGGTCGCGCTCGGGGCGGCCATCCAGGGCGGTGTCATCGCGGGTGCTGTCGATGACGTGGTGCTGGTCGACGTGACGCCGCTCTCGCTGGGTGTCGAGGTACGTGGTGGCCTGTTCGAGCGGGTCATCCACCGCAACACCACCATCCCGACCCGCGCCTCGAAGGATTTCACGACCGCCAGTGACGGCCAGACCGAGGTCCAGATCCGTGTCTTCCAGGGTGAACGCGAGCGTGCAACGGAGAACGCGTTGCTCGACGAGTTCACGCTGGGGAATATCCCGCCCGCGGCGGCCGGTGTCCCCCGTATCGAGGTGACCTTCGCTATCGACACCAACGGCATCGTCCAGGTCAGTGCCGAGGAGGTCACGACCGGCCAGTCCGAGGGGATAACCATCGACGGCGGTGTGGGGCTCACGGAGGCGGAGATCGCGGAGATGCGAGACGATGCACGCCGCCACGAGGAGGCCGATCGCCGGCGCCGGCGGCGCATCGAGGCGCGCAATCGCGTCCGGGACTCCGTTGCCCGGGCACAGCGCGTGGTTGCCGAGGGCGACGACGACCGCCCCGTCGTGGGTCTCGAAGCGGTTCTCGAGGAGGCCGAGGAGCTGCTCGCAGACGAGGAGGCCACCGTCGAGGAGCTGGACCGCGCACACGACCGGTTCGAGGAGATTCTCGCTGAACTGGGGGAGGACAGCCCGTCTCGACGCCCCCTGGAGTGACAGGGCTTCTCTCTGCCGTGCGCGCCGAGGATCTGAGAGAGACCCGTCACGCTCTCGCAACGTTATAGAGGGTCCAGGCCCACACTCCGGTATGGCACGATCCAGACCGGGTGGTCTGCCCGGATGAGACGGCTCTTTGGCGTGCAACCGCAGGTGCTGGCGCTTGCGCTCGCCCGGATGGCAGAGTCCGTCGGCAACTCGTTTCTCATCGTGGTGTTGCCGCTTTTCATCGCGAGCGACGCGGTCGGCGGGGCAACCTTCGGGTTGACCGAGGTTGCAATTGCCGGTGTCGTGCTCTCGCTTTTCGGGTTCGTCAACAGCCCGCTGCAGCCGGTCACCGGCCGGCTCTCCGACCGGACCGGCCGGCGGAAGATATTCGTGCTGGTGGGGCTGGTGCTGATCGCAGTTTCTGGGTTTGCCTACTCACTGGCCTCGGCGTACTGGCATCTCGTCGGACTGCGCGTCTTTCAGGGGGTCGCCGGCGCGCTCATCATCCCGACGACGGTCGCGCTCGTCAACGACCTCGCCGACGACGGGAACCGCGGAGGCAACATGGGCACCTACAACACCTTCCGCCTGGTCGGGTTCGGGGTCGGCCCGATCGCAGCAGGGCTCGTCGTGGCTGGCGGGCCGTACTCCCTCGGGGTGGGGTCGCTCGCGCTCGCGTTCTCGGGGTTTGACGCCGCGTTTTACTTCGCCGCCTCGACGGCCGTTGTGAGCTTCCTGCTCGTGTTGTTCACCATCCGCGACCCCGACATCGAGCCCGCCGACCCCGACCGCGGTTCGACGGCGTTTCGCGTGTTCGACCGCGACGGCGAGAACCTGCTGGACCCGGTGTTCACGCTCGGTGTGGTCTCGTTTTTCATGGCGGTCGGCATCGCGGTGTTCGCGACGCTGGGCGAACCGGTCAACGAGCGGCTCGGCCAGGGTTCGGAGATGTTCGGCCTCCAGTTTGCGGCGTTCGTGCTCGCACAGATCCTCCTGCAGGCGCCCATCGGCCGGGCGACGGACTTCTACGGTCGCAAGCGGTTCATCCTGCTGGGGTCGCTGTTGCTCGTCCCGACGACGCTCGTCCAGGGGTACGTGCTCGACCCGTGGCTGATGTTCGCCGCACGGTTCGCCCAGGGGGTGGCCGGCGCGATGGTGTTCGCACCCGCGCTCGCGCTTGCCGGTGACCTCGCGCCGGACGGCGAATCCGGGTCGACCCTGTCGGTACTCACAATGGCGTTCGGCTTCGGTGTCGCCTTCGGCCCGCTGATGTCCGGGTTCCTGTTTGTCTACGGGTTCGCGATCCCGTTTGTCGTCGCGGCAGGGCTTGCCGGCATCGCCGCCGTCCTCGTCCACACGCAGGTCGAGGAGGTGCTCGATCTCGACGGCGAGACACCCACCGACCGCCCCGAGGCCGATATCGACACGGATGTCGACGACTGAGCTCGTGCCGGCTGCGGACCCCCACCCTCGCCGTCAGCACGTGCAGAAAGGATTTATACAGCTGCATGCCAAATACTCACATACAGGGGCAGGATGCGATGACCAACCGAACACCCGACGTGGACGCTGGAACGGACGACAGATACGCGGCGCTGCGAATCGGCGACGAGGACCTCGTCATCTACGACCGTGAGGAGTCAGGCGCGTGGCTCCAGTCGGATCTCACACTCGACCCCGCAGCCTGACCGCTCGGGGCTCGCTACCCCCCTTCTCGCCGTACGCGCTTCGAGGGGCGATCCGTTTCCCCACCAGCAACGTTTAGCCCTGCCAGGGCGACCACACAGATATGAGCGAGAACTACCGTACCGAGGAGGACAGTCTCGGCGAGGTGCGCGTCCCGGCCGGAGCGTACTGGGGCGCACAGACCGAACGGGCGCTGGCGAACTTTCCGATCAGTTCGATCAGCTTCGGCCGGCGGTTCGTCCGTGCGCTGGGTGTCGTCAAGAAGGCCGCCGCACAGGCCAACCGTGACCTGGGGGCGCTCGACAAGGGGGTTGCCGAGGCCATCGTCGAGGCTGCCGACGAGGTCATCGCCGGCGAGCACGACGACCAGTTCCCCGTCGACGTGTTCCAGACGGGGTCGGGCACCTCCTCGAACATGAACGCAAACGAGGTCATCGCCAACCGCGCAACCGAACTGGCTGGCGGCCAGGTCGGGACCTACGAGATCCACCCGAACGACCACGTCAACTACGGCCAGTCGAGCAACGACGTCATCCCGACAGCGATGCACGTCGCCACACTCGAGACCGTCGAGTTCGACCTGCTGCCCGCGCTGGAGACGCTGCGCGACGAGCTCGCCGACGCGGCGGGGCGGTTCGAGGATGTCCTCAAGACCGGGCGGACCCATCTCCAGGACGCCACCCCGGTGACGCTGGGACAGGAGTTCGGCGGCTACCGCAGCCAGGTCGCGAAGGGTATCGACCGCGTGCGGGGTACCCGGGAACGGCTTTCGGAGCTGGCACTCGGTGGCACGGCGACGGGAACGGGTCTGAACACCCATCCAGAGTTCCCCTGGCGCGCCGCCGAGTACATCTCCGAGGAGACCGGTATCGCCGTTCGCGAGGCCGACAACCACTTCGAGGCACAGGCCGCCCACGACACGATGAGCGAAGTCCACGGCGCGCTCCGGACGGTCGCGGGCAGCCTCGACAAGATCGCAAACGACCTGCGACTGCTCGCGTCAGGCCCCCGAAACGGGCTCGGCGAGCTCGAACAGCCCGAAACCCAGCCCGGGTCGTCGATCATGCCCGGCAAGATCAACCCCGTGATCGCCGAGGCGGTCAACCAGGTCCACACGCAGGTCGTCGGCAACGACGCCGCCGTCTCACACGGCGCGGCTCACGGGCAACTGGAGTTGAACCTCTACAAGCCCGTGCTCGCGTACAATGTCCTGCAGTCAGCCGAGTTGCTGGCCAACGCGAGCGAGGTGTTCGCCGAGCGGTTCGTCGCCGACCTGGAGGCAAACAGCGAGCACTGTGCCGAGCAGGTCGAGCGGTCGATTGCACTCGCAACGGCACTCAACCCCGTTGTCGGCTACGACAGGGCGAGCGAGGTGGCAAAGGCTGCACTGGCCGAAAACAGGACCGTCCGCGAGGTTGCCCTCGACCGTGGCTACCTGACCGAGGCCGAGGCTGACGAGGTGCTCGATCCGCGGCGGATGACCGAACCCGGGGTGCTGGGTGAGGACTGACGGCACGCACTCACGACCCTGCGCGCAGGCGGTCCTGCCAGCGCGGGCCGGCCCGGCGGGCGAGCAGGAGGCCACCGCCGGCCGCAACGGCTGCGAGCGCGACGGCAACGGCGGCGGCCACGAGCGGTGACCCCTCGAACGCGAGCGCGGCGACCAGCAGCGGAACCCCGACAGCCACGAGTCCGGCCCCGTACAGCGCAAAGAGCGCGGTGTCGAACAACAGCTCCGTGGGGGAGAGGCCGGTCAGATACGCTGTCAACCCGAACACGTACACCGAGAGAAGCGGGAAGACGACCACACCCAACAGCAGCTCCGGCCGCGGGAACAGCAGGCCGGCGAGTGCGAGATACACGAGACCGGTGGGCAGCGAGAGGGCCAGAAAGGCCCGCAGCTTGCCCGCGAAGACGGCACGCATCGTCACGGGATAGCGCAGATACTCCCGGTCGCCATCGTGCTGGGTCACCCAGTTGTAGGTGGTGAACGTGCCCAGGCCGAGCAGCGTCGCGAAGCCGATGCCTGCGGAGGGCTCGATCCCCATCGCGACGACGATACGGTCGAACAGGAGCGCGGCGACGGCACCGAGGACCCCCAGCGAGAACGCGACCTTCCAGACCGACCCACTCGAGCGGCGCACCTCGAGGAGGCTGCGGGCGGCGAGCGGGCCGCCCGCGCGGCGAAGCGCCCGGTAACGGCTGTGCTCGACGCGGCGGGTGCCCACCCGCGTCGGCGGTTCGAACAGCAGCGGGCCGGTCACGAGTGCAACGGCGAGGCCCACCGCCCCCGAGAGTGCCGTCCCGGGACCGGGCTCGGCGTACAGCGCGTACGGTGACAGCGCGAGTGCCAGGCCGGGGTCGAGCGCGACGGCGGCACCCACAGCCACGACCAGCACGACAACCGCCAGCCTGCTCCGACTGGCCAGGCCGGCGAGCGCGAGACTCCCGCCCACGCCGAGCGCGAACGTGCCGGCGAGTGTCAGCCACAGCAGGCCGACCTGGCCGAGGGTGAACCCGCCCTCGATCACCAGTGGGAGGAAGCCGACAGCCATCGGTGTCAGAAAGAGCAGAATGTAGTACAGCAGGTCCTTCGCGAGAAAGACGGTGAGCAAGCGGCGCCGCGTGACCGGCAGCGTCCGCGCCGAGAACACGAGCAGCGTCGTCTCGCCCAGCACGTCACGCATCGCGTCCCGACCGACGAGACCGACCGTACCGACCTGGAGCCCCACGAACAGCACGAGCACGAACAGGCCGCCGACGACCAGCGACAGTGACGTGTCGGTCCGTGCAAGCAGCCAGACCCCCACGCCGACAACCGAGAGGAGAAAAAGCGGGAAACCCACGAACCGGCGGCGGCCGAACAGCCTGGTGTGCATCCGGTACTCCTCGAGGAACATCCGGCGACCCAGCGACACGGGGCGCGCCCCCGTCACGGCGTCCCAGCCTCCGCCTGGTCGCTGTGCCGGTCGACCTCGGCCGCGAACGTCTCGAGCAGGGCGTCGGCCGTCCGGGGGTCACGCTCGGCGACGAGCTCCCCCTCGACGATTATGCCGACGCGGGTGCAAAGCTCCTCGGCAACCTCCATGAAGTGTGTCGAGAGAAAGAGCGTGTTGCCGGCCTCGCAGTACGCTCTGAGGTGGTCTCTGACCACGGTCTGCATCAGCGGGTCGAGATTCACCAGCGGCTCGTCGATGAACACGAGCTCCGGTTCGTGGAGGAACACCTGCGCGAGCATCACCCGCTGGCGTTCACCCTCGGAGAGATCCGTCGACAGCGTGTCGAGCACGCCCTGGAACTCGAAACGACGCGCCCACTCCTCGATGCGCCCTGCGACGGGGTCGAGACCGCGTATCTCGCCGACGAACGCCAGATACTCCCGGGGGGTGAGAAAGCTCGGCGGGTCCTCGCGCTCGGGCAGGATACCCACAGCCCGGCGCACCTCGACGGGTTCTGCGATCGGGTCGACCCCGAGCACCCGGGCGCGCCCCTCTGTGGGTGTCCGCTGGCCCGTCAGGATCTCGAGGGTGGTCGTCTTGCCCGACCCGTTCGGGCCGAGCAAGCCGTACAGCTCGCCGCGTTCGACCCTCAGATCGAGCCCCTCCAGCGCCACGACGCCCCCGTACTCCTTCCGGAGGCCGGCGGTTTCGACTGCGGTCATTGTATCGGCTGACGGCCCACGGATACTTATATGTGGTCGGCAACAGCCCTGTCCGCCCTGGGGTGACCGACGCTACCGACCCTCGCCGGCCAGTTCGCGCGTCCGTGCGACGTTCCAGGCGAAGTCCTTGCCGTTTTCCTCGGGGGTCTCCAGCACCAACGGCAGTTCCCGGATAGCCTCGTGGGTGAGAAACGTCTCCATCCCGTCGACCCCGATTTCGCCCTCGCCGATGTGGGCGTGTTCGTCCTTGTTGGTGCCACAGCCGTGTTTCGAGTCGTTCAGATGCACACAGGCGAGGTTCTCGAGCCCGACGACATCGTCGAACTCCGCGAGCGTCGCCGTGACCGCTGCCGGCGTCGAGAGATCGTAGCCGGCGGCGAAGGCGTGGGCGGTGTCGAGACAGACCGAAAGCTCCTGCCCACAGCGAGCCAGCACCGCCGCGAGCTGCTCGAACTCGTCACCGAGTTTGGTGCCACCGCCGGCGTCGGACTCGACCAGTATCGTCACGCCCTCCGGCACGTCGAGGGCATCCAGCGCACTGGCGGCGTTGTCCAGCCCCTGCTCGACGCCCGCACCGGTGTGTGCGCCGAGGTGGGTGTTGACGTACTCGACCCCGAGGCGGGCGGCGGCATCGAGTTCCGCCTGCATGCTCTCGATTGATTTCTCCCGGAGGTCCTCCTTCGGCGTCGCGAGGTTCACCAGATACGAGGAGTGGATGACCCAGGGGCCGACCCCCGACTCGCTTGTTCCGTCGCGAAAGCCCGCCGCCTCCTCGTCCTCGATCGTGGGCTGTTGCCAGACCTGTGGGGAGGTGGTGAATATCTGTCCGCAGTTCCCGCCGACGTCGCGCTGTCGCCCGACCGCGTTGTCGACGCCACCCGCGACCGATACGTGTGCTCCAACGTGCATGGCCGCAGAAACGTGCCCCCGGCGTATAGTGACTTCGAAGCGTGCCGCCCGGGGGCGACCCACGCCGTGGCGGCGCCTGCCGACAGTTTCACTTTCACTCCGGGGCTGGCGCAGGTTGATATGTGGTGGCGACCTACCTGTGGGTATGCTGGACGAACTGTCCACGACCTGCGAGGCCGATGGCTGTGAGCGTGACCTCGGCGAGACCGAGCCAATGGTCGTCTACCGGACCGAGGACGGCGAGCGCCACGCCTACGAGTGTGCCTGTGGTGCGGTGACCATCACCGTCCACCGGTGAGAGATACCGCGCGGTGACCGACAGCGTTTTTCACACCCCGACCGTGTCCCGTGACGTGAACCTTCGCGGTCCTGTCGTCGCCGTCGGCGACGAGCGGACGGTCGACACCCAGTACGGCGAGTCAGAGCTGCTGGAGGTCGAACTGCGACCCGACGGAGGGCGGGCCACACCGGTGACGGTCACCCTCTGGGGGAAGTGGGCCGAGACGGGGTCAGTTCTCGAGCCGGGGATGGAGCTGGCCGCATACGACCTGGAGGAGACGGAGTTCCGGGGCGAGACCCGGTACGCGACGGATGGCGATTCGATGGTCGTCGTCGAACCATCGTTCATGGTTGACGTGACGAGCATCCGCTCGTGGGTGCAGTGCCCCCGGATGTACTATCTGGGCAAACTCGACTCGACCGGCCTCGTCGAACCCGTGTTGAAGGGGACGGTCGTCCACGAGGTGTTTGGCGACCTGCTCCGAGGGCGAGAGGTCGACGGTGCGGTCGAGGAGCGTATCACTGAGGCGGGCCTCGATATCGGGCTGCTCGGCGCCGATCCCGCGGCGTTACGGGAGACGGTCCGCCAGCACGCCGAGGCCATCGAGGGCTGGCTGAACCAGGGCCGACTCACCGAGCGCGACGAGTGGCGTTCCGAGCAACTGCTGGTCAGCGAGCGTTACGGGATGAAGGGCCGTGCTGACGCCGTCCGGCAGGGGATGCCGGTGGAACTGAAAACCGGCAAGAACACCCGCCAGGACCCCCGCTTCGAGGACAAGGTCCAGGCGACCTGTTATGCGCTGATGCTCGGCGAGCAACGGGCGGAGCCGCCGGACACCGGAACCCTGCTGTACACGAAAAACGCCACGCTCGACCGGGCCGACGAATCCGGCGATCTCTCGCCGGCCAAGGAGTTCTCTATCGGGCCGGGGCTACTGAAATACGTGCTACGGGCGCGGAACGCGGTCGCTGCGATGGAACACGACAGCGGTGTGCCCACGGGCTACGAGGCCGACGCCGTCTGTGAGTACTGCTTCGAACAGGACACCTGCATGGCCGTCTCCGGGCGGCTCGACCAGGAGTCAAAGGCCGGCCAGGTCGGACCGGCGGTCCCGGACGAGGAGCGGCGATACTTCGACCGGTTCTACCGGGCGATCGAGGCCGAGCGCCGCGAGGTCCACCGCGAGTACGCCAAGCTCTGGGAGCAAACCGCCGCCGAGCGTGCCGAGGATGACCGCGCGCTTGTCGGCCTCGAACCGGCGGGTGAGCGGGAACTCGACGACGGCCGCTGGGAGCTACGCGCCGAGGGGACCGGCGCAGTCTCGAAGATGCGGGTCGGCGATCTGGCACTCGCGAGCGACGGCAACCCCGTCGGCGGGAACGCGGAACTCGCCCGCATCGAGCGACTCGACCCGGAGATTGTCGTCACGGCCGACGAGCGCGTCACGCTGCGTCGCCTCGATGTCTACCCCTCGGAGCTGACGACCGACCGCCTGCTGAGCGCGCTCCACGACGCGGTTCTCACCCAGCCGGCGGGGTGGAAGGACCCGCTCTTTGGCCGGTCAGAGCCGGCCTTTCGGGCGGTCGACGAGACGTTCGTCGACAACAACGACGCCCAGAACGAGGCCGTCCAGCGGGCGATCGGGGCCGAGGAGTTCGCGCTCGTCCACGGCCCACCGGGAACGGGCAAGACGTACACGCTGGCCCGCATCGTCCGGGCGCTCGTCGAGCGCGGGCAGCGGGTGCTGGTTTCGGCGTTCACGAACCGTGCCGTGGACAACGCCCTTGAGGAGCTGGCGGCTCAGGGGTTCACCGAGATGCGTCGCTACGGGACCGAGAGCGGCGTCCGAGCGGACATGCAGGACTACCGCATCCCGCGAAGCGGCGACCCCGAGACGTGTGCGAGCGCGCTGGAGGAGGCACCGGTCGTGGCGGCGACGACGGCCTCCTCGGCCTCGCGCGCGATGAGGACCCAGACGTTCGACGTGGCTGTGGTCGACGAGGCCGGTCAGCTGACCGAGCCCGGGACGCTGGCGGCACTGACACTCACAGACCGGTTCGTGCTCGTGGGTGACCACCACCAGCTGCCCCCGGTTGTCCGGGCCGAAAACGAGCTCCAGGAGTCGCTGTTCGAGCGGCTCGTCGAGAGCTATCCCGAGGCTTCGACGCTGTTGACCAGCCAGTACCGGATGGCCCAGCGCATCCAGTCGTTCCCCTCGCGGGAGTTCTACGACGGCCGGTTGCGCCCCGCAACGCCCGAGGTGGCCGCACACTCGGTCGGTGACCTCCCCGGTGTCACGCCGGGCGCGCTCCCGACACACCTTCGGGACCGGGTGAGCTTCGTCGACCCCGGCGGCCGGGCAGAGGGCAATACCAACCCTCGAGAGGCCGACGCTGTGGCCGATATCGTCGAGACCTACCTGGCTGCCGGCGTGTCGCCGGGGCGGGTGGGTGTCATCGCCCCCTACCGCGCGCAGGTGGCAACCATCCGGGGTCGGGTCCCGGAGGGGGTCACGGTCGACACCGTCGACCGGTTCCAGGGCTCCAGCAAGGAGGTCGTGGTGATGTCGTTCGTCGCCACGGGGGCGCTCGACGGACCCATCTTCGAGGACTACCGCCGCGTGAACGTTGCACTCACCAGGGCGAAACGCGCGCTCGTACTGGTCGGTGACCGGACAGCACTGGAGCGGGACGACACCTACGCCCGGATGGTCGAGTGGGCCGAGTGATCGGTCGACGGCCGTTCCACCGGGACCGATCTGTCGCCCCCGACACCGAGAACGGCTCCGTCTGGACTGTCGCGTCCCTCGCCCTTTTCGGGGCCGCGGTATCCCCGCGCCCGCGGATGGCTGGTGACCGGTCCCCGGCTGTCCTGTGGCCGTGACTCACACTGAAATCGGTTTCAGTAACGCGCGCTACAGAAATGAAGTTCAGATTATCCTTTAGTGTGTGTAGCCCGTGGATACAGATATGCGACGAACAACCCCCCAGGACAACCCGCACCCAGTCGAATCGTACACCGTCGGGGGACTGCTGGCCTACGCGGCGGTTATCCCGCTGTTTGTGGCACTGCTGGCCGCGCCGGGACTCACACTGGCGTTCACGCTCGGCATCGCCGCCACGGTCCTCCTGAACAGAACACTCGGTCGGTTCTGACCTGAGTGAGACACCTCCGTCAGGGTGGTTCGCCCGCTGTGTTCGGTCTGACACCGGACGCCGTGTCCACAGGGGTTCCGGGGGCCGGGCTGGCGCCAGCGCCCGCGACGCGGTGGCTTTCGGTCAGGCACCCGGGGTTCCCGACGGAGAACGCGGACAGGTGAGCCACGGGTGTCCCCCCGACAGGACCGGTCATCCGTTGGGGTCACCGCCCGGACGCCGACGGGTCGTTGCTCCTCGGTCATACTCGTGAATCGACCGCCGCCACCGGCATCAAGGTACCGTTAGGACCGACCGGAGACGGCGCTGTGGCGCTTGGGATCGGTGCGGCCCACAGGCGGACAGCCCCTGGTCACCGTTCCTCGACGTGTCTGACCTTGGTGGCGACACCGCGGCTGCTCTCGGCCATCTCGGGGCCGGACATCGTCGCACGGCCGACGGCGACGGCGTCAGGCCCCTCGATGACCACCTCGTCACCGGGCCGGATCGTCTCGCTCGCGTCGACAACCCCCGGCGCGAGCACAGACCCGTGGGGCACGAACGGGTCGATCTCGACGCGTCTGGTCGGGACCGGGCTCTCGACCCACCGGCGCGCGCCTGCGAGCGTCAGCGCGAGCACGCCGTACTCCGGGACCAGCATCGCCAGTTGCTCGCCGTCGTCGTCACGCACCCGCAACTTGGGGTAGTAACTGTCTGTCGTGATCTCACCCAGCAGCTCCTCGCCGGCCCCCTCGCCGAACTGGTAGTCGGCGATCGCACGGACCGTGTTGTGCTGGCGCTCGCGCTTGCCGTATCTCAGTTCGCCCGACAGCGTCGACGCGAGGTTCGACAGCGACGCCGCCGCGGTCGGGTGCCCCTCGACGGTGAACTCCATCTCGCAGTCCAGCTCCTCGGCGACCCGCTCGCAGATATCGCGGTACCCGCCCTCGGGGACGTGGGCGACGATGCGGGGGTACTCGTTGCGCCGGAGGTACGCCGCGAGCACGTCGCCGACAAACCCGCGTTCGGTTGCCGTCCAGCGGCCGGTCACGACGGCATCGTAGTGCTGTGCTGGGTATGTGAGTTCAAGCTCCTGTGGCACGACACCGAGGGGCGAGCTCATCGAGACGAGATGGCCGCGAAACTGGATGGCGTCGTGGAACTGGCCGTGACTCTGGGAGTCGCTGTACGGCTTGCGCGCCGAGCAGGGAACGAGCACGAGCGGGTTCGAAAACCGGTTGCGGTACCGCCCCGTGACCCGGTCGGCGTAGCGCTGTATCTCCACCCGGCGGAGCGTGTCGTCGGTTGCCGCCGTCAGTTCGGCCTGTCGGACGACCGGTGTGCGCTTCTCGAGATAGGCGTACTGGTCGTCGAGCCGCCGGAGGGTCGCGGTGTGCCAGCCCTCGTGACGGGCTTGGCCCTCGATGTAATCACGCAGCCGCCCGGAGCGGATCCGCTCGCGGACGGCCCCGAGTGCGGCCCGGAGTGCGTTGCGGTTGTGTGCGACACAGTCCTCGCGGTCGAACGCCTCGCGCGGTGTCTGACAGGCCGGGCAGGCGCAGGGAAGCTCACCGAGGTCCGTCAGGAACCGTTCGCCGTCCGCCGTGAGGTACGTTCCCTGTGTGCCGGCCACGACGGCGCGGTCGGCATCGACGAGGTCGACACCCGCGTACGCGAGTGTCGCGACGTTCGCCGGTGTTGCGACGCTGGGCAGATACAGCGCGGTGTCCGCCGGGATCGCCTCTCGCGTCGCGACGATGGCGTCGACGAATGCCTTTGCGTGGCCGGTTATCCCCTGGCTGGTCGAGAGCACGTAGGCGTCGGCCCCGTGGTCCGCGGCGGTGTCGGGCGTGACCACAGCTGCGCTCGGGAAGTCGACATCGGGGTACCCGCCGGCGAACGCCTCCTGAACCTCCTCGGGGGTTCCTGGTGGGAACGCACGGTGGGGAAGCACCGTCAGCACGGAGTCGTTCGCCTCGGGCTGGTCCCGCTCGCGGGCCCACTCACTCCCGGCATCGACCAGGATATCGTCACCGAGGGCTGGGGTCACGAGCGGCTCGGTCAGGCGGAGCTCGCCGAGGCGTGCCGCACCGTCGCGCTCGTGTACCTCGAAGTACTCAGTCATGCCCGTCCGTCGGTGTCCTCGGAGTAACTGTCCATCGGTTCAGTCGCGCCCGAAGTGGTCTCGCACTGTCTCCGCGGTGGTCTCGTCCCGGTCCCCGGACGCTGTGGCACAGCTCTCGACGGTAACCTCGTCGGGGAGGATTCCGAGTGCCGAGGCTGGCCACCCGGCGTGGCGGAGTGTCAGCTCAGTGTCGGGGTTAGCCCGGGCGAGTCGCCGGACCCCCTCGGCGGCTGCCTTGTAGGCCGCCGCGTCAAGATGAGACGGCGCCTCGGCGGTGAGCGGGTACGCGTCGGCAAGGGCCGGTGGCACCGGCCCGAACGGCGGCCGGAGCAGCCAGGCCCCCCCGGTGGGCCCCTCACCGTCGGCGGTCACGAGCAGTTTCCTGGGGGGGTCGAGGCGGGCCAGCCGGTCGTGGTGTCGTCTCACCTCGGGCCGGCGGGCGCTGTCCCCCGAGAGGTAGAAGAAGGTATCCTTCGAGACGGGGTCGGTCGCCTCCAGTTGGTCGCCGTGCCCGAGCAGCGTCCGGTAGCCATCGAGCACCGCCGGGTGGCCACGGGCCCGCGTTTCCAGCAACTCGAACAGATTACCCTGCCGTATCGCCCCCCGGACACGCCGGAGTTCGGCGTACGAGACCGCGAGGTTGTGGCGGGCGAGCACCTCACCGCGGCGATGGTCGGCCATCCCGCGCAGGCCATCGGGGCTGTGCTCGGTGCAGACGGGGCAGGGACAGGGAAACGAAGCCAGGTCCCCGAGCTGTTCGGTCCCGCGGACGGTGAGATAGCGGTCGTCGCGGGCGTACAGCGCGTAGGCTGCCGAGTCAAACAGGTCACAGCCCATCGCCGCGCCGAGCGCGAACATCATCGGGTGGCCGGCACCGAACAGATGGACCGGCGCGTCGGCACCCAGCCCACGCTTGACCGCGAGCACCACCTCCACGAGGTCGTCAAAGCGGTACTCCGTCAGCAACGGGACCACAGCCCCGACCGGGAAGATGTCGAGGCCGGTCTCCCCGGCCTCACGGGCGGCCTGCTCGCGCAGGTCGAGATGGGTCGACCCCTGAATGGGGGCGTTCAGGAGCATCTCACCGGTGTCGAGGCCGGCCGCGAGTTCGAGCCGTTCCTGTGTGGTGGCCTGCTCGCGTGCGGCACGCCCCCGGTCGACATCCGGCGGGGTGGGGATATCCACCGGTGTGGCGATATCCGCGCCGATTGCCCGCTGGAAGCCGAGGATCTCACGGGTATCCACATCGATACCGCCGTACTCGGCGAGTTGAAACGAGCCCGAGTCCGTGACGATAACGCCCGAGAAATCCAGCAACTCGTGGAGGCCCTGCTCGAGTGCGGGCTCCCGGAGGTCGTCGCTTCCGTGGAGGATGTAGCTGTTCGTGATGAGGATATCCGCGCCGAACGTCGACTCGATCGCCGCCGGGTCCAGCGTCTGGAGGTGCGGGTTGATGACCGGCATCAGCGCCGGCGTCTCGACGGTTGTCTCGGCCTGCGGGACGGTCAACTCGCCCAGCCGCCCCATCCCGTCGTACTCCCGAACCTCGAAGACCGCGGTCATCGTTCTCTGTTGGGTCAGCCCCTGATAAAGAGTTGCGTTCCACCCGCCCCTCGGAACAGCAAAACCCGGCGCTCCGGACCCCGCACACGCCGCTGGACACGTCCGTCACAGCAGACAGCCGACGGCAGACACTTTTGTTGCTCCGAGGTCTAACCCGGGTATGGATACTCTCGTGGCTGGCGGCAGCGGGTTCATCGGGCGGCATCTGTCTGCCGAACTGCTCGACAGGGGCCACGACGTGACGGTGCTGTCCCGTGACCCGGACGACGACCTGCCGGCGGCGCTGTCGACGGTGAGAGGCGACGTGAGGGCCTACGATTCCATCGCGGGGGCGTTCGAGGGCCGTGACGCGGCGGTGAACCTGGTTGCACTGTCGCCGCTGTTCGAGCCCCGCGGTGGCAACGAGATGCACGACAGGGTCCACCGGCAGGGAACCAAACACTGCATCGAGGCCGCAGAAGCCGCCAGTGTCGGGCGGTTCCTCCAGGTGAGCGCGCTCGGTGCCGACCCCGACGGGCCGACCCACTACATCCGTGCGAAGGGCCGTGCCGAGGGCCACGTCCGGGGGTCGGAACTGGACTGGACGATCGTCCGCCCGTCGGTCGTGTTCGGCGAGGGTGGCCAGTTCCTGTCGTTCACCCGCAAGCTCACCCCGCCTGTGCTCGCGCCGCTCCCCGGGGGTGGCGAGACACGGTTCCAGCCGATCTACGTCGGGGACCTCGTCGGGATGCTCGCCGACGCTCTCGAGGCTGAGACACACGTCGGCCAGCGCTACGAACTCGGCGGTCCGGAGACGCTGACACTCGCCGATGTCGCCCGCCTGGTCCGCAGGGCGCGCGGCCAGTCGGTCCGTGTTGTGCCGGTCCCGATGGCGCTCGCGGGCATCGGGATGACCGTCGGCGGACTGGTTCCGGGTGTGCCGTTCGGCCCCGATCAGTACCGCTCGTTGCAACTCGACAACACCACCGAGAACAACGGCATCGACGCGTTCGGCCTGACACCGGCGGGACTGACCAGCCTCGCCTCGTATCTCGGTATCGAGGTGGGGACGGGCGATCGCGAGTCAACCGGCGGTGCCGACGAGGGCACAGACAGCGGGGGTTCCTCGCCGGCGGGAGCGGTGTGACGATGTACCGGTGTGTCGACTGCGGGCGCACACGTACGCCGACGGCATCGACACCACACCGGTGTGAGTGTGGCGGGCCGTTCGCGTTCGCCGACCCGCCGGCGCCGTCGGGGCCGCCCGACAGTATCGACCGCGGTCGGGGGCTGTGGGCGTTCGGCCTGCTACCGGTCGGGCGGCACGTGACACTCGGTGAGGGGTGGACCCCGCTTGTCTCCGCACCCGACCGGTCGGCGACATACAAGCTGGAGTGGCTGTTTCCGACGGCGAGTTTCAAGGACCGCGGCGCGGCGGTGACTCTGTCTCACGCGAGGGAACTGGGGGTCGACCGCGTTGTCGAGGACTCCTCGGGAAACGCGGGTGCCGCGATCGCGACATACGCCGCCCGTGCGGGCATCGACGCGGAGGTGTTCGTCCCGGCGGGGGTGAAGGCGGGCAAACGCCTGGCCATCGAGCGGGCTGGCGCGACTGTCCGACCTGTCGAGGGCGACCGGGCGGACGTGACTGAGGCCTGTCTCGCGGCTGTCCGGGACGGCACACGTGGCACCGCGACCGCCGAGACAGACCCGCCCGGACAGCCGACTGTGTGGTACGCGAGTCACGCCTGGCAGCCGGCCTTTCTCGAAGGGACCGCAACCTTTGCCTACGAGGTGGCGGCCCAGCGTGACTGGACGGTCCCGGACGCGGTTGTGACACCGCTGGGTCACGGGACGCTGTTTCTGGGTGCGTATCTCGGCTTCACCCGTCTGGAGCAGGCCGGGTGGACCGATGGTGTGCCCCGGCTGTACGGCGCACAGGCGGCCGGGGCCGCACCGGTTGTCGCTGACCGCCACGGCCCGGCGGCGGCCGCCGGCGACAACGACCACGCCGACGGCATCCAGATACGTGACCCGGCCCGCCGTGACGAGATACACGAGGCCCTCGAGGCGACCGGCGGTGACGTCGTCGCGATCGACAGCGAGACGACCGCCGCCGAACACGACCGCCTCGGCCGTCGGGGTCTGCCTGTCGAGCCAAGCTGTGCGGTCGCACCCGCCGCGCTCGATCGGCTTCGCGACCAGGACGCCATCGGGGCTGATGAGGACGTGGTCGTCCCGCTCACCGGCAGCGGGCTGGCGACCTGAGCCCGACCGGGACGCTTTTTCACCCGGCGACCGTCCGGTCGGTCATGAACCCCGAAGAGGTCGAACAACTGATCGAATCGAGCCTCCCCGATGCGACCGCCGATGTCCGGCGAGCCCGCGGCGCCCACGACGACGACCATCTTGCCGCGACAGTCGTCTCACCGGTCTTCGAGGGCGAGACACTCGTCGACCAGCACCAGCTCGTCTACGACACGCTTGGCGACCGGATGACCACCGAGATCCACGCGCTCGAACTGACGACCGAGACGCCCGAGGGGTGAGGACCCGACCGGTCCGCTCTCGGACCCCGGAAACCGGTTCGGCCTAGTGACCGCCCACGCCTGACGAGCCACCTGGCCCCGTGAGCGCGCGGCCGTAGCCATACAAAACCCTGATTACCGCCGGTCGCGGTTGTACAACTGATGGCATATATCCGGTACGAGTCGCGACCGGGAGAGGAAAAGGAGTTCGGCGATGTCGAGGTTGCCTACGACGATGACTGGGAGGCGTTCGTCTTCGAGATTCACGAGTCCGACACCACCAGAGAGGCGGTCATCCCCCGCGAGCGGGTGTACGGCATCGAGTACGACAAGGGAGAACGGTAGGAACGGCCCTGTTCCACCGACCCCCGGGCTCGCGGCACCGGGCGGTCTGGCCCGGTACCACCGATGGTGACAGACCCACCAGCCGCTCGACGGAAGACCCCGCAGTTCGGACAGCGCCGGGCCGCACGGTGTGTTCGGCGCGGAACCTGCGCTCGGAAGGATCATCACCCGGTGTTATGACGCCGAAACCTGTAACGATGACACAGATGCTTGTCGAACTCTTCGAGGGGATCGTTCAGGACTCTCGCCCGGTCACGTCGAGCAGTGCCTGCAGATGCTCCAGCACGTGCTATTCTGCGTGGGGGCCGAGTCCTGCGAGCTGACCCAGGCGGGTCAGCGGTACCTCGTGGGGGAGATCGACGCGACTCACCGACCGGAGCCATCTGTTGACAATCCGCCTCACGTCTGTCGATTCGTCTGCTCGCGGTCGTTCGCAGACAGAATCG